>Ga0315900_10004370_pt1 | contig 19993 bp, 14 predicted proteins | sample LakEriMetagenome_FD_203521 | JGI IMG/M metagenome (GOLD analysis project Ga0315900, IMG submission 203521) | Freshwater fungal communities from buoy surface, Lake Erie, Ohio, United States - Buoy 12 MA114 | ecosystem: Environmental > Aquatic > Freshwater > Lake > Lake biofilm | place: USA: Lake...
GTGGATTGCGACCGTGGAACCGCGGCCATTGTCGGTCCTCCAGGTCCCGAGCCATGCGTAGTGCTGAAAAGGGGAATCGCATGTTTCATCCATATGGCCCCCTTGATGTCCACTGCGGCATCCTAGCCATCCGGCTCCGGACAAACACCACTCCGCGGATGCGTTTGTTCCCGGACTCACACCCCGCGTCGGCACGGTTGGTCTCTCCAGAACGCCAGGCTGGCGTGTAGACAGCGTGAGACGCACGCCATGATCGTGTTGTGACAAAACGGCCAGCCCGACAAGACGCGATCGAGAATGTCCTGTCCAATGCCGCGAAAGCTCAGCAGGACGCTGGGCCTTACCCGGGGAACAAGGTTGTCGACATGAAGATGCCCAACGCTCTGCCCATTTCACAGTCCGCAGTCCGCGCAATTGCCGAGATCAAGGCCGCGACGGAAGCCTTTGACCGAGGCGATACCAACGTCTTCGACACGTTGGACACAATCCTCGTGGCCGTCGAGGCATACCAGAAAGCAATGGCATCGCGTCGCGATGCCGCCTAGGCAGACTGTGGAGCCAGTCTGCCCGAGCAGCATGCGAGGCATGCCGACCGGGGAAACCCTCGGCGTTTCCCCCGGTCGGCCAAGTGGACAAAGGCCATGGAAGGCATCAACGGCAGGCTGCGGGACGAGCTGCTTGACCGGGAGCTGTTCCTGAGCCTGCCAGAGGCTCGGGTCGTTCTCGATCAGTGGTGGATGGATCGTGCCACGTCTCCGGACGTTCGTCGCGGCCATCCCGGCCTCGGCTCTCTGCATGTTCGCTGCGCTTTCGGGCCGGGCTGGCCCTCGGCACGGCTGTCGTGGAAAATCCGGCGCCGGGGAGTTTTGGAGTGGAGTTTTGGAGTTTCGGATGCCACGACCTTCCGCGAAGGCAACGCACGGGAAAGGTGCGGATGCGACCGCTGATCATGTGGCGGCCGAACAGGCGGTCGTGGACGCCTGGGTGGAAGAGGCCGTGCAGTCCCGCCTGTACGACGTGCCACTCAAGGACCTCCCTAGCGGCCGCGTGCTGCTCGCCGGCGATCCGCGGCAGTCCTGCCGCTACGTCGTCGCCGCCGTCGAGCAGACGCAGCGCTGGAATCGGGTCATCGCGGCCGGCCGCGATGACCCGGGGACAGCACACGACGCCTATCTCCGCCGCTGGCATGCCAATGCCGTGGCTCGGGCGCTGCTGCGCCGGACGCTGCCCTTCACCGCGTCCGATCTGGTGACGATCCTGACGGCCTTCGCCAGGCCGGCCAACGATCATGCCATCGAGCATCCCATCGGCGCCCTGGTCCGGGCACTCGAACGCCACGTCGCGAAGGCCGCAGCCGAGGAGCCGCTCCTCGCCGCGATGCGGCAGTATGCTGCCTGCCTCCGGGAACGGTTTGCCCCCGAAGGCCGGCCGCATGCCGTGGCGGTGGAGCGGCTGTGCGCGATCGGGACGGAGGACGCAGCCGCACAGCCGGATGTCGCGGTGCACCCGGCCGCGCGGCCTGCGCCGGCCGGCACGCCGACCGTGTTCACGTCGTTGAAGAAGCAGCTCGGCATGCTGCCCGGTGACCACGCCCTGCAGGCCACGGCGGTCGAGCCGGACGGCTTCCCGCTCTGCGACGCTTCGCCGCTGCGGCAGGCCCACGAGCTCATCGGCACGCTGCTCCGCGACGTCTCGACGCGCGGCGGGGAGCCCGTGCGGGACATCGGCAGCCACGAGGCCGGACAGCGGCTTCTCGCCCTCGACCCGCCGGGCCGCGGACGGGCGGCGCTGGCGGCGGCGGAGCGGGCACTCCACGCCAGGTCGCTTCCCGGTGGCGCGGGGTGGGCGATCCATGTGACGGCCGGCTTCGCCATGCAGAACCTGCTCGCGCACGCGTGGTAGCTCGACCGCGCCGGTCACATCGACTTCATGCTTTCCCTCGCGATCACGATCGCCGACCGGCGGGGCCCGATGGCGGACGTGCGGGACAGGCTTGCGGCCGCCGTGCTTCGCGACCTTGCTGCCGAGCCGCCCACGGCAGGGGAGCGGTTCGTGCTCTCGCTCTTTCGTCGCTCGCGGATCGCGGCCGCCCCGCTCGGCAACCCGGCGGACGAGATCGTCGCCCTGACGCGGGCGATCGGAGACGGCGCCCAGTTCTTCCTGATTCCGGGCGAGGTCTGGACTGACGCCGTGAACGAAGACGTCGGGCGGCTCCCGGCGGGAGAGCGACCGGCCTGGGTCGCACTCCTCGCCCACGCGCTCCAGGCATCCGCCTCACGGCCGTCGGCCGCGTGGCTCGAGACGGCGACCGGGCTGATCGACGCCATCGGAACGGACTGGGTGCACGAGGCGTTCGCCAGATGGCTGCCACTGGTTTCGCGCGGGCGTTCGACGCCGCGGCGGCCGAGCTTCGCTGGTTCGACGCGGCCGGCAAACGGTTGAAGGCGGTGCCGGCACGGGTCCGCCGGGATCACCGGGACGAGCTCGAGACCCTGCGCCGGTCGCTCGCGGACGTGCAGGCCATGCTGTCGGCCACGCGCGACCGGATCGAAGGGCTCTTCCTTCAGAGGCGGTCCTGGTCCTACGCGGCGTCGATACCAGCAGCACGGGAACCTATCTCCGCCTCGGCACGGACCAGGTCCGCTTCTACCGACTGGCGGAGCCGGCGCGGCCCGGCGGCCGGGGCGTGCGAAACGCCCACGAACCGCTGCCGCTTGCGGAGATTCCACCCCTCGTGTTCTCCGAGATCATGCGGGATGTCGATCTGTTCGTCGGGGTGGCGTCGATCGGCAACGACCCGACCTGGCAGGATGGAGGGCCGGGCGACAGGCATCGCGCGTACTGGAACGAATACGCCTTCGGCGCCCTCTCCGGCACGGCGGCGACCCGCAAGGAGGTCCTCGAACGGCTCGTGCCGCGGATGACGATCGCACCCAGGTGCTCGTTCACGGATCGCTTTCTCGTGGTCCGCGGCGACCGGCGGACCTACAAGATCCATTGCGGCTCGGGCAACGTCCTCATGGAGCCGAATGACCAGTACCTGTGCATCGTTCCCGATCCCCGGGCTGGCGAGGCGCCCGAGAAGTTGTTCCTGCCATTTGACGGCGACGCCACGCTGTCGATCATCATCAGCAAGGCGGTGATGCTCGCGGCGGACGCGGAGATCAAGGATCGGTCGATCATCGGGCAGATCAACCGGAGATAGCCGCCCGCGGAACCACTGCGGCGTTTCCGCGTGGGCGTCCGAAAAACAGCAGATGGATGGTTGCCCCACGGCGAGAAACGGCATGACACTCACGCTGACGGTTCACGACGAGACGGTGTCGGGATCCGTGTGCTCCGCGCTGGCCCTCGAGCTTCCCCGGGAGCGGATGACGATCCGGGAATTGATCCGGGAACGGGTCTACCAGGAAGTGCAGGACTTCAACGCGGGCACCAGGGACCGGGTGTTTCGCGGGCTCGTGCAACCCGCGGGCGCGACGCACCTCGTCGACGGCCCGCGGACCGAACGACGCGACGATGCGGTTCCGACGGTCGACAGGCCGCCGCCGATCGACTGGAGACCGCAGTTCGACAAGGCCGTCGATGCCTTCACGAGAAACGCGTTTTTCATCCTCGTCGATGATCGTCAGGCCACGAGCCTCGACGAGGAGGTGGAGCTCGGCCCGACCACGCGGATCAGTTTCGTGCGGCTGAGCCTCCTCGTCGGTGGCTAGCTGTCCGTGGACAAGCCTTTGTCCACTTGGCCGACCGGTGGAAACGCCGAGGGTTTCCCCGGTCGGCATCCCGCACATCCTGCTCGGGCAGACTTGTTCCACAGTCGGCTAGCGTCCGGTGAAAACACCTCGCCGGTTTCCCGCGTGGCCGCCTTGTTCACGCTGGCCCTCGGCCGCAAGGCGGATGCTCTGCCGGTGCTCGAGGGGCTCGCACTCGTCGTCGCCTGCCTCCGGACGCGATCTCGGGCCCTGGCGACGAGCCTCGTCACGGCTGCGGACCAGACGGACGATGCGACGCTCGCCAAGGCCGCCGCCGATGCCCTGCGACCGCTCGGCATCGATCCCGACAACGTCCGGGAGCTCGCGGCCGATACCGGGGCCACGATCGGCCAGCGGCAGGTGGACGACGTGCTCGCACTGATCGACCAGCGGCGGGGCGACCGGGCGGTGGAGCGGAGTTGTTCGTGTCGCGCAAGTGCATCGCCTGCCAGGCCGACGTCAGCCCCAGGCTTGCGGCCCGGGCATCAGCGGACCTGCAGGACCCGCGTGACGGGCGGCGCCGGCTTCACACGTGGCTCGACGCCACGCCCGAACTGGTAGGCGACGACCTTGACCTCGATGGGCAGCCGTGCCCGCCGGGGCAGTTCCTGCAGGGTCAGCTTGCCGTGCTCGATGGTCGCCGGTCCGTGGGCGACGTAGTACTCGACGGGCAGCTTGCTGTCGCTCGTGGCGTTCAGTTCGATGGGCGTGGCGAGGGCGTTCGCGTCGCCGGCGTTCACGTCGGGCAGCGCCGGAAACGTGATCGCCTGCTCCTGTCCCTCGGTGAGAACGAGGCTGCGGACGATGCCGACCTGCTCCGCATACCGCCACTGGTCGTCCCCTTCGACGAAGGCGATGAACGCGGTCGCCTTGGGACCGGGAACGGGTGCCAAGGCGTCGAACTGCACGCGGAAGGCGTTGGGCCCCACGGCTACGAGCGGGCCGCCGGTGGGCCGCACCCGGATCGCCTGGTCCGATTTGCCGACCGGCTGGCCGGCCTGCGCCCAGATCGGGCCTTCGCCGTCGTACTGCCGCGGATAGGTCTCCGCGAATCGGGGGCGAACCTCGAAGGTCTGTCCGTCGCCGACCCATGCGATCTCTTCGAAGAAGAACCGTGCGCCCGCCTTCACGGTGTGGGGATCCAGCCAGCGAATGAACTGATCGCGCCTGCCGACGAGACCACGGTGATGCGCGACCGTCGCCTCGGCCATCTCGCGGTCGAAATGCCACGACGCGGCGCCGGGATCGCCGGTGTACTCGGCGACCGGGGCCGGGGCATGCCTGGCGGCGGCTCGGGTGGGCAGCTCCGTCAGCCAGCCACGCGTCGCGTCGATCGGCCGGCACATGACGGGGCTCTTGGCGTCGGGCGACCAGTCGGGGATCCGCAGCGTGGCCGCCTTACGCAGGTACAGCGCGAAGTACGCCGCGCTGCGGTCCGACCAGGCGAAGTGCCCCGCGCCGGGCTCGACGACGAAGCAGCCGAGGTTGCGGGGATCGGCGGAGCGGAAGGTGCGCATGGCGACGACGCCGTTCTCCCAGTTCTCGCGGCCGCTTTCGTCCCGGGCGACTTTCCCGAACTCGTCGAACTGGCCCAGCATCATGACCGCGGGGACCCCCGGCGGGACGGGATCGGGGTCGAGGGAGTTGGCCTGAATCCCGGGCGAGCCGCCGCGGTACTGCATGACGCCGAAACAGCGGTCCCGGTGGGCGACGGCCGCGGCCTTGGCCTGGGGGCCGCCGGCCGAGTGACCGACGAAGAAGAGGGGCGCGACGGACAGCTCCTGATAGCCGCTCGCGGCGGCGAAGTCGTCGAGCACCTGCTGCACGTTGACGGAGCTGATGCCGGTCTGCAGGAACACGATCGCCAGGCTTTCTTCGCGGCACGCGCGGCGCACGGCGGCGTCCTTGACGAGCTCGCGCTCGGCCGAGGACATGCCGGTGAAGAGCACGCCACGGACCTGCTGCGCCTGCGGTGGAATCCAGAGGAAGGCATCCCGTTCACCGGCGGACGTTTTCACGACCGTGGCGAATTGAAAAACCGCCGCGGTGGTGGAGCCGCCGTCGGCCGCCGCGGCATGTGGCGCCGGAAACGTGACGACGGCGATGGCGAGGAAGACGATCGAACGGAGCGCGCTGCGCATCGTGTGTTGCCCGGGGACCGGTACCTGTCCACGACTCTTGTACCTGGCTGCGCCGTCGGGCCGCAAGCCTCGAGCCCGGCCATGACGGGCCCTCCGGCCGCATGCCTCCTCGTGGCCGCGTCCCGTACGCCTGCGGAATGAACAGGCGCACTGTCAGCCGCAGCGACCTCATCTCCGCCGCGGGTCAGGAAATTTCGGTGGCGTCCTGCGGCGGACGGTGAGCCCAGATCGAGGCCAGCACCGAGCCGGTGACGTTCATCACGGCCGAGAACAACGCCGGAACGATCGCGGCGCCCGGGATCTTCAGCACCACGACGGCCAGGTTGGCGGCCAGGCCGCCGTTCTGCAGGCCGACCTCGATGGCGACGGTGCGACTGTCCTGGCGGTTGATGCCTACGAGCCGGCTGGCGGCATAGCCGAGCAGATAGCCGCCGAGGTTGTGCAAGGTGACGCCCAGCAGCAGCAGCCCGCCGACGTGCTCGATCTGTGAGCGGCTGCGGAAGGCGATCACCCCGCAGATCAGGCAGATCGCGACCATCGACGTGGTGGCGAGCAACCGCTCCGCGATCCGCCGATCGGCTCGGCAGCGGGTGAGCACCGCGTTGGCCACCAGTCCCACCACCACCGGCCCGACGACCGTCGCCAGGATGCTGGAAAACATCTCCACGTAATCGAGATCGACCGTCCGCCGTGCGTAGAGATAGACCATCAGCGGCGTCATCACCGGCGCCAGCAGCGTCGACACGGCCGTCATGGTCACCGACAGCGCGACGTTGCCGCGGGCCAGGTACGTGATGACGTTGGACGAAATGCCTCCGGGGCTCGCCCCCAGGAGGATCATGCCCAGGGCGAGCTCCGCAGGCAGGCCGAGGGTCCGCGAGATCGCCCAGCCCAGCAAGGGCATGGTGGTGAACTGCAGGATCGCGCCCACGAAGACGCCCTTGGGCATCTGCAGGATGCGGACGAAATCCCCCGTGGTGAGCGTCGCCCCCATGCCGAACATGGCGATCTGCAGCAGCCGCGTCACGAGCAACGGGTTGTCGAGCGGCAGCCGGCTGACCGCCGCCGGCGGCGCGATCAGCCCCGCCAGGACGGCCGCGACGACCCACGCCGCGAACCCGTAGACCCGCGTCCGCGGATGGACCGCGACGAATGCCGCGGCCGCCACGACGACGAACACCGCGATCAGGCTGGAGGTCGGATCCATGACGGCCGAAACGAGTCAGGGCGGCCGGAGGGATCTTCGCAAGGCGTCGCCCTGCGCCGCTTCGTGCGGCGTCAGACTCGTTCCGCGGCCTGCCGGTCGAGCGAGGAGGATACGTCGGCCGACGGTGGTTCGGCAAGCGTCGGCCCGGCGACAAGCGGTTGCCGACGCACTGGCCGGAGCCGGCCGGGCGGGCACTCGGTTCAGTGCAGTTCGTGCAGGTACGACCAGACCTTCGGCCGCTGTCGCTTCAGCTCCCGCAGCAGATCGGTCCGCACGTCACAACCGGTCAGCGTGAGAAAGTGCAGGCCCGGCAGGTGACGCCCGCCACGCCGAGCTGCAGGCATTGCAGCAACAGTTCGTGCGTCGCCAGCGCGTCCCGCTCGGCAGGCACCATCGGATCGGCGCCCGGCCGGAACCATCCAAACTTGAGGCAGGCGGATGCCCCGGGTAGTTTCGACCGGTCGCCAGGGGGGCAGTTTTCAGCGGAAACTCACCGGCGGCACCGGTTCCTCGGAAGACCGTGTCGGCACACGAACTGCGGAGGGGAGCATGATGCGAATCATTGCGTTGTGTGTGGCACTGGCGGCGGGGCCGGTCATCGCCGAGACGGTGTGCGTGGATCTGCGGCTGGCGAACGCGTTGCAGATGGGCAATGCGAAGGAGTGGCAGCGGCTGGCGCACGTCGCGCTGATCTTCAAGGACGGGGTTCTCCAGTCGGGGCGGGTCGGTCCGTTCAGCGGCGGGCTGATCGGCGGCTGGAGCACGGTGGCATGGACCGGCCGCTTCGATGGCGGGGATCTGCGCATGGCGGGCGACAAGCTCACCGGTACGATCCGCACCTTCGTGACGTCGAATGCGGTCGGTCGGGGGGAACACGACTTGACGATCGACGTCGATCTGAAGGATGGCAAGGCGTCGGGAACGTTCACGGCCGTGCATCGGGGCATGCAGACGGCGGGGGGCATCAACGGCGGCTATCGCCAGATCGTGCCGGTGCCCGCCACGGCCGAGGACGGCCTGGTGGTGATCGCCTTGGACGATGCGTTGCCGGGGGGTGAGGCGCTCAAGGTGTACCTCGATCGCAAGGAGGGGAGGTGCCGGGCAGCGTTCGCGTTTGCGACGGCGTTCAGTCGGCGTCCGTTCGAGATCGATGCGGCGGAGTTGACGGTGGTGGATGGCGAGCTTTCGGGCACGGTGAACGTGATCCGCACCGTGTCGCGAACCACGATCCCCCCCATTTTGGGCCGCTACCAGGTGCGGGCGAAGATCGTAGGAGACCAGATCCGCGGCACGCATGCCGGCTCCTTCGGCGCAGCCAAGGCGGCGGGGGACGTGTGGGGCGACGTGCTTCCCCGGCCAGACCTTCCGCAGGGGGCGGTCAAGGTCGCCATGAAGCTCGAAGACGGTCTGTTTGGCGGCCAAGACTGGCAGAACCGCGCCTTCTTCGACTTCACCATGAACATGGGCAAAGCCGACATGGGCAAGCTCTCCAACAACAAGGGGGTGTATCGTGGGCAGTTCGACCGCGCTGAACTGCAGCTGACGGAGGGGCGGATTCGCGGCCAACTCGTCGGCACGGTCCTCGACGGCGGTGTCACGGCCGGACAATACACCTTCGATATCGAGGGGCCGATGGTCGGCCATGACTTCATGGGCGTCTTCACGACTCATTTGGGTGATCAATCCAAGACGGGCTACTTCGTCGGCTCGCTCCGCCCGTGATGGCCCGACGGCCTCCCGGCGCTCCCGCCACCCCTGCGCCGCCTCGAGGCGGAGATTTCCGGTAAACTCGTCGATTCCGGCGCGGGCGTCGGATCCACGTCTGACCGTGCCGTCAGCGTGCCGGATGGTGACCGGCAAGCCGCCGCTGGCATTTCCAAAGAGCATTTCCCGAGAACACCTTCGGAGTGATCCATGTCTCGCAGCCTGTTGCCTAGCTGCCCGTGGACAAAGCCCTCCATGGCCTTTGTCCACTTGGCCGACCGGTGGAAACGCCAAGGGTTTCCACGGTCGGCGTCGCTTCCGGCCCCCCCGGCGGACCAGGGCTGCCGCAGGCCGGCTCCGGCCCGGGCCCTCTTGGCCGTCGTGCTGCTGGTGGTGGCGGCGGAATCGGCGGACGCCGCCGGCATCGAGGAGGGGCTGAAGCAAAGCCAGTTCGTCACCCAGCAGCACATCACCGCGCCCACCGGCATCGCCGTATCGCCGCAGGGCGTCGTGTTCGTCAGTTGCGACGTCAACGGCGTCACCAACGAGAAGCGCGGGGCGGGACGGGTCGTGCGCTGCGAAGACACCGACGGTGACGGCCGTGCCGACAGGTGCACTGTTTTCGTCGACCGCATCGACGCTCCGCGCGGCAGCTGCTACGTGGACGAGACGCTGTACCTCATGCAGTCCCCTGCCCTGGTCGCCTATCAGGACCGCGACGGGGATGGCGTTGCCGACAAGCAGACGACGCTCGTCACCAATCTCGGGCCGCGGCTGTCTGAGAGTGCGGTCGTCCACGGCCCGAACGGCGTCCGCATGGGAATCGACGGGTGGCTCTACCTGGCGATCGGCGACCAAGGCTGCTTCGAGGCCACCGGCACCGACGGCAGCCAGGTCACGTTGCACGGCGGCGGCGTGCTGCGGGTGCGTCCCGATGGAAGTCGGCTCGGTCTGCTGCTCGCGGGCACGCGGAACATCTACGCCATCGCCATCGATCCCTACCTCGATCTGTTCGCCCGCGACAACTCCAACGACGGCGGTGGCTGGGGCACGCGGCTGTTGCACCTGACCGAACTGGCCGATTTTGGCTACCCGGGGCTGTACCGGCATTTCGCCCACGAAGCGATGCCGCCGCTGGTCGATTGTGGTGCCGGTGCGGGCGCGGGCATGTGCTCCCTGCACGAACCGGGGTTCCCCGCGGATCTGGGTGACGCCCTTTACTCGGGCGACTTCAACACGGGCCTGTGGCTGCACCGTCGGAAGCCGCACGAAGCGACCTGGCAGGTCCGGCAGGAGCGGTTCATGGACTCGCCGCACAACATCGGCATCGATGTCGATGGGTTCTCGCGGATCTATGCCGCCTCCCGCCTGGGGGGCGGGTTCGGCTTCGCGCACGAGCGGTTCGGGCATGTCGATCGGATCGAGCCGGCCGACCGGGCCGCGGCGGCGGTCTATCCCGACATCAACAAGGCCGGCGACGCGGAGCTTCTCGACCACCTGGCCAGCGACAGCCAGGTGACGCGGCTCAACGCCATGCGTGAAATCGTCACCCGCGGCGGCAAGCCGACGTTCAGCGGCGGCCTGCTCGCCCGCGCCGCCGACGCGAAGCTCCCCCTCGCCGCCCGCGTCGCGGCGGTCATGACGCTCAAACAGGTCGATGGAGCCAAATCGCACGCCGCGCTCGCGGGGCTCTACCAGGATGTCGCCCTGCGGGAGTTCGTCGTCCGCGCCCTGGGCGATGTCGAGACCGAGATCGACGATGGGGGCAAAGAACTGTTCCGCCGGGCCCTGCGCGACGACAACCCGCGGGTGCGGATGCGGGCCATCGTCGGCCTGGCCCGCGCCCGCGATCCGGCCGCCGCCGCCGCGATCCTGCCCCTGGCCAAGGACCAGAAACTGACGGCAGCCGATGGCGTTGATGCCGCGGCATCCGACGCCGATGGCTGGTCCGCTCCGCACGATGTCGTCGGGCATACCGCCCTGAAGGCGGTCGTGAGCCTGAAGGCGATCGACGTGCTGCTGGCCGCGGTCGCCGATGAAACCCTGCGTGAACCGGCGCTTCGCGGCCTGCAGGAGATCCACGACGCCCGGGTCGTGGCGGGCCTGACGGAGAAAGTCCGCGGCACCAGCGACCCCCGGCTCGCCCGCCTGATCACGCTGGCCCTGTTTCGCCTCTATCATCGCGAGGCTCCGTGGGACGGGAGCACCTGGTGGCAGAACCGCCCGAATTTCACCGGCCCCTACTACGCGCCCGTGGCCTGGGAGGCGACTCCGGCGGTCAGGGCGGCCCTGCAGATGTCGTTCCGGAAGGTCGATTCGGCGGAATACGAGCCGCTCTTCCGGCAGATGAAGATGCACCAGGTGGCCCCCCGTGATCTCGCGCTCGACATCGACTACGACGAGGTGCTGGGGCTTTTGGACAAGCCGTCGCTCGCCCGGTCCGAACTCAATCTCGTGATCGAGGCGGCCCTGGACGCCTCACGGCCCGAGCAGGACCGGATGCGGATCTACGACTCCATCTCGCGTGGTCCCGTTTCCGGCAGCTACCACAACCGTCTCCACATTCTGCGGGCCTGGATCGTGGAGCCGAACGTGGGGAAGCGGCAACGACAAGCCTACGAGGACTTCGTCAGCGGTCGGGAGTTCATCGGCAAGCTGGAGGAGCTGAGGCCGTTTCTCAAGGACCGGTATCGGGACAGCCTCAAGTATGCCCACCTCCAACTGTTCAACTTGATCAACGACCAGACGATCGCCCCGGAGGCGCGGCAGGCCGCGGAGGCGGAATTGGAGACGTCGTGGCAAGACAAGATCCCGGACCGGCTGCGTGGGCTGATGATGGCCCTCGACGAAAAGGACCCGCGGCCCTACGCCGAACGGATCCGGCCGCTGGTCGAACATCGCGACGAGCACGTCAAGCAACGGGCGATGCGGTTTCTCAAGGCCATGGGTGAAGACCCCAGTGGCCGCAAAAAGTCCGAGTGACTTCGAACCTCCGCCGCAGTATTGCCGTGCGGCTTTACGCCGGTGTTGCCGTGCGGCCTTACGCCAACAATTCCGTGATCGGGCCGGCACTCTCCTTGAACGAGTCCACGGGGCAGCCGAGCTGCCGCAGGATCGTGAGGTAGAGGTCGGACATCGGCCGCTTGTCGATCGGCCACTGGAGATGCTGGCCGTGCTTGAATCCCAGCCGGTTGCCGCCGGCGAGAATCGTCGGAAAGCTCGTGCCGACGTGGCTGGAAATCTGCGCACCGCCGAAGAGGATGACCGTGTGGTCGAGGAGGGATCCGTCGGCGGCTTCGATGGCCTGCAGTTTGTCCATGAAACGGGCGACGCAGGCACACAGCATTTCATCGCGATGGGCCAGGGCGATGACGTCGGGATTCGACTCCCCGCGATCGCCGCCCCCCTTGTGGTGCACGTCATGCGTGCCCCGCGACGGCGCCCCGGCCTTGCGGGCCCAGTCCTTGTATTCGTCGTAGTTCGGCCCGGCTTCGCCGCCCAGGCATTGGGTCGCGACCCGGGTCATGTCGGTCTGGAAGGCGAGCACGATCAGATCCGTCATCAGCTCGATGTGCTCCCGCATGCTGTTGCGGACTTCGCGCTCGAGGCGAACCTGGGAGGCATCGAAATCGGGCCGCCCATGGCCGAGGATCTCCTCCTTCTGGGTCAGCCGCTTCTCGACGTCGCGGACCGAGTGGAGATAGTGGTCGATTCGCTGCTGATCGATCCGTCCCAGCTGTCGCTTCAGGTCGCCGACATTTTCCATCGCCGTGTCGAGAATGCTCCGATTGTGTGCCAATCGGGCCTGCGCCTTCTTGACCTCCGCGGCGTCGGCGGGCGGAAACAGATTCTCGAACACGCTGCGATAGTCGTCGGTCGCCGGAATGTCGACGCCCTGGGAGTTCCGGGAGAGCGTGGCGGTGCCCACGCCGCTCGTCCACGACAGCACCAAGGACCGCAGATACGTCGGCCCGATGTGCGAGGCGGCCACCTGGTCGACGGAGATCGTGTTGCTGATCGAGCCGGGAATGAGGCTGATGTTGTGCCCGGTCAGCCAGCTGTAGGGATGGGTATGGCCGCTGATCCGTCCCTGGATATGGGAGAGGCCCGTGAGCACGGAAAACCGCTCGCGGTGATGCTCCAGCGGCTTGTGCGACGGGGCGATCGCGTAGTCGAAGCCGGTCTCCTTGGGAAACCATGAGTACTTGCTGATGGCCCCGGGAATGTAGAAGCAGGCGAACCGCGAGGGATCCGGCCGCCGCTGCTGCGCTGCCAGCGTTTTCCCGCCAAACGACTCCAGGGCGGGCAAGGCCAGGGTGGCACCCAGCCCATGGATCACGGCGCGGCGACTGAGCAGATGGGCGCGATGCATGGACATGGTCCTTCCTGAATGGAGATCGATCGAAAACTGTTTCAGAATACGGCGTTCGAGGGTGCGTGGGTCGGCACGCGACCGGAATTCACGGGCTAGTGCTCCAAGAACGCCTTGGTTTGGAATACTGCCAGCAGCATCTTCCGCAGCGGATACCCGTCGGCGGCGTGGGTCTCCATGATCCTCCGGATCTCCGCCATGTCGTCAATGTCGGGTTTGCGTCCGGTGGCATAGAGCATGAAGCTCTTCAACAACCCCCGCACCGTGTCCTGCAGATATCGAGACGCGACCGTCTCCTTGAACTCCGCGTACGTGCGAAACTCCTCGCCGCGGGGCAGCTGCCCGACCGTGTCTACCGGGCGGGTCTCGCCTTTGCCTCGCCAGGCCACGTTGGAATCCAGTTCTTTGACGTCGTAGGACTCGTACTCCACGTTCCGCCACCGCCCGCTGATGTCGAAGTTTTGAAACGCGAAGCCGATGGGGTCGAGTCTGGTGTGGCAGACCGCGCAGTTTTGGTCCTGGCGATGATGCGCCATCAGCTCGCGGGGCGACATCTTCGAGAGTTCCTCGGACTTTGCATCCAGTTCGGGCACCGCCAACGGCGGCAGCTGCGGAGGGGCGTCGAGAATGTTCCGGGCCGTCCAGGCACCACGATAGATCACCCAGTTGTCGCCCATCCAGCAGAGCATCGATTGAATGCCGGCGTGTGACATGATGCCCCCCCCGCGGGAATCATCGGGTCGCAGCGTCACCGGCCGCATCTGCCCCCCCTGGAGGCCGTCGTAGCCGTAGTGGCGGGCCAGGGCGTCGTTCATCATCGTCCAGTCACTCGCCACCAATTCTCGGGCGGGCCGATCCTTGGCCAGCAAACGGTTGATGTAGGAGAAGGTCTCCTCACGCATCGAGTCTTGGAGATGACGACGGAACTGATAGCTCGCCTTACCCAGATGATCGTCCACGAGCGTGATCGGCTGATCCAGCTCCAGCCATTGCGTGAGGAACGGCCGCACGAACGCGGCGTAACTTCGCGGATCCGCCAGGAGTCGCTCCACCTGCGCCTGGAGCACCTCGGGCCGCCGCAACTCGCCCGCAGCGGCCCGCGAACGCAATTCTGCGTCCGGCGGGGAGCCGACCAGCATGAAACTCAGCCGCGATGCCACGGCATGGTCGGCAATGACCCGATCCTCGTGGGCCGTCGAATCCAAATGCCGGAACGGGCTGCTCATCAGCACCGCCTGAAAGGTGGACCGCAGCGCGGGGTCGAACGCGAGTCCTTCGTCCCGCAGCCGTCGGTAAAACTTCAAAAAATGGCTCCGTTCCTGTTCCCGCACCGGCCGGCGATAGGCCCGATCCATCCACAATGCGAGCAGCTTTTCCGCGGTTGCCGGGGAATCCGAGATCGCTCCCAGATCGACCTGCCATTCCGCCGGCGGCCAGGCAGCGACGAAGTTGGGCTCCAGTTCGACTTGTTTGAGAACCACGAATGGCCGCGGTTGCTGACCCGGGTCCTTGTGCTCCGTCTTGCTCCACACAGGCCGGAACAATCCCATGCCACCGGGCAATTGACGCGGGTCGGAGGTGTCTTCGTTCTCGAAGCCCGGGACGCGGTAGCCGATCTCCACCCGCGGAGTCAACGCCACGGAGAGGAACCCCTGGGAAGTGATCAACGAGTCTTCGACCTGCACCTGGTACTCCAGGTCGGTCGGTCCGGTGATCTCCCGCCGATCGAGCACTCTGCCGCCGCACTCCACCCAGAGAATCGGGTTGGGCACCTCCGGAAATGCCAAGAAGGACCCGACGCTGAACCGAATCCGCACCACGCCGGCCCTGTCGGCGGGCACCGGCACCTTGAGAAACGGGTTGCTGCGATCCCGCGGCCACATGGGCTCCAGCAACGCGCCGACCCCGGGCCGGGCGATGGCCGAGAACTTGTTGAGGGAAACACCTTTTTCCACCCATGGCGCGAAGGCTTTTTGCGGTTCCTTGGCGACGTTCACCAGATCGACACGCAAGGTCTCGCTGCGCGGCGGTTCGAGAAACCGGATTGATTCCACCGCCCGCCGGGTGATCTCCATCATCTGGGCCACCGCGTCAGCCGCATCCTGGAGGCCTTCGGCGCCGGTATCGAACCCTTCTACCGTGCTATCCCCCGGCATGCTGTATTCGAAGTCGACCGTGACGCCCGTGATGTCCCGCAAGGCGGCGCCGAACTCGCGGCGATTCAGCCGCCGCACGCTCCCTGGCTCCAGGCCGCGCTGTGCCTGGGCGATCCATGCGAGGGCGGCCCCCTTCGCGGGGGCCGATGGGTGCTCCGATCCCGCGGGGGGCATCGCGCCCGCGGACAGCTGCTCATGGATCGACGTCCACAGATGCCGGTCCGACAGGTGGAAGCCGTCGATGGTGTCGAAGCGGAGACGCGCCTCCTGGACATCGGGGCCGTGACAGTCGATGCAGTACTGGCGGAGCAGCGGCTTCACCAGTTCCGCGAAGCCCTGGGCGTCGGCGGGAGCGTCGGCCGCGGATGCCACGAGCACCGGGCTCAGGAGCAGCAGCGAAATCGCGAACGCGGCTTTTCTCATCGCGGAACCGTGCCTTCCAACGGGTGTATCGGCATGGACGAAAGCGATCATTTCGCCTGACGGCCGAAGTCGTCGTGAGCCGCAAAACCTGCCTCTCAAGTTTACCAGCCTTGCGTCCTGAGGCGAAACTTTTGGGTGGCTGAGACCGGAGAGCGGGGGCGAGGGCCGCATGCCCCGGGAGAGGGGGCGTTGTGGCATCGGCGCTTCGCCGCTCTTGAATCCCGCCGGCCGGTGCCCGCCTCCGGAACCCGGACCCGTTCGAGCCGGTCCTTCCCCGCGCCCGCCGTGAACCACGTCCGGGGATTCTGGTCCGGGGATTCTGGCCTGGGGGGTTGGTCGGCGACCGGTGCCGGGAAGCCGGCACTCGGGTGGCCGACCTCATCTGCCTCCCGCCGCGAGGTTCCAGAGGCGAATCGATTCGTTGCCGCCGCAGATCAGCGTTTGCCCATCCGGGCTGATCGCCAGCCGCATGACGTTTTCGGCCGGCAGCGTCCGCTGCAATTCGTATGTCCGGGCATCCCAGATGCGGATCGTGTTGTCTTCGCTCGCCGAAACAATCCGTGAGCCGTCAGGCGTGAACAGCACCGCGGTGACATCGGCCTCATGGCCGCGCACGGTTTTCAGATGCCCACCGGTCCCGGCGTCCCAGACCCGGAGCGTCGCGTCCCAGCTCGCAGACACGATCTGCTTGCCGCATGGGCTGTACACCACGGAGGTCACGGTCCCCTCGTGCCCCTGGAGCGTCGCGAGTTCTGCGCCCGTCTCGGCGTCCCAGACCTTCATCTCGCTTTCACCATCCCCGGTGACGATCTGGCGGCCATCGGGCCGGAATGCCGCGGTGACCACGTCGTACTCGTTTCCTTGATGGATGGTGTGCAGCAAGGCGCCGTCGCGGATGTCCCAGATCCGCAGGGAATCGTCCGCGCTCCCGGATGCGAGGAAGTTTCCGCTGGGATCGAAGCAGACCACCGTGACCGTGTCGTCGTGGCCGGGGAACTCCCGGATCGTGGTGCCGCGTTCCGCGTCGCACAGTTCCAGGCGGCCGTCATGCATGCCCACGGCGATCCGTTTTCCGTCCTTGTGGCACGCCAGCGACGTCACGGCTGCGGGATACGTGCGCAGGGTGCCGATCAGCTCGGCCGGTCGCAGCGTCCATCGCTTCAGCGACCGATCGTCGCCGCCGGAAAAGAGCCGTTGGCCGTCCGGGCTGACCGCTAGCGACGCGATCCAGCCGTCGTGCCCGCGGAGGGTGCGCGGCTCTTCCGCCCACGCCACGCCGGTCGCCAGCGGCGCCAGCACCAGGATCAGCCGTTGCCACGTCGCGACATGCCACGCCGTCATGCCTGGAACTCCCTGCTGCTGCGGCCGGTTGCCCACCGCGACCCCAAGTCTACCCAAGAGCCGCGTCTTGGCTCGCGGTCCGCCGGATGAGCGCGCGCTCGGCGGCCTTGCCCGCGACCAGCCCGGGCCACTCCCGGGGAGAGTCAGACCGAGTGCGGCGCGGGGCGGCGGTATATTTGCGGAGGACGGTGCGGGCCGCGGTGGGCGTGCCGGTTGTGACCCGCGGCTGCGCCGGCGGCCGCACGAACCTCCTTTTGCGCTGGATGATCATGAAAACGATGTGCCTGGCCATGCTGATGGGGCTGTCGGCGATCGCGGCCACCCGGGCCGATGACGGGCCGGTGTCCGGTGTGTATTTCGCCCGCCAGGTTGCCTCCAGCCCGTCCTTCATCGCCAAGGGCATGGCGTGGTGGAATGGGCGGTTGATCATCGTTAATCGGGTGCCCCCACAACTTCATGCCTTCACCCCGCCGGAGACCTTCGCGATCTTCACGGAGCAGGGGCTGACGAATCCGTTTGGCGTCGCCGTGGACCCCCAGGGGCGGCTGCTGTTGACCGAGAACAAGGACGACGTCCTCTATCGCCTCGCCCGACTCACGGCGGACGGAAAGCAGGAAACGCTCCTCGAGGAAACAGGCGTCAACCACAGAGACAAGCGTCCCGCGAACGGCCTCTGCACCCCGCTCATGCTGGCGTCGCATCCCAACGGAACGATCTACTGGACGGGTTATCCCTCGACGGGGACCCGCTACCTGTTGCCTGGGAAGCCGCACGTCACCCTCGACGACGTCAAGATTGCAGCACCTCACGTCGGCCATTCCTACGGGATCGGACTGAGTCCCCGCCATGACTGGTTGTACGTGGCGTCGCAATTGCCGAATCCCCAGCACCGGGGCGTGTGGCGATTTCCGGTGAACGAGGACGGCAGTCTCGGAGAAGGTGCGTTCTTCATCGCGGTCGATCGGTTCACGACCACGCATCTCAAGGGCCTGCCGCCGGCGAAGGATGGCTCAGACAAGCTGCTCGGGTGGCTCGGGCGGATTCATGGCTTGGCCGTGGACGCCAACGGCTTTGTCTACATCGGGGGATCTCATGGTCATTCGTCAGGGAGCGCCATCGCGGTGTTCACTCCCGACGGCGACCGGTTGGCGGCGATGATCGTGGGCGACCCGTCCGCAGCCTCGGGGATGCCCACGAACGTGTACGGCTTGGCCTTCGGCGGCGCGGACGGAAAAACGTTGTTCATCTCCGGCATGGGCGAGCACCGGCTGTATCAGGTCAGGCTGCCGGTCGCCGGGGAAGTGGTTTCCCGCGCCGCCGGAAACCGTCCGCAGCCAGCCGCCGCGGCGCCCTGACGATCACATCCCGCACGGGAGTTTCCTGCCGCCCCACGTGATCGTCCGGCCGCCGGCGGTGATCCTGCCGCCGGCGGCTTGCATGTTCGGGGGCTTGCCCGCCTGCATGGTGACGACGGTGCGGTTCCGACCTACCACTTTCTGAGCCTGGCATGCACGGTGGCGACCTTGCCCATGTAGTGCTCCATGCGAAACGGTCCGGCGGCCCGGGTGATGTGCTCGCGGGCCTTCGCGACGTCACCGGTAGCCTCGTAGAACAGCCCCAGATACAGGTGGGCGTAGCACGACTGGTTTCGTTGGGCGTCACGCCCGCCCCTCTGGGCCGCAGCCAAGACGGCGGCTGCGTCGCATCGACCGGCGTAAAAGTCGAGGATCTCCCGCATGGGCACGCGGGTGTCCTCCCCGACCGGCAGAAGTTTGCCGCGGGCGACCTGGAGCCCCTCGAGTCTGGCGACGCAGAGAAAGTGCCAGGCCGGGTTCTCCACGTCGTTGGGGTTCACTGTCCGGTGAAGCTCGAACTGCTTCCGGCCGTCGTCGAACCGCTCGGCGTAATACAACGCCAGCCCGCGTTGCCAAAGTTCCGGTTCCGCCTCCGGCACGGCCGCCACGAGCTGATCGAAGACGCGGGCTGACCTGGCTGGCTCGGCGTCAAAGAACAGCCGGACGGCTTCGCCGAACAGGTCCTGGGGCTTGGGCTCGGCGGCGGGACCAGGATGTGTCCCGGAGACAGCCAGGCCGACGATCGCACCGAGAAGGAGACGTCTGTGGCGCATGGGTGGTGATCGGCAACGCGGGGGGTGACAGGACCGAATGAAGTCATAGTGTATCTGCCACGCTGCCGCTCATTCGCATGCCAGCCTCGCTCGCCGGTCAACCGTCAGGGCAACTGGCTTGGCAGCTCACACGCATTGAACTCTTCATGAGCAGCGGCTGCGCAGTCACCTGCCGCTCTATGGTGCGTTTTTCCGAGACGCTACGCTTAGGCATCGGGCCCCGAGCGTCTCGGGTGGCCGGAACCGCCGGACTCCGGGCGACCGCGGAACGTCTCTCCACGGCGACCGCGCAAGGAGAAGATCGGCAATCCTTAGCGGGAGTTGCGGTTGTGACGGCCGGAGGAGCTCCCATGGCGACGTGGCTCGACGGGGTGTGGCAGTCCGGACTCCGCGCGTGCTTCGTGATGGCGGCGCTGGGGTCGGCTGCCGCCGCGGCTGACGACGCGCCGCAGGAGGTCTTCGCCCGCTTCTGTGGGGCCTGTCACTTCGCCGGCGCCGAGGAAGGGGGCGTGGCCATCGACCGGATGCTCTCGGCCACCGTCGCTGGCAGCCCGGTCGATCGAGGCGCGGCGGAGCATGCCGGCTGGGTGAATCTCTGGAAAAACCTCCGGGCCGAGACGATGCCCCCGGCCGACGAGCCGCAGCCGTCGGCCGCCGAACGGCGACGGATGCTCGAGTTCGTGGCCCGGGACGTGCTGGGCGTCGATGCCCGGCGGCCCGACCCGGGCCACGTGGTGCTGCGGCGGCTCAATCGCGTGGAATATGC
>Ga0315900_10004372_pt1 | contig 19990 bp, 10 predicted proteins | sample LakEriMetagenome_FD_203521 | JGI IMG/M metagenome (GOLD analysis project Ga0315900, IMG submission 203521) | Freshwater fungal communities from buoy surface, Lake Erie, Ohio, United States - Buoy 12 MA114 | ecosystem: Environmental > Aquatic > Freshwater > Lake > Lake biofilm | place: USA: Lake...
TTCGTCATGTCGGCGTTTTCATCGACCACCCAGTCGGTTCCCTGACCCTCCCAGCTGTTTCGACCGTTGTTGCCAGCGCTGGAAAAGTAGGGAACGCCACGACCAACTACTTCGTCGACAGCCTGAGCAATCGGTCCGTCCTGGAAGAATGGCTCATCAAGATAAATAATGTCGTCGACGATCACATCTGACCCGGCGTTGGCCAGATCGACGATCCCCTCCGCAAAGGAGGCAGCACCATCAAAGGCCGTGTGAAACTGTAGTGCCGAACCTGGCGCCAGGTCGTGGATCAACTGCAGCATCGCCCGCCCTTCGTCGATCCCCTCGGAATCGGATTCATCAAGCACCTGAACGCCTGCGGCGGGAAGGTCGCGCGTGGCGATATCCAGGGCGGCCGACGAAAAGGGGTTGCCATCAAAGTCGTAGCTGTCCGAAAGCACTCCAATAGTGACCCCGGCACCATCGATCTCGTAGGCAGCCCGCGCAGTGTCTACATGCATGGCGATATCGGCTTGCGAAGTGGTAGCCCCTACGTTGGTGCGCGCCATCGAAGGGCGCGCCTGATCGAGTGAGGGGGTTTGAGCCAACTGCGTCAGTTTCGCGATCGGAACCCATGCCGATACCTGGTTGCCAGCAGATCCGGTGACACGTCCTCCCAGCGCCTGAATATCGTTCTGCAATTGAAGCAGGTTGCCATTGCTCGAAGCATGGATCAGCACCTGACCATCCTTCACGCGAAACAGATCCTTGGACGACTCGGCCTGCTCCACCAGTCGAGTTTCTGCTCGAGTCAGTCCACCTGCAGGCTGCTGGCTGAGGTACAGTCCAGAAAGGAGGCCGCCAATTTTGGTCGCTGCTGCCTGCTTCATTTCCACTGGCGAATCACCGGGAACGGGAACTCCGCCTATCGGATCGCTCGCAATGCTCCCTCCCAAAGCACCTGCCAGGTCGGTCGCCATCAATCGTCGCGCCTCCAAAGCCTGCACTTCTAGCTTTCTGACTCGGGTCCGCTGTCGACGACGTCTGGCCAGATCCCAACCCCAACTTTTGCTCGCCATGAAATCACCTGCTGAAGAAAAAATGAAAAGCAATAACTGCTTCGATCACCGATCCATCAACCAACGGATCCGTTCCTGCAATCCACTGGCGTCTGAAAAACATGCCTCAATCGGGCGCCCTGTTCCCTGGCCACTAGGTGCTTATCGCATCAGCCGCAAAGAGCGCACCTTGATCCCTCAAAGGCGTTCCTTTGGTTTTATGAGGGATTCCGGTTAATCTCAACCGTTTTCTCTTTTTTGAGCGTGAAAACGAAAATTTGAACCCGAGTACCGGTCTCATCCAAAGCGATCGCCTAATCGTCAAATCTTCGGCATCTTTCAGGACATATCGCTCGACAGCCTCGGTCGGAAAACAACTTTTCCACAGGTGTGCGTTTTGACTTCACTCGTTCACCGCGCATACTGCCAGAGGAAAAATGCTATTTTTCTGGCTATTGGTTCCTGGGAACTCCGTCCCCAGATTTCCTCCCATCCCTCGGGTCGGACAGATGCACGCTCGCCACCGGCGATCGCGCACCTCGCGTTGCGCCCCACCTCTCGATTCCTTGTTAGGGTGATAGTTCATGATGGATCCCACCGCCAACACCAATCGCTCGGCCATCCGCTGGAAGCTCTTTCTAATGATGGTGCTCCAGTTCTTCATCTGGGGCGCCTGGTTGCCGCTGATCTTCGGCTACCTTCCTGCCCTCGGCTTTTCCTCTTCTCAGCAGTCATGGATTCTGAATGCCTTCCCGATCGCAGCGATCATCGGGATGTTTTTCAGCAACCAATTCGCCGACCGCAATTTCGCGGCGGAGAAGTTTTTAGCATTCAGCCATCTGATCGGGGGCCTCGCGATCCTCGCCTGCGGCTTCACTCGTGACTTCTGGCCCTTCTTTCTCTTCATGCTGATCCACTGCCTGCTGTACGTCCCCACGATATCGATCACCAACTCGATCGCCTTCGCCAACATGACCGATACGGCGAAGGAATTTGGTTTGGTGCGGATGGGTGGTACCATCGGCTGGATTTTGGCCGCCTGGCCATTCACCTTCATCCTGGTCGACTGGGCCAAGGTGAAAGCTGCCAACCCGCAGGGCTTTGTCAGCTGGCTGGGTACGGTGCTGGGAAGCGGTCTTCAAGGAAGCGCACTGACCGATGCGACGAAGTGGACCTTCGTCGTCGCCGGTATCGCCTCGTTGCTTTTGGCCGCCTTCAGCCTGACTCTCCCGCACACCCCTCCCAAGAAATCGAACAACCCAGAAGAAGGCCTCGCCTGGATGGAAGCAGTCAAACTGCTCAAGCACCCCTTCGTGCTGGTACTGTGGCTGGTGACCTTCCTGGATGCCTTCGTCCACAACTGCTACTTCAATTGGACCGGTCAGTTCCTCTCAGCCACCAAGGAAGCTGGTGGCGTCGGAATTCCCGGCAACTGGGTGATGCCGGTGATGAGCGTCGGTCAGATCGCGGAAATCCTGACGATGTTTGTTCTTGGGGTGACGCTGAAGAATCTCGGCTGGCGCTGGACGATGATCGTTGGGGTGCTGGGTCATGCGATTCGATTCCTGGTCTACGCACTCTTCCCGCAGAACCCGGGGCTGATCATCCTGATCCAGATCTTGCATGGCGTCTGCTATGCCTTCTTCTTTGCCACGGTTTACATCTTCGTCGATGCCTACTTCCCCAAGAATGTCCGCAGCAGCGCTCAAGGGCTCTTCAATGTGATGATCCTGGGAGTCGGCGCTCTGGTGGCCAATTCGCTGTGCCCATGGCTGTTGCAGAATGTCTTCACCACGACGGAAGGCAAAGTCGATTACCGAAACATGTTCCTCTTCCCAACAGCGGTCGCGACCTTGGCGGCTATCGCCTTGGCAGTCTTCTTCCATCCCCCCAAGGTCGACACATCGATCGAAGGAGGCAGCGCCCCGGCGCATTGACCGCACTCTCGGTATCGATCCAGCCATTCCACAGCCGGCCTCCCAGGCCGGCTGTTTTTTTGTTCCCTCTGGGATTCGGCGTAGCCGTGGGTTGCCATCAGCCCAAAGAATTGCCAGATGGACCTGCCTTTATGATTCCACCTATTCGTAGATCGGAAAGAATCGACCGAATGCTTTCTCGCAGAAGACCCCGGGGTCGTTGAACCGCTGGTTGCGATCGAGCCCACTGATCGCCTCCATTTGGGACTGGCTGAGCGAGAAGTCGTCGATCGCCAAATTCTCCCGCAGGCGATCGATGGAATTGGTCTTTGGGATCACCGCCGTCCCGCGCTGAACGCCCCAGCGCAACACGACCTGAGCCGCAGTGCGGTCGCAGGCCTGCGCGATCGCGTGCACGATGGGATCCTCCAGCACCGACTGGCTTGCCGTCGCCATCCCCAGCGGTACATACGATCCGGCCCCAAGCGGAGAAAACGCGGTCATGGCGATCTGCTCCTGCTGGCAATAGCGCAGCAGATTGGACTGCACCAGATAGGGATGCGATTCCACCTGCAGCACCGCCGGCCGAATCGTCGCCTGCGAAAGAAGATCTCGAATCAGCGAGACCCCGAAATTGCTGACCCCGATGTAGCGCGTCAGCCCCCGCTCCACCAATCGCTCCATCGCCCCCCATGTCTCGGCGATCGGCACCCCATCGGGTTCCATCCTCGGCTCCTTCGCGTCCGGATCATGCACCCAGCCCGGAGGATACCGCGTCTCTGGATCGACGTAACGCAGCGCGATCGGAAAGTGGATGAGGTAGAGATCTAGCGATTCGAGCTGCAGGTCGCGCAGCGTCCGCTCGATCGCCCCCCGCACATGCTCGGGTCGATGGTAGGTATTCCATAGCTTGCTGGTGACCCAGAGTTTCTCGCGGGCCACCTGACCACCCCGCAATACCCTTCCTATCCCCTCCCCTACCTCGCTTTCATTCCCATAGTCGCAGGCGCCATCCAGATGGCGATAACCACACGCGACCGCATCGACAACGCGCTGCGCGGTATCCTTTCGATCGATCTTCCAAAGCCCCAGTCCTACTGCGGGCATCGCTGCGCCATCGGCCAGCGGTATCTGCAACGCCATCGATCTTCTCCTGCCTAGCTTTTAGACTTTGTCTTCGATCCGACGCCTCTCCAGCGAGCGAGCGATTCGGTCGACGTCGATATCGACTAAGGAACGTCCACCACTTCGATCTGCCGATTGGCCGAACTGCCGATCAGTTCGGGAGCGTACATGGCGCTGACGCGAGCTGGAAGCGAGGTGAACTCTCCCGGTGCTTCAGCCCGCACACGATATCGCAGCGAATGGACGCCGCGATCGATCGTTCTCAGGAAAAAGACCACTTGCTGGTCGCGCAGCTCCCGATAAGCAAACAGCCCGTCGGTCTGCACGTACCCACTCTGCAAATCGATCGGCTCCAAAGCGGCCGGCTTGCGATCCTCGATCATCAGGTACTCGTAGTCGTTCTTGCTCTCAACAATCAGCTCCACTTCCACTTGGCTTCCGCTTGGCAGCTGCCTTGCCTGCTCCAGATCAATCCGCTCCCAACCCAACTGCTGCGCCGCCTCGACACCCCCTTTTTCATTGGCCAGTGTCAAATCCTTCGCCTTGGGTTTCAGCAGGTAGTAATTCCGGCGGATCTTCAGCTCCAAACCTGCCTCCGGCATCTGGTCTTCCTGGGTGAAGTAGGTGGCATAAGCATTCCAATAGATCGGACCATCCCCGGTGCGCACCAGTGTCAGTTCTTGATCTCCTCCGGGAACCGCATCCCCCTCGATCTCGATCGTGTTGGGTGCAGTCCAAAGTGTCTTGGGGGTGAACGCGAGCGAACCGAGGCGTTTTCCTCCCAGCAGGACCTCCACCTGGCTAGACTGCGCTGTCTCGCCTGTCGCCTCCAGATAATCTGCAAAGGCTTCCACCACCAGCGCCGTATCCCGAGTGCTGGACCAGTACGAGTCGGCTTTGCGCTGATTGAGCAGATACTTGACCAGACGCGGTGCGGTCGGTCCCTTCGGATCGATTCGCGTGAGCAGTTTCAGATAGGTTGCCGCTCCTTCGATCGGGTTTCCATACCAGTACCAGTAGGGACTGCCATCACGCAGAAAAGCTGTTTCGTTTTCCTCATCCTGCACCAGCAGTTGCTCGATGTTCCTCTGCAGCATGGCGGTCTGCTCCTGATTGCCGGCACGATGCGTCACCATCGCCAGCAACGCCTTGCCGTAGACATTCAGCGACTGCCGTCGATCGTAGAGGATCTCCACCATCTGCGGGTCGATCTGGCCCGCTTCCGCCAGCACATGGCAGATCAGCGCATCGAGATTATCCGGCGTTCGAAACTGGATCGCTTCCTTCCGTTTGTCTTCGGGAAGGTCTAAACCCAGCAGCCGGTTTTTCTCCTTCGCTTGGTATTGAGCCAGCCACGCTAGGCCGCGGTCGACTAGATCGGGAACCACCGGGACATCGGCATCGCGAGCCGCAAGTAGACCACGCACGACGACAGCGGTCGTGTGAGGGTAACTCTGCTCTCCTACCCCGCTGAACCAACCCCAGCCACCATCCGAATTCTGCATGTCCGCCAACCGCCGCAGCCCCGTCTTCAGCATGTCGTCGACAATCGCCTCATCGTAGACCGCCTCCCTAGGCCATCGCTTCCATTGCTTGGCTCGATCCGCCGCGTTGCCGATCTCCTGGGCATTCAGATTGGCCCGTTCCTTCGCTAGAGATGCCAGATCGACCTGCATCTGCTGCAGCGTCTTGCGGGTGATAACCGTCGGAAGGAAACGGTTCAGCGTCTGTTCGGTGCAGCCGTAGGGATAATCGGCTAGGTACGGCAGCGCATCGACCATCGCAGCAGCCAAGCTGGGCGACACACGAACCACTAGGCGCGATTGATCGGAACGCCGTTTTTCCGGAACCACCAGCTTTGCCTTCCCCTCACGCTGCTGGCCTCGCAACGTTCCAGCAAAACTGTCAGTCAACAAAAATCCTCGCACCAGCACCGGCAACGACAGCTCGGTGGCATCCTGCCCGTCGGCTGCCGTGGCAAAGACACGCACCTTCGGAGTCCCCTCCGCTAGCGCGCGGCAGAGGAAGTCGATCCGCTCCTGACCACCAGCTGCCACTTTCACTTTGCGGACCGCTGTTTCCCCTTCGGCTAGGTCCAGCTGGGTCTGGCCATCGATCTCCAGCCGCACCTCCACTTCCTGATCTTTCGAAAGATCGTTCTGGACGATCGCGGCGATCGCAACGCGATCCCGTTCCACCAGGAATCGCGGCGCCTGCAGCCGCACTAGAAGTGGCTTGCGCGTCACGGCCTGCGTCTGCGCCGATCCAACCGCCAACCTCGGACCGACAGCCCAAGTCTTCAGCTTCCAGCTGGTGAGATTTTCCGGCATCTTGAAACGGATCGTTCCTTTGCCACGGGCATCAAACGGCACGGCTGCGATCCAGAGGGCCGAATCAGCAAAGTCCTTCCTCACCGCCACAGCAGGCGTCTCCTGTCCAGGTGCAGGTGCTGAGCCGTCCGCCATCGCTCCCGATGCCTCGGCCATCTTGCCCATCGCCCCTGCCATGGGAGCTGCCGGCGCCGCCATCATGGCGTCGGCGACCATCGCTCCCCCGCCACCAAAGCCACCCATGCGTCCCGCCATTCCCCCACGTCCATTGATGCCCCGCATCATGGAAGTACGGCGCGGCACCATCCCACCTAGCATGGGAGCACCGCTGGACGCTGCCTGCTCGTCGATTTGCCAACCGAAGATTCCTAGCGGCGTCCACTGCACTGGCCCGATCGGGATCGGCCAGGTCTGCCATGCGAGGTTATCCGCCCGGTCGCTCCAGTGATTGCGTCGCCACTTCCAGAAATACTCCCGAATGTCGCCGGGCAGCACATCGCCGGCGATCGCCTCCAGCGATCGGTCGTAGACGGCGATGACCGTATTGCCTTCGACCGGCTGGCCTTTGGCATCCAATAGCTGGAGTTCGGCAACCGCTTCGCCCCCTGGCAGGTACTCCACTCGATCCAGCTTGACCTGAAGATCGAGCATGCGCTGTTCGGGCGGGACAAGAATTTCGCGGGTTACCTCTAGCACCTGGCCATCATGAACCGTGAAGGCATCGACGAAGAAATTCGGCTGATCCCCCGGCTCGATCTTCACCTCCACGACCGCCGTCTTCTCCTTCAGATCGACCCACTGGGGTTTCGGAGATGCTCCATTTCCAGCGCGCACAAAGAGCGCCACGCGTGCATCGGACCGGTCGGAGTTGATCTGCAGCCGCATCGTTTCCCCCGGCTGATAATGGGTCTTGTCGGGAATCAGTTGCAGACCTTCAAAACGGAAATCGTCAGCGCGATCCCCAGGGCCTCGGATGGTCAAGAGAGAAGCTCCCTCTTCCTCCTGCCCCTTGTTGCTCTTGAGCACTAGGCGAATGCGATACTGACCCCCCGCCTCGGCTTCCAACTTCTGTTCGACCTTCCCCTGCTCGTCGGTCTTCACCGGCCAGCTTTGGACCAGTTTCTCCGATGGTTTGCGATCAGCCCCATAGGTGACTCGCAGCAACTCCACCGTTCCTTCTCCCTGCACCGGGGATCCGTCGCTGGTGCGGGCCTGAAAATGAGCGACGATCGGGTCGCCGACGCGGTAATGGCCGCGGTCCAGCCAGGTGTAGATGCGGAATGGACGTCGCGCTGCGATCACCTGCCCGCTGGCGTCGATCGTGCGCCGCGAGGCATCGGTGACTTCGGCGGTGATGCGGTAGCGATGATCGTGAGTCGCCAGCATCTGCTTGGCGGTGGCCGTATCGATTTCGAGGATCGCTTCCCCACTGGCATCCAGCGTCACTTCCCGGTCGATCACCAGTTCTTCCGGTTCGAATTGCTGCCTGGGAATCCACCAGGGGTAAGGGGAGAGGCATCCTCGCCATCGATCCCATCCGGGGTACCAGGGCGCATCGTAGGGCAACCACCAGGCGCCGGGTCCGTAGCACCAGTCAAATGGATGAATCGGAAAGAAGTTCTCGACCATCGCGCTGCGATGGACGCGAAGCACCGCCTTGGCATCGGCGACGGGACCGCCATAGTAGTAGGTCGCCTTGACTTTCGCGCGAATCGTCTCCCCGAGGGCCACCGGCTCCTGCGGTGCGGTGATGGCCACTTCGAATTCCGGTTTTCTGTATTCCTCGACGCGCAGCCGAAGATTGCATTCCAGAAACTCGTTGGGACTCCGCTCGATCTGGAACTGATAGGCGCCCAGCCCCGCGTTGCGGCCCAGCGTCACTTTGGCGTCGACACCGCCCCATCGGTCGGTGGTCGCACTCTGCTCCCAGACACGATTCCCCTGGCCATCGATCAGTCGCACGGTGACCTGGGTGCCTGCCAGCAGACTGGTGTTCTGGGCCGGATCGTAGCTGGCCATCCCTAGCCACAACCTAGCGGAGATCGTATCGCCGGGCCGGTACATGGGACGATCGCTGACACCGAATGCCTTGATCGCCGTCCAGTTTTGGTAGTCGATCCCTCGATTCCAAAGCCCTTCCAGTCCCAGGGTGGCAAAGCGACCCTCTGGACCGCGCGCGATGACCATCCACTGGTTGACCGGTGGTTTGGGCCTGGAGGGATCCAGAAGATAGGTCCCCTCGCGATTGGTCTTTCCCGCTTCTTGGATCACATCAAAGATCCGTTCACCCCGCTTGGCTTCGACAGGTCGGTACTGAATCCCCAGCAGTTCCAGTTGCACCCCTTCGAGGGGCTTTCCTGTCGCGGCATCGGCGACATAGTAGAGGAACTGGTTTTCCAGCGTCTTTCTCACGATCGCCATGTCCTGGATCCACAGCAGCGTCCGCAACGTCCGCTTACCACCATCCAGCTGCGCGGTGACCACATAAAGCCCCGCTTTCGTCAGCGGTGTCTCCAGTTCTTCGCGCTGATCCCAGTGATTCTCCAGCGGCTTCAGATCCGTATCCCATCGCACCGGCTCGCCGCGCACAAAGCGGTCGATCTGTTCCGACTGGAACAGTTGCTGCAATCCCTGAAAGTCTGGCGGTCCCTGATTGGGAACTCCACCGAACTGGGATGAGTTTCCATGGGTCGCTTCCCGGTAGAACTTTTTGGTTTCCGCAAAAATCGCCTCCAGATCGACCGACCTGGCTTCGAACGAAATGTTCGTTGCGTTCCGGAAGACCAGATCAAGCGATGCCTTCTCGCCAGCCAGCTGCGTAGGAGCGTTTTCGAATCGGCCCTGTGGTCCGATGATTTGATCCAGTTGCAGTTCCTTCCAGCGATCCGGGCCAGGTCCAAATCGTTCGATCGATTCCTTCCAGATAGCTGCTGCTTTGGAATGCTGACGGCGATTGAGGTAGATGTTGGCCAGGGCATGCAGGGCGCTTTCGGCGTGGGCTCGCGAACCTTCTTTGGCGACTTGCTGATAGATGGCGATCGGATTGTGCTCCTGCGGCCATGCGAAGCGTTTGATTCCGCTGGCAAGCCTTGCGATCGTTTCGTCGTCGTTCAGCGTGTGGATCGATAGGATGCCTTCGGCGAGTTCCTTCGGGTCGGAACTGCTGGCTGGGCGAGCGAACCAGGCGGTGTAATCGCTGAGCGTGTCGACGCCCATCTGGCCGTTGAGGAACGCAGCCCAGCGCACCATCGCCTCCCATCCCACCTCCTTGTCCAGCTCGACCGCTTCCTGCAGCGCCCATCGAATCCTCTCTCCATCGTTGACAGCCGCCTCCCAGCTCGCTGGCAAAGCATGGAAGATGGGGTTGCCCTGATCGTCGACGCTGGCATAGCGCGAGACGAACTGATCCTGCCGGTCGCGATCGAGATAATCGACCGGCGGCTCCAAATCGGTTTTCTCCAACAGTCGCCAGGCCTGCCTCCCATCGCGGGACTGCCAAAGGGCGCTGGCAAGATAGAGATACGCCCGTGCCGCTTCCGCTCGATCGTTCTCCCGATCCAGCAGCGGAATCGCCTGAACCATCCAGCGCAATGCCTGCTTCCGATCCAGCTCGGCCGTCTCCACCCAGGTCCCGGTATTGTCCTGTGGGGCACGCTGGAATTTCTCCTCCGAGATCATTCCATAATGGGGGCTGGAAAGAAGCAGATTGGCGGCGTGCACCAGGACACGCCATTGCTCGGGGTTCGCTTCCACTGCCCCTTGCAGCAATCGATCCAGTTCCGGCCACTGTCCGATGTTCGGCAGGCACTCGTAGGCCGCCTGAAGGTCGCCTCCTGCCAGCTTGCCATCCTCCTGAGGGGTGGTGGCCAGTTGACGGAATAGCTTCCAAGCTTCAAGAAAATTGCCATCGCGGCGCAGTTGCTGGGCCCTTGTCCGCTGCTGCTCGATCGTCTCTTCCTCCATCGCCCACCCCCTCCCTAGGAACAACAGGATCAGCATCAAACCCAGAAGCATCAGGGCGCTAGAGAATCGTCGTCGCATGTTTCGTTCCTAAGAAGATCGTATGCCCCGGTCCGAAAAGGAATCGCGTTCTGAGCCCATCGACGCCATCAGGTGAAGCCCGGTTCCCGAATCGGCTGGACCGATATCCTAGCTCCGCCCGATCGACGAATCCGGCGATCCACCATGCGACCGGAAGCATTACATCGCCTCCCGCCACTGCGGTACACTGACTTCCTGCTCAAATCGTCCCAAGGCTTTCTGGGCCGACAGGTTCGGACGACGGCAGCTCGGGCGAACCGTCCCGAGTTATTTCCTCCCGAAGGCATGTTCATTGTAAGAGGTTCACGGAAATGAAGTGGAGCGGATCGGTCTGGGGTCGCATCAAACGGGGAATCGTACTGGGGGCCATGGTATTGGCCGGTCCGTCGCAACTGGCGATGGCCGATGTGACACTCCCCAACATCTTCAGCGACCATATGGTGTTGCAGCGGGATCAGAAGAACAAGGTCTGGGGCAAGGCGGATGCCGGAGAAGCGGTCACCGTTTCGATCGCTGGGCAGAAGCACGAGGCGACGGCCAATGCCGACGGAATGTGGCACGTCCATCTGGATCCACTTCCTGCGGGCGGACCGCATGAATTGAAGGTGCAGGGAAAGAATGCGATCACCCTGGCCGATGTTTTGGTCGGTGAGGTCTGGATCTGCTCGGGGCAGTCCAACATGCAGTGGTCGATCAACGCATCGAACGATCCCGACCTGGAACGACTGGCATCGAAGAACGATCAGATTCGGATGATCAACTTTCCGCAGGTTGGCCGGCAGGAGCCGATCTGGACGCACGATCGCAAGTGGCAGGTATCGGGACCGGAGACCGTCGGCAACTTTTCTGCCGTCGGCTACTTCTTCGCTCGTCAGCTGCAACAGACGCTTGGTGTTCCGGTCGGCATGATCAACAACGCCTGGGGCGGATCGGCCTGCGAGGCATGGATCCGGAGAGATCTGCTGGAAAAAGATTCGCAGTATCAACCGCTGGTCGACCGCTGGACGCAGCTGGAAAAAACGTTTGCCGCGCTAGAGGCCAAGACCGATCGCACTGAAGAAGAGACCAAGCAGCTCAACAACATGCGCGGTCAGATGGGTGGCAACAGCCGTCCGGGCAACATCTACAACGGCGTGCTCAAATCGCACCTGGGATATGGCATCCGCGGCGCCATCTGGTATCAGGGGGAATCGAATGCGGGCCGAGCCTATCAGTACCGAGAACTGTTTCCGCTGATGATCCAGTCGTGGCGAGATGAGTGGGGCCAGGGGGCATTTCCATTCTACTGGGTGCAACTGGCCGACTTCATGGAAGAAAAGAGTGAGCCGGGAGATAGCGCCTGGGCCGAACTGCGAGAAGCGCAGACGATGACGATGGATCGCCTTGCACATACCGGTCAGGCGGTGATCATCGATATCGGAGAGGGGAAAGATATCCATCCGAAGAACAAGGTCGACGTAGCTCGACGCCTAGCCCGCTGGGCTCTCGCCAAAGACTACGGCGTCCAGATCGCTCACCAAAGCCCCCGCTACAAGGAAATGACCACTGAGGGGAACAAAGCGATCCTCACCTTCGATGCGCTGGGCAATGGATGGCGTCCCTTCGATGTCAACCAGCCTCGTGGCTTTACCATCGCTGGTGAAGATCACAAGTTCCATCCAGCGACCGCCAACATCCTCAAGGATGGACGGATCGAGGTTTTCAGCGATCAGGTCGCCAGCCCCAAGTCGGTCCGTTATGGCTGGGCCGACAACCCGATCGTCAACATGTACAGCCAGGATGGACTGCCACTGACCCCCTTCCGCACCGACGACTGGCCCGGAACGACGGTCAACAACAAGTGATGAAGCGGATGAAGACATTCTAATATTCTTTAGAATGTTTGTGATTCGATGCGTCGGCGGTTTTTTTGGACCGTCGACGCCCCGGAAGAAGCCATCCGACCCGAAAGCTTAATGGTGCTGAATGGTCTGCGCGACCAAGCGCTGGCGAGTCACCAGACCGATCCATTTGCCCGACTCATCGAGCACCTTGGCCAGATCGCAGTTCTGGCGCACCATGTCGGTGAGCACCGAGACCTGGGGAGTCTGCTGGATGTAGCTGGGGATGGGATGCAGAGGTGGTAACGTCTGCAGTTGGTACAGTTCGGCGACGCGGTAGTAGCCGACGGGTCGTTCGGTTCTGGCATGCAGCACCGGCACCAGCGCCTGCCCCAGTCGCTCGGCCATCCTTCTGACCTCCTCGTATGGCGCCTCATGCGTCACCGTCCGCAGAGCGCGGATCGGCATGCAAAGCTGGCCGATCGGCTGTCCGCCAAAAGCAAAGAGATTCTGCGCCACGTCGCGCTGCCGCGGTGTCAAAAGCCCCGCCTCCTGCCCCTCCAGCAGCACCTGCTGAAGTTCTTTGCGAGCTAGTTCAGGCCGAACCTTCAGTGGCATTTGGCCCACCAGCTGTTGGATGAATCGGCTGATGCCATAGAGGAGGGCCGACAGGGGCGACAGGAGAATGGTGACCAGGAGGAAAAACGGGCCCGTCCAGCGCAGTAGCCGATTGGGGGCCAGAAAGAACAGTTGCTTGGGAAGCAGCTCACCATAAATGAAAAGAATTGGCGTGCTGATCAGCGTGACCAGCAGGTCTCTCGCGTTGGCCGCAATGCCGGGCGCCAACCGCTCCGATAGCAGCACGAATCCCAGAGAAACCAGGTAGTTGGCGATGTTGTTGCCGATCAGCGCGGTGCTGACAAAGAGAGCCGGGTGGTTGGTCAGCCACAACAAACCGCGTGCGATCCGCGACCCGCGCAGGCCATCGATCACCAAGCGGACTCGCGTCACCCTGTAGAATCCAGTTTCCGTTCCGCTGAACGTCGCGCTCAGCATGCCGCCAACAACGATCAGAATCAGCCCCAGGGTCATGACGCATCCTCCGGGGACTCCAGCTGCGTCAGTTCGATCTGGACATCGCCACCCGCCACCGACTCCATGACCCGCAGCTGATATCCCTCCCAGAGGATCACATCACCCGGAACGGCATCGCGACGCAACTGGTCGTGCAGCAGTCCGCTGAAGGTGAGAAATCGCGATTTGGGGAACCGCACTCCCAGGTGGCGTTCGATCCGCTTGAGCGACACTCCGCCAGAGACCACCCAGCGCGTCGGCGGTGGTTCGGCACCTTCCACCAGGGAACTGCTGACCAGGGGGGCTTGAGGCGAAGGGACCTCAAACATCGCGTCGATCAGATCCTCCCACGTGATCACGCCGACGATCTCGCCATACTCATTGACCACCACCGCAACCTGACGAGCCTGCTGCGACATCTGCTGCTGGACAGCCGACAGCTGCGCGCACCAAGGCACCACCAGCACCGGCTGCTTCGCCCGCTCCCATTCGGAAAGCTGCTTGTAGCTGAGATCGGCCAAAGGCACCGATGCGACGATATCGGTTCCGGAATGATCGGCGATCAGCAGGTATTTTTCCTGAGCGTTGCCCTGAAGCGACCAGGACTTCTGGGTCGATGGTCTCTGGATGGGGTAATGGCTGAGCGGCTTCATCCATTCCTCGGCCCTCAGATCGCTCAGCTGAATCACCTGCCGAAGCACCGTCTTTTCCTGCGTCACCAACGCGCTATCTTCCGAGGACAGCTCGATCGCCTGCTCCAAGTCACTGGTCGCCAAATAGCTCTCCGCTTCGATCCCGGGCATCAGCAGCCGTCGCGACATTTCGCTGAACCATCGCAAGGTGGAAGCGACCGGATCGATCAGTCGCAGAGCGATCGACAGCGGCAGCGAAACCCAGCGGCTGATCGGAAGAGGTGCCAGCACCGCCAGGCTCTTGGGCAAAAGCTCTCCGAAAAGAATCACCATCGCCATGGCGCCCAGGGAGGTGACAGCCGCCCACCACTGGCCCCCTTCCTGCCTAGCCAACCGAGTCGAAAGTCCACCGACTAGAGCGAAAAAGAGCATATTGACCGACAGATTCCAAAGCAGCACTCCCGACAGAAGCCGATCGGCATTGGCCAGCAGCGACTGAATCCTCTCGTCGCTGGCCCGCTGTGGATTGAGCTTCTTCCTTTGCACCCAGCTCAGTGAAAACAGCGCCGCCTCGCTGGCGCTGCAAAAGGCACTGGCCGCCAGCAGGGCTACCAAAACGGGCAGCTGTGCCAGGATCTGAGGAATCACCGACGTTGTGGAGGAGTCCATGGAATCGCCGCTAGGCGGCATCCTCTTCCTGCAGCCGCGTGCGGCCTGTCGCGAAGTCAAATTCGCTGATCGCGGGAATCAGCATCGCCGCCGTCGCAAAAGCGTACGTCGTCGTCACCACCGAAAAGACCGTCAACTCCTGATTGCGCAGGATGAAGCTGGTGATCGCAAAGAAGGTCAAAAACGGCAGGCCAAAGGTGGCCAACGCGATGGCCGGCGACGGATTGCGGTGCCCCAATGCCATGAAGAGCCCCGTGCCACCTCCCAGGATGATCGCTAGAAATGGCGCCAGCTGGCGACCAAACGAACCGCGAAAACTGATCATGATCAGCATGCAGGTGATGATCCCAAGGAATAGGAAAAAGACCGTCCCCAAACTGACTCCGATGGCGGTGCGGCTACGGCTGTAGATCATGCCGCAGTGAATCCCCAGCATGATCACAAAGACCACCATCACCAGCCACCCGCCCAGGGTGAACCAAAGATTCTCTGTCGACATGCCGCCCTTCCACCACAGCCACCCCACCAGCGCCATCGGCAAAAGAATCATCTCCTTGGCGACATAGAACGCCCCCAGCATCTTGCTGAGGATGAACTCCCAAGGAGTGATCTCGGTCATCAGAAGAAAGTCGAGCGCCTGACCATCCCGTTCGTTGGTGATCGAATTGACCGCCAGGGCGTTGATCATCACCAGGGAGAGGATGCCCAGGGGAGCCAGCGGTCCGGCAGCGGCGGGGATGAGCGAATCGGATAGGCGGCTTCGGCCCAGCGCGGTCCCATCCTGGATCAGCTGCTGGAGGGCGACGGCCGTCAGCGCGAACAGGAGCAAGTAAGCCAGTCGCACGATCAGCACCTTACGGCCGTAGGCCCAGGTGCGCACCTCGCGCCAAAGGATCGGCCAGTTCCACACCGCTCGGGCTCGCCGCGCCTTCCAAGCAAGAACCCGATTCGGCTTACCCGCCGCCTCCGCCTCCGCTTGCTCGGTGGCCGCCAGGGCCGACGCATCATCCTGAGCGGCTACGGGTCGCGCCTGGCGCGATGGATTCCAGATGCGGAGGAACAACCAGGAGATCGCGGTCATCGCTGCCGCCTGAATCAGCAGCAACAGCGTGGCCGGCGCCCCGGCTCCCAGCCACTCCAGCGACTTCCAAGGACCTGCCTCAGGCATCGGCTGGCAAAGACTCCAGATCGCCCTGGCAGGGCTCAGCCACCTAGCTGCCTCAGCCGGTATCAGCGCAATCCAACCTCCCGCCACCACCTCCCCCAGCGCCAGCCACAGGACAATCACCAAGAGTGTCAACGCAATGGCCTGAAACGTTTTCTCGCGCCAGAAGGCCATCGTCGCCCCAAGAGCACCGCTGGCCAGGATCGCCGCCGCCGTCAACAACTGGCACTGCACCACCTGCTCGACCGTTGCCCCTCCCAACAATGGCACCAGCATCGCTACCGGGAGTCCCGAGAAAAACCAGTTCCACACTGGCATCAATCCCCCAGCGATTTTTCCGAGTACCACCTGAGCGTTGCTCAGCGAGGTAAGAAGCAGCAGATCCATGGTGCGGCGATCCTTCTCATGGGCCACCACATTGGCAGCAGCGATCGCGGCCATGAAGGAAAGCACCAGAAGTTGGAGCGGCGCGAGGAACTGAAAGATCAAGGTTCCAAACCGCGCGAAGTCCCCGACGTTGCGAACCGGCTGGATCCCGGTCAGCAGCAGCCATGCAGTGCAGATCAGCGAAAACAGCGCGATGGCATACACCCATCGTCCGAAGAAGTGCTTGGCACGCCGTGGCAGTACCACCACCTCGCGTTCAAAAATCGGTCCCAGCATCCGAAGTGATGCCCCCTCCCCTGAGAAACCATCTGGCCTTGAGAAGCGAATCGGCGCCTGTCCCTTCCGTTCGAAGAGGGCACCGCGTCCAGCATTTTATTGTAATGAGCCAGACAGGACAGCGGCGCGCTGCTGGGGTTCCCGCACCACCCGCCAGGTAGAAAGCCTCATATTTGCTCGGAAAGTTCATCCTCATAGGGTGGCGAGAGCCCCGCCAATTCGCTCAGCATCCCCTGCAGCCGCTCCCGAAGCGTTGCCAGGATCGGATCTTCTTCCCCCTTGGCGCCGCGTTCGGTCGATACCTCGATCGCCTCCCCAACCTGGATCACCACCTCCAGAGAACGATGCAACGTCGCGCGATCGGTCAAATCCTCCTCCAAACGTTCCAGTGTCTCCAGAACACGCATCTGGGTGGTGGGAGGGGAAAGGTAATCGACTGGGTAGGAGGCGATTTGCTGAGCCAGGTAGAGGTGGCTGAGCTGCTTCCAGAGGATCTTGCGATCGTGCTGTCCGACCCCCTGGAGCAGTTCGGGGACGATCTTCATCCGAATCGACTTGATCCGAGGAATGATCGATCCTTCCTGAGTCCTCCCTAGCCATCGCGTTTCTAGAGGATGCAGCAACCCGTCGATCAGCCGCTGCTGTCGCTCCAGAAAGCTCCCCTCCTGCACCTGCCCCAGATGTTCGATTTCCTTCAGCCCCAGAAGGGCCTGGGTGATGCGCTGGATCCGCAGCCGGCTGGACCAGTGACTTTGAGGCTCCCACGTCAACCGCTGCTCGATCCGATCCAGCACAGGACGCATCGACTGCTGGAGATCGCCATGGAACAGATACTTCAGCGCCACCGGATGGATGACCACACCCGCCTGATGATTCGCCTTCTGACGTTTTTTGGCCGCCGCGCGGGCCATGAAGGAAACGCCATCCAGGAGACTTTGCAGTTGGTCGTTGGTGCGGAAGACAGCTCCCTCCGGGAAGACCAGCAGCGGTCGCTCACCGGTCGCCAAAATCTCGATCGCCAGATCCAGCGATGCTCGGTCGATCCCTTCGCGATAGACGCTGAAGCCGCCCAGGGCCTGCAGCGCCCAGCGCCGTAGCGTACCTCCCTGAAACAGATGCCAGCTTGCCATCCCATACAGCGGCACCTTGGCGGCTCGCGCTACCCAGCCCATGACAAACGGATCGGAGTAACGGCAATGATTGGGGGCCAGCAGCACGCTGTGACCCCGCCGAAGACTTTCTCGCAAATGATCGATCCCGATCAGCTGATAGCGATCGACCCCCTCGTAGCGGTTCAGATACCAATCGGCTAGGTGCAGCTTCTGAGCCGTCCACTGGAACCACCGCGAGCGCCAGGGAGGCACCATGCGGTAGGGTTTTTCCACAATGATCTCTTGCAAGTTCGCCTCGCGCTGGAGTGGGTTTTTGGACTTTTTCCCCCCGCCATCGAATCATCCGCTATGGAATCATCTACCTGGCGACTCGCTTCGGTCATCGTAGCCCCGGGGATGCCGCGCGTGCCAATTCCAGGCGCTGCGAACGATCGTCTCCAGATCGCTGCTGGCCGGTCTCCATCCCAAGACCGACTTCGCCAGCTCGATATCGGCGACCAGGTGGGGAGGATCGCCAGGCCGACGGGACCCCATCTGCGTAGGAATCGGATGCCCAGTGACTCGGCGCGCCATCTCCACCACCTCGCGCACGCTGCTGCCGGTACCGCTTCCCAGATTGAAGGCCTGAAACTGAGATGGCTTCAGTTGTTCGATCGCCAACAGATGCGCCGACGCCAGATCATCGACGTGCGTGTAATCGCGCACGCAGGTGCCGTCCTCTGTGGGATAGTCATCGCCGAAGATCGTCATGTGCGGCCGTTGCCCCAGAGCGACCTGCAGCAGTATCGGAATCAGATGCGTCTCGGGATGATGGTCCTCGCCGATGTCATGCCGCAAACAGGCTCCTGCGGCATTGAAGTAGCGTAGCGCCACGGAAGCCAGTCCATAGGCGTGACCATAGTCGCGAAGCATCTGCTCGACGATCCGCTTGCTGCGACCGTAGGGATTGATCGGATCCTGTGGCGTTGTCTCTACAATGGGACTTGTCTTCGGCTCGCCATAAGTCGCCGTGGTACTTGAAAAAATGAACCGCTGCACAGCCGCAGCCCGCATCGCTTCCAGAAGTTGCCAGGTGGCGACGACGTTGTTCCCGTAGTAGATCGATGGATCGACGACCGATTCTCCTACAGCGGCAAAGGCGGCGAAATGCATCACCAGTTCGATCCTGTGCGCGCGCAGAATCGCCTCCACGCGGGATCGATCCATCAGATCACACACCTCCAGAGGGAATCCCTCGGCTGCGCCTCGATGCCCCAGGCACAGATTGTCCAGCACCACAGGGTGATGGCCCCCTTCGGCCAGCGCCCGCACGGCATGCGATCCGATATAACCAGCACCACCCACCACCAGAACGTTCAAGCGATCCTCCCTTCGCGCGACGCGCGGGTAACGATTTTGTTGGAAATATGAGGATAGATCCCTGGCCAATCCCACGCCACCCCGCTGGATTCTTCCCCTAGGCTTCGGATCGCTGCATCCACCCGCGCAAGTTGCTCTTTCAGGGGCAGACGCATCGTCCCGGTTTTCGGGGTATAGTTCTTCGAAACCTTTAGAAGGAGCGGCGATAGGGTTTCGCAGATCACCCCGGAAAATGGGGAGAGCCCAAGCCGTCCCGACCCCGGTCGCCCGCATTCCTGGAGAAAGGATTCTTTGATGGCCCGGATCAGCAAGCTCAAACAGCAGATGCTCCAGGCGGCTCCCCAAACCAAAGCCGCCCAGCGGCAGGCCGACAGCGATTACCTGAAGCGATTCGCGGACTACCTGAAGCGCGAGTGCCAATTGGCTCACAACACGGTACTTGCCTACCACCGCGACATGAAGCGGTTTTATCTTTGGCTGGATGGTCGAGATCCACGGACGCTGAAGCTTCAGCAGCTGACTGATTTTCTCGGATTTCTCCGTCGCGAGCAGCTGGCGGCCCCCTCGTCCGCTCGGCATCTGGTGGCGCTTCGGATGTTCTACAAGTTCCTCCAGCTGGAAGGACTGGTCGCAGAGAATCCGGCCGAGCTGCTGGAGTCACAGAAGCTGTGGCAGCGCGTTCCTCATGTGATTCCGCAGCGCGACATCGATCGCTTTCTCCGTTCTCCCAGACCGCACCAGGCGATGGGGCTGCGCGATCGAGCGATCCTGGAGCTGATGTATGCAACGGGTTGCCGCGTTTCGGAGGTTTCCGACATGCTGCTGGCCAATGTCCATCTCGACCTGGGACAATGCATCGCGCATGGCAAGGGGAACAAGCAGCGCATTGTCCCTTTGGGAGCTCCGGCTAGGGAAGCGATCGAAGCGTACCTCAAACACCAGCGCCCTGACCTAGTGGCTCACCTTGGCGACCAGCAGGTTCCATGGCTGATTGTTTCGCGCACTGGAAAGCGGCTGCGGCGCGAGGCGATCTGGCAGCTGATCAAA
>Ga0315900_10004374_pt1 | contig 19990 bp, 14 predicted proteins | sample LakEriMetagenome_FD_203521 | JGI IMG/M metagenome (GOLD analysis project Ga0315900, IMG submission 203521) | Freshwater fungal communities from buoy surface, Lake Erie, Ohio, United States - Buoy 12 MA114 | ecosystem: Environmental > Aquatic > Freshwater > Lake > Lake biofilm | place: USA: Lake...
CGGTGATCGTCCGCTCCATCGACTCGTCGTCGAGTTGGCCCTTCGACGACACGCTGCGACCGAGCCGCGTGGGCTCCCGCTCCTCGTCGAGGATCCGGTAGTTGCTTCCCCGGAGCGCCTCGGCCACGAGCAGCCGCACGCTGTTGGAGCCGATGTCGATCGCGCCGAGCCGGCAGGCCAGCTCGGCCGAGAGATAAATCTGTTTGTCGTCGGTCAGGTCGGCCATCCGGTCTTCCTTCCACGGCGGGAGCTCCAATCATACTCTCCGCCCGTGCGGTACACTGCCGTGCCGATCGTCTGACTCATTTCGCAGCGCCGTGCCGCCTGACCCGCTTCCACTTCCGCCGCCGCTCCTCCTCGCGACGTCCGAACGGTGGCGTGCCGGCGGGGCGGCCTGCGCGGTGACGGTCGGGAATTTCGACGGCGTTCATGCCGGCCACGCCGCGATCATAGCGGCCCTCCGTCAGGCGGCCGGTCGGCTCGACGTGCCCGCGGTGGCCCTGACGTTCGATCCGCATCCGGCGAGCGTGCTCCGGCCCGAGTCGGCGCCCGTGCCGCTCACCACGCCCGTCCGCCGCGCCGAACTGCTGGCGGGCCTGGGGGTCGATGCCGTGCTCGTGCAGCCGGCCGACGAGCGGCTCATGAGTCTGCCGGCTGAATCCTTTTATGGCGATGTGCTCCGCGGCCGGCTGCGGGCCGTGGCGGTCGTCGAAGGGGCCGACTTCCGCTTCGGGGCGGCAAGGCGGGGCGACGTGACGCGGCTCCGCGAGTGGTGTGCGGCCGACGGCCTGGCATTCGAGGTGGTCGCGCCGGTGCTGGACGGCGGCGAGCCGGTGTCGAGTTCGCGGATCCGCTCGCTGATCGCGGCCGGCCAGATCGCGGCGGCGAATCGGCTGCTCACGGCGCCGCTGCGGATCAGCGGCACGGTGGTGCAGGGCAAGCGGCGCGGGGCCGGACTCGGCTTTCCGACCGCCAACCTCGCCTCGATCGCCACGCTCGTGCCGGCGCAGGGCGTGTATGCCGCGCGGGCGGCCGTGGCCGATGCCGACGGAGATCGCACGCCCCATGCCGCTGCCGTGCACATCGGGCCCAACGTGTCGTTCGGCGAGACAGCGGTCTCCGTTGAAGTCCATCTCGTCGGCTTCAGCGGCGACCTGTATGGACGACGTCTCGACGTTGACTTCCTGGGTCGGCTGCGCGACACTCGTCGCTTCGAATCGATCGACGACTTGAAAGCGCAGCTCGCCGCCGACGTTGCGGCCGCCGTGGCGATCGTCGATAGACCGCCATCCGTCACCGCCAGGAACGCATGATGCGACTCGACTGGGCCAGCCTGCTGGAACTGCTGCGGCGGAGCGACCGCGTGGTGCTCACGAGCCACGTGCGGCCCGACTGCGACGCGCTCGGCAGCGAGCTCGGCATGGCCGGCATTCTCGAGGCCCTCGGCAAGGACGTGCGGATCGTCAACGCCCAGGCCACGCCGGCCAATCTGAAGTGGATCGACCCGCGCGGGAAGATCGAGTCGCTCGCCGAGAAGGTGCGGCCCGCCGACCTGGCCGACCGCGATCTCTTCATCGTGCTCGACACGAGCGCCTGGGCCCAGCTCGGCGCCATGGGCGACGTCGCCAAGTCGATGCGCGAGAAGGTGCTCGTGATCGACCATCACGTCAGCGAGGACGACCTCTCCGACCGCTGGTTCAAGGACACCTCCGCCGAGGCCACGGCCCGGATCGTCTACGAGATCGGCCTGCGGCTGAAGGTGCCGCTCACCGAGGCGATCGCCACGCCGCTCTACGCCGGCCTCTCGACCGACACCGGCGGGTTCCGGTTTCCGTCGGCTTCCGGCGAGAGCTTCCGCGTGGCCGCCCGGCTCGTGGACGCCGGCGCCAGTCCGACGATGATCTACCGCGAGCTGTTCGAGCAGGACTCGCTCGCCCGGCTCAATCTCGTGGGCCGCACGCTTGCCGGGGCCACCACGTTTCACGGCGGCAAGGTGATTCTCTCCACGGTGCGACAGAGCGACATCAAGGAAGTGAAGGCGCTGCCGAGCGACACCGAAGACCTCGTGAACCTCACGCTCGCCGTGAAGGGCACCGAGGTCGCCGTGATCTGCATCGAGCAGCCCGACGGCCGGATCAAGGTGAGCTTCCGCAGCCGCGGCCCGGTCGACTGCAATGCCCTGGCGGCCCGGTTCGGCGGCGGTGGCCACAAGGCGGCGGCGGGCACGATCATCGACGGTCCGTTCGACGCCGCCCGCGAGCGGATCATGGCGGCGGTCGATGAGGCCTGGAAGGCGACGGCGGCCTGAGCCGCGGCCCGAGACGCGTTTTCCCAAAGGAGCAGGGGCGTGGCGCAGCAGCATCGTCCGATCGTTCACCCCGCCGACTCTCGCCGCGGCTTTCTCGCCAAGGCGGCGTCGATCGTCGCCGGCGGCCTGGCGACGCTCGTGCCGGTTGGTGCCGGCGTCTGGGCGTTTCTCGATCCGCTCCGGCGGTCGAAGGCCGCGGCCTCGTTCCTGCCCGTGACCGAACTGGCGGCGATCCCCGACGACGGCGTGCCGCGGCAGTTTCCGGTGATCGCCGACCGGGTCGACGCCTGGACCGGCTTCGCGGCGGAGCCGATCGGCGCCGTCTACCTGCGCCGGACGAAGGGGGGCGAAACGGTCGAGGCGCTTTCCGCCACCTGTCCGCATGCCGGCTGCTTCGTGGAGATGGAATCGACCGGAAAGTGCTTCCGCTGCCCGTGCCACAACAGCGAGTTCACGCTCGACGGCGGCATCGTGGCCCCGAGTCCGAGCCCGCGGCCGATGGACGCATTGGAGTGCCGCGTTGCCGAGAACGGCGCGGTCGAGGTGAAGTGGCAGAAGTTCCGCGCCGGTGTCGCGGACAAGGTCGAGCAGTGAGGGGCGGCACGATGAAGAACGCGAAGCACGGCGACTCGACGAGGAAGGGCGTGTTGGGCCGGCTGGCCGACTTTTTCGACGACCGCACGGGCTACCGGGCCCTCATGCACGAGGCCCTGTATGAACGTGTCCCAGGCGGCGCCCGCTGGCGGTACGTCTGGGGCAGCACGCTCGTCTTCGCCTTCATGACGCAGGTGATCACGGGGCTCTTCCTCTGGGCCAGCTATTCGGCCAGCGCCCAGACGGCCTGGGAGAGCGTCTACTACATCCAGCACGAGATGGCCGGCGGCTGGCTGCTCCGCGGCATCCACCACTTCATGGCCCAGGCGATGGTGGTGCTGCTCGCCCTCCACCTGCTCCAGGTGGTCATCGACGGCGCCTACAAGGCGCCCCGCGAGGTGAACTTCTGGCTGGGGCTCATCCTCATGATGCTCGTGCTGGGCATGGCGCTCACCGGCTATCTCCTGCCGTGGGATCAGAAGGGCTACTGGGCCACGATCGTGGCCACGAATCTCGCCGGCATCGTGCCGGGCATCGGCCCGTCGCTGCAGCAGCTCGTCATCGGCGGCAGCGAGTACGGCCACCATACGCTCACCCGGTTCTTCGCGCTCCACGCCGGCTTCCTGCCGGGTGCGCTGATCGTGATGCTCGTGATCCATCTCTCGCTCTTTCGCAAGCACGGCCTGCATGCGAAGCAGCCGATCACGAAGCCCGACGCGATGTTCTGGCCCGACCAGGTGCTCCGCGATGCCGTGGCGATGCTGGCCGTGATGGCCGTGGTGCTCGGCGTGATCCTCGTGCCGGCGCTCCGGGCGATGCTCGCCGGCGAGCCGGTGGACGTCGGCCACCTCGGCGCGGAACTGGGCGCCCCGGCCGACCCATCGCTCCCCTATGCGGCCGCCCGGCCGGAGTGGTACTTCCTGTTCCTGTTCCAGTTCCTGAAGGTGTTCGAGGGCTGGGGCGCGACGGGCGAGTTCCTGGGCGCGATCGTGGTGCCCGGCCTGATCATGGGCGTGATGTTCCTGATGCCGATCATCGGCAACTGGAAGCTCGGCCACCGGTTCAACGTGGCCTTCACGCTCGGCATCGTGGCAGGCGCCGGCCTGCTCACGGCCATGGCACTCAACGAAGACTACTACGCCCTCTGGGCCGACAAGGCCGCGCTCGCCGACGCCCAGAAGCTCCACGATGAGACCGGTGGCGACGCGGCGAAGCTGGCTGCGGCCCTCGGTGGCGACAGGGCGAAGATCGCCGCCATGGAGGCGCAGTGGGAGAAGCTCGACAAGATCCGCCACTCCCAGGCCTTCCTCGAAGCCTCGAAGCAGGCGAAGCTCGACGCCGCCCGGGCCATCGAACTGGCCGGCCGTCCCGAGAAGATCCCGCCGGCCGGCATGCTGGAGCTCGTGCGTACCGATCCCAAGAGCCAAGGTCCGCGGCTCTTCGCCCAGCACTGCGCGAGCTGCCATGCCCACGTCGATCCGGCTGCAGGCACGCCGGCGGAACGCGATCTGGCATCCGCGGCCCTCGCCAAATCATCCGCGGCCAACCTGCACGGCTTCGGCTCGGCCGCCTGGATGCGCGGTCTGCTCGATCCCGACCAGGTGGCCGGCCCCGCCTACTTCGGCAACACGGCCCACAAGGACGGCGACATGGTGAACTTCGTGCAGAACGACCTCACCGACGCCGACACCTGGACGAAGGACGACATCGAGGCCGTGATCGCCGCCATGGCGGCCGAGGCGAATCTCCCCGGGGCGAAAGCCGCGGAGCCGCTGGTGGCGAAGGGCCGCGAGTTGATCGCCAGCGACGAGCGGTGCGGCAGTTGCCACCACTTCCGCGACAACGGCACGGACCTCGGCACGGCCTGCGACCTCACCGGCTGGGGCAGCCGCGACTGGCTCGTGGGCATCATCGTCGATCCGACGCACGAGCGGTTCTACGGTGACACGAACGACCGCATGCCGAGCTTCGGCAAGGCCGACGAAGGCAGCCTCGCCCCGCTGACCCGTGCCCAGATCGAGCTGATCGCCGACTGGCTCCGCGGCGAGTGGTACCGGCCCGCAGTCGCCGCGCACTGATCGCGTTCGCGCTGGCGCCGGCTTCGAGCTGCCCACGCCCTCTCGCCGGACGCTCGCTATGGGCATCCATGCCCTCCGCTCGCTCGATGGCGGCTGCGCTCTCGGCATCCTGCCTTCGCCGACCAATCCGCTAACGCGGATCGGTGCCCGGCCAACGCCGTCTCGAGGGGATGGGCAGCCCAAAGCCTCCCTGTATTGAACTCCACAAGGGGAGGCGGAGGGCTCCTCGTGCCCCAGGAGCCGGCGTATGCCGCCGAGCGCAGCCAGGATGGCGGAGCGAAGGCGGCATCCGAGCGAGCGAAGAACAGGATGTTCGTAGCGAGCGTCCGGCGATGGGGTATGAGGAGCCCTCCGCCGGCGCGCACCAGTTGAGAGTCGCTATGTCGTGCCGCCGAGGACGGTGGCGCGGGCGACTCGACCCACTCCCACCATGTAGGCGGCGGTGCGGAGCGAGACGTTGCGGGACTGGGCGAGCTGCCAGACCTGCTCGAAGGCCTCGCCGAGGATGCGGTCGAGTTCCTGCCGCACACGGTTGAGCCCCCACTGGTAGTGCTGGCGGTTCTGCACCCACTCGAACCAGCTGGCCGTCACGCCGCCGGCGTTGACGAGGATGTCGGGGGCCACGATCACGCCCCGCGCGTCGAAGATCGCGTCGGCCTCGGGCGTGACCGGGGCGTTGGCGGCCTCGACGATGAGCGGGGCCTTCACGGCGGCGGCGTTTTCCTGCGTGAGCACGCCGCCGAGGGCGGCGGGGATCAGCACGTCGCAGTCGACGGCAAGAAGCTCCGCGTTGGAGACCGCATCGCCGCCGGTGAAGCCGGTCAGGCGGCCGCCGTGGGCCCGGGCGTGGCGGAGCAGTTCGAGCACATCGAGGCCGCTCTCGCGGTGGAAGCCGCCGCCGGCGTCGGAGACGGCGACGATCCGGCATTCGGCGTCGGCGAGGAACGTGGCGGTGTGGGTGCCGACGTTGCCGAAGCCCTGGATGGCGATTCGCGTGCCGGGGATCTTCCGGCCGAGGCGGCTCAAGAGCTTGAGCGTGAGGGCGCCCACGCCGCGGCCGGTCGCCTCCTCGCGGCCCGGGATGCCGTGGTACTCGACGGGCTTGCCCGTGACGCAGGCCGGGGAGAAGCCGTGGTACTTGCCGTATTGGTTCATGATCCAGGCCATCATGTCGGCCGTGGTGCCCATGTCGGGGGCGGGGATGTCGACGTCGGGGCCGAAGAGATCGTGGATGGCGTCGACGAACCGGCGGGTGACCCGCTCGAGTTCACGGGTCGAGAACTGGGCGGGGTCGAGGGCCACGCCCCCCTTCGCGCCGCCGTACGGGATGTTCACGACCGCCGTCTTCCAGGTCATGAGCGCCGCGAGCGACCGCACCTCGTCGAGATCGACCTGCGGATGGTAGCGGAGCCCCCCCTTGAGCGGCCCGCGGGCGTCGTTGTGCTGCACCCGGTAGCCGATGAACGTCGCGAGTTCGCCGGAGTCGCGCTCGATCGGGATCTGCACCTGCACCTCGCGCTTGGCCGTGAGCAGGAGCTGCCGCATGCTGTCGGACAGGTCGAGTTCGTCGGCGGCGCGGTCGAAGTAGATTCGGGAGGTGTCGCTGGCTCGCATGCGTGCGTGCTCCGAAAAGGACGTTCTGGCAGAGCAGATCGTAGCGGGTCGGCCCCCGGATGTCGGCATCCGATTCGCCGAAAATCGCTACCATGTGGGGAAGAGAGTCGCCATCCATGCGCCCCCCGTCGTCATCACAGTTGTGGGTCCTGCTCGCCCAGAGCCGCCTGCTCGCGCCCGCGCAGCTGCAGGCCCTGCGGCAGAGCCATGCCTCGCTCCCCAACGCGGCTGCCGACGACGCCAAGGCGGTCGCGCGGTGGCTCGTGCAGCGCGGCGAGATCACCATCTGGCAAGCCCGACGGCTGCTCGCGGGCAAGACGGCCCCGTTCTTCGTGGGCGACTACCGGCTCCTCGATCAGCGTCCCGGTGACGGCGAGGCGGGGCTGTTCACGGCGCGGCATGGGCCTTCGGGGCGAGACGTGAGCCTCGTGCTGCTCAATGGTCGGCGATGCACCGACCCGATCGTCTGGACCGAGATCGTGAACCGCACGACGGCCGCCCACCGCGCCGTCGATCCGGTGCTCACCCGCACGTGGGCCCTCGAGCAGTCCGGAGCCAACCGGTTCATCGTCTGCGAGCACGCGACAGGCGAGTCGCTCGCCGCCGAACTCGCCCGCCGTGGGCCGCTGCAGCCCGTCGAGGCGGGGCAGATCGTGCTCGCGGTCGCGGGGGCTCTGGCCGAGCTGCATGCCCTGGGGAGCGTGCACGGGGGCGTATCGCTCGATACCGTGCTGCGCGAGCCGACGCAGGCCGATGGCCCGGCGGCGGGAGTGCGGCTGATGCAGTTTCCGCTGGTCGGCGATCCGCATGCCGTGCCGCTGCGGCCGCTGATCGACACGCCCGACCAGGTGAGCCGGCTCGGCATGCGGGCCGCGTTCGTCGCCCCGGAGCTCACTCGACCCGGCGTGGCGGCCGACACGCGTTCCGACGTCTACGCCATCGGCTGTCTCCTGCACGCGCTGCTCTCGGGCCGACCGCCGTGCTGGAAAGGCGAGCCGCACGCGACGCTGCTCGAGGCGGCGACGGTCGGGCCGGCGCCGCTCGCGCCCCCGGCCGTGCCCGTCGAACTCGCCACGCTCATCGGCTATCTCACGGCCCGTGATCCAGCGGCCCGCTATCACGACGCGGTCGATGCCGCCCGGGCGATCGCGGCCTGCTTCGGGCTCCCCGCTCCCGTCGTGGCGGGCGCGCAGGAAGGGGAGGGGAACGCCGTCGACTCGGTTGTGGAAGGGGTGTGGCCGGACGGCACCGTGGCCCCGGCCTCGAGATCGGTTGTCACCAAGCCGAGAAGCAACGCCGGCGTCATCGCGGCATTCCTGCTCGGTTTGGCGGTGGCGTGCGCGGGGGGCTATTACGCGCTGCAGTCGAAGCCGGCGGAGAAGCTACGGGAGGCATCGACCGTCGAGACCACGGAGCCCCCCCCGGCGAAGACGGCGGCGGATGCCGTCCCGGAACCGGCCGCGAGCGCCGTGGCAGACGCCGCGCCGGCGGTGCAGGTCATCGACGACCCGAAGCTGCCCTGGGCGTCGCCGACCGAAGGCCGTTCCCCGGCGCTCGCCTACCTGCCTCCCAATGCCCAGTGGCTGGTGCTCGCTCGGCCGGCCGCGATGCTCGCAGACGACGAGGCGAGCCGGTTCGTGCAGGCGCTCGGGCCGGACGTGGAGCGGGCGGTCGCCGCCGCGGCGGCCCTGGCGGGATGCACGCCTGCCGAACTGGAGCGGCTGCAGGCCGGCTGGCTGGCGCCGAGCACCGAGGAACTGCTCATGGGGCTCACGCTCCGGCTCGTCGAAGCCCGGTCCGTCCCGGACGACGAGGCGTTTCGGGGCCGGGCCTGGGCCGTCGAGCGCAGCGAGGAGATCGCAGGCGAGACCGTCTTCGTCGGAGGCGACCGTGCCTACTGGGTGCCCGCTCGGGAACAGGGGCGGACGCTCGTCGTGGCGCCGCTGCCGCTGATGAAGGAGATCGTCACGGCCGCCGCGGCATTCGATCCAGAGGCGGAGGGCCCGGCCATCGCGCTCGATCGCGACTTCGAGCGGCTCGTCGAGATGCTCGACACCGACCGCCACCTGACCATCGCCGGCCTGCCGCACCACCTCCTCACCAATGGCCGCCCGACCGCGCTCGTGGGGCCGCTCGCCCGGCTGGCCGAGCCACTCGACGCCTTCTGCGGCGAGAGCGTGAAGGCAGCCGCCGTGTCGCTGCATTTCGGTGACGATTTCTACGCCGAGGTGGATGCGGTCACGTCGCTCGACCTGCCGCCGCCCAAGGCCGCACCCCTGCTCGCCGAGCGGCTCGCGCAGCTCCCGGACGACGTGGAGGCGTATTGCACGCGGCTCGCGCCCGATCCCCATGGAGGCCGGCTGGTGATGCGGCTCCCCGGAATGCTCCGATCGCTCGCTGCGAATCTGCGGGCCGGACCGGAGCCGAACGGTGCCGTGCTCAACGTCGTCCTGCCGCGGCCTGCGGGGCACAACATCGCGCTCGCCGCCGAACTCGCGCTGGCCCAGGCGCCGCTGCAGGCCACGCCGGGCACGGTTGACGCCGCGGCGGAGCCGGCCGACGCGCTGGGCAAGCTCGAGCGGAAGATGACCCTGGTCTTCGCCAAGGACACGCTCGAGAAGACCATCCAGATGATCGCCGAGGAGACGGGCGTGCCGATGGAGATCCTCGGCCCCGATCTGCAACTCGAAGGCATCACGAAAAACCAGTCATTCGGCCTCGACGAGCGGGAGAAGACGGCGGAACAGATCTTGAAGGTCGTGCTCCGAAAGGCCAATCCCGAGGGCAAGCTCGTGTACGTCGTCACCAGGCAGGACGGCGCGGAGGCGATCCTCATCACCACCCGGGCCGCCGCCGAAAAACGAGGCGACACGCTCGCCCCCGGACAGTGACCGCAACGCACGCACACGAGGGAGGACGAACGGAATGATCATCGTCATGCATGCCGAGGCCGCGCAGTCGGACCTCGACCACGTCGTCGCGCGGGTCGAAGGCCTTGGCCTGCGGCCCCACGTGATCGTGGGCACGGAGCGGACGGTGGTGGCCGTGGTCGGCGACGAGCGCAACGCCCAGATGAGCGGGCTGGAAACGCTGCCCGGAGTCGCCTCGGTGCTGCCGATTCTCGCACCCTACAAGGTGGCCAGCCGCGAGGTGCAGAGCGAGCCCACGGTCGTGCGGGCCGGGCCGCTCGTGGTCGGCGGTGGCCGGGTGGGCGTGATCGCCGGGCCCTGCTCGGTCGAGAGCCGCGAGCAGATCGTGCAGACGGCACGAGCCGTGAAGGAGGCGGGGGCGCTCGGCCTGCGGGGGGGCGCGTTCAAACCGCGGACGAGTCCCTACAGCTTTCAGGGGCTGAAGGAGCAGGGCCTCGAACTGCTCGCGGAGGCCCGCGAGGCGACGGGACTGGCGATCGTGACGGAGGTGGTGTCGCCGGAGGACGTGCCCCTCGTGGCCCGCTATGCCGACGTGCTCCAGGTGGGGGCCCGCAACATGCAGAACTACCGGCTGCTCGAGGCCGTGGGCCGCACGAAGGTGCCGGTGCTGCTGAAGCGGGGCCCGGCGGCGACCGTCGAGGAACTGCTGCTCGCGGCGGAATACATTCTCGACGCGGGCAACCGGCAGGTGATGCTCTGCGAGCGGGGCATCCGCACGTTCGAGACCCACACCCGCTTCACGCTGCCCCTGGCGACGGTGCCCTGGCTGCACGCCCGCACGCATCTCCCGGTGGTGGTCGATCCGAGTCACGGCACGGGTCATGCCGGTCTCGTGGAGAGCATGGCCGCGGCGAGTGTGGCGGCCGGCGCCGACGGCCTGATCGTGGAGGTGCATCCCGACCCGAAGTGCGCCGCCAGCGATGCCGCCCAGACGCTCGACATTCCCGCGTTTCACCGCATGATGGAGGTCTGTCGCCGCGTCGCCGCCGCCGTCGGCCGCACGCTGGGGTAGCTCACCCGAGCAGGAGCACGGAGATGCCCGTGTAGAGCACGATGCCCACGATGTCGACCACGGCCGACACGAACGGGTTGCTCATCAGCGCCGGGTCGAGGCCGATCGACCGGAAGAGCAGGGGGAGGCCGGATCCCACGAGCGTGCCGAGCATCACGACGCACAGGATCGTGAGCGGGATCACGAGGGCATGGGCCGGCGACGGCGCGTAAACGAGCGCGAGCAGATACCCGGGCACCGCCAGCAGGCCTCCCAGCAGCAGGCCGAGGGCGAACTCGCGGCGGAGGATCCGCGGCCAGTCGGAGAGCCTGCAGTCGCCGGTGGAGAGGGCGGTGATCACGAGCGTGGCCGATTGATTGCCGGAGTTGCCCCCGCTGGCGATCACGAGCGGGATGAAGGCGATGAGCCAGGCGTGGGTGATCGGCGACTTGGCCAGCACCATCGCCGTGAGGGCGGCGGTGGCGAAGAGGATCGCGAGCCACACGCCCCGCTTCCAGGTCATCGAGACGATCGCAGCCTCGAGGTAGCTCTCGCCGAGCGGGGCGATGGCCGCGATCCGCTGGGCGTCGTCGGTGGCGTCCTGCCGCACCGCGTCGAGCACGTCGTCGTGGGTCACGATGCCGACGAGCCTGGTGCGGTCGTCCACCACCGGGATGGCGATGAAGTCGAACCGGGCCAGGGCATCGACCACCTTCTCGCTCGGCTCGTCCACCCGCACGGCGATCACGTCGCGCTGCATGAGATCGGCGACGAGGGCCGTGGGGCGGGCGAGAATCAGGTCACGGAGCGAGACGAAGCCCACGAGCGTGCGTTCGGGATCGAGCACGTAGATGTAGTAGATCGATTCGCTGTCCGGGGCCTGCGATCGCAGCCGCGTGATCGCCTCGCCGGCGGTGATGTCGGCGGGGAGCGAGGCGTATTCCGTCGTCATCAGCGAGCCGGCCGAGCCCTCCGGGCAGGAGAGCAGCATCCGGATGTCGTGCCGTTCGGCCTTGGCGACGAGCGGCAGGATCTCCTCGACGAACTCCGGGTCGAGCTCGCGGAGCAGGTCGTCGCGATTGTCGGCCGCCATCCATTCGAGCAGGGCGCCGAGGTGCGGCCGGTCGCCCGCCTTCGCGAGCTCCACCTGGCGGGCCATCGGGTAGTAGGGAAACACCTCCGCCTGCCGCTCGACGGGCATCGCGTCGAGCATCTGCCACAGCTCGCGGTCGTCGAGCCCCTCGGAAAACTCCGCCACCGTCGCCGGGTGCAGCTCCTCGGCCACCTCGCGCAGCCCCGCCGTGTCGCCCTCGGCGAGCATCACGCGGAGTTCCGGGATCAGGATGGGGTTGGCGGCCGACATGCGGGAGGGGCCTATACTGCGGGCGATTCACATTTCACTCCGAAGTATGCCATGGACCAGCGGCCGGTCGAACGTCGATTCCTGGGCTGCGTGATCGTCGCGGCCCTCGCCTGCCTGGCTCCCGAGGCCCGGGCGGGAGACGCAGGCCGTGGCCACGAGCTGCTGCTCACTCACGGATACCTGCCTCCCGACTTCGATCAGGAGGTGTTCGACGCCCTCTGGACCGTGTGGGAAGAACCGCTGCGGTCGCAGGCCGAGCGGTCGTCGGTCGCCGAGCGACGGCGGCTGGCGATGGAGCGGTATGGCCTGCTGCCCCATCCCGACGATCCATCCAGATCGGTGCAATATGTGGTCGGCGCCGACGGCTCCTGGACGATGAGCTGCCTCGCCTGCCATCAGGGGCAGGTCGGGGGCAGGCTCGTTCCCGGCGTGCCCAATTCCAACTACGCCCTGGAGACGCTCACCGAAGAGGTGCGCCTGCTCAAGGTGAAGCAGCGGAAGCCGCTCGGTCACATGGACATGGGATCGCTGCTCCTCCCGCTCGGCACGACCAACGGCACGACCAACGCCGTGATCTTCGGCGTGGCGCTGATGCGGCACCGCGACGCCGCCTTGAACATCGTGCAGCGGCCGCCGCGGTTCGATCTCGTGCACCACGACATGGACGCCCCGGCCTGGTGGCACTACCGCACCCGCCGCAGCCTCTATGCCGACGGCTTCGCCGCCAAGGGGCATCGGATGCTGATGCAGTTCCTGCTCGTCAAGGAGAACGGCCCCGAGAAGTTCGCGGCCTGGGAAGGCGAGTTTCGCGACATCGAGGCCTGGATTGCGGCCCTCGAGCCACCGGCCTGGCCCGGCACGATCGACGCATCGCTGGCTGCCGTGGGCAAGGGAGTGTTCGCCGCCCGCTGCGCCTCGTGCCACGGCACGTACGGCCCCGACGGCTCGTATCCCGAGCGGCTCGTGTCCATCGACGAGGTCGGCACCGACCGCGTGCGGCTCGATTCCCTCACGGCCAAGGAGCGATCCGATCTCAATGCCAGCTGGTTCGGCCACATGGGTGCCGACGGAGCCGACCTCGCGGAACGGGCCGCCGGCACCGGCTACGTGGCCCCGCCACTCGATGGCGTGTGGGCCACGGCACCGTATTTCCACAATGGCTCGGTGCCCACGCTCTGGCACGTGCTGCATCCAGGCGACCGGCCCGCCGTGTGGCGGCGGACGCCGACGGGCTACGACGAGTCCCGCGTCGGCCTGGAGATCGAGGCCCGCGACGAGATGCCCGAGGGCAAGCTGCTGCCCTCGGTGCGGCGGCGGTATTTCGACACCCGCAAGCCGGGCAAGAGCGCCGCCGGCCACGACTTCCCGGATGCCCTCTCGGCCGACGAGAAGACGGCCGTGCTCGAGTATCTCAAGACGCTGTAGCCGCTGCGGGGCATCTGCTACCTTACTGGAGCGCCACAGTTCACCCCGACGGAGTGCCCCGATGACCCAGCTCGAACGCGCCAGAAACAACGAGATCACCCCCGAGATGACGTTCGTCGCCCAGCGTGAGGATCTTCCCGAGGAACTGATCCGGAGCGAGGTGGCTCGGGGGCGGATGGTGATCCCGGCGAACACCGTGCATCTGACGAAGAAGCTCGAGCCGATGGCCATCGGCATCGCGGCCCTCACGAAGATCAACGCCAACATCGGCAACTCCGCCGTCACCAGCGACCGGCAGACGGAACTGGAAAAGCTCCACATGGCGGTGCATTACGGCGCCGACACCGTGATGGATCTCTCGACCGGAAAGGACATCGACACGATCCGCCAGGCGATCATCGACGCCTCCCCCGTGCCGATCGGCACGGTGCCGATCTACCAGATGCTCGAGGAACTCGGCGGCGACATCGACGACATGAAGCCGCAGCACTTCCTCGACATGTGCGAGAAGCAGGCGAAGCAGGGCGTCGATTACATGACCGTCCACGCCGGCCTGCTCCAGGAGCATCTCCATCTCACGATGCACCGGATCACGGGGATCGTGAGCCGCGGCGGCTCGCTGATCGCCCGGTGGATGATGACGCACAAGCAGCAGAATCCGCTCTACACCCACTTCGAGGATCTCTGCGACATCTTCCGCGCGTACGACGTGACCTGGAGCCTGGGCGACGGCCTGCGGCCCGGCAGCATCGCCGACGCCAGCGACGAGGCGCAGTTCGCCGAGCTGCACGTGCTCGGCGAGCTCACGCGGCGGGCGTGGGCGAAGGGCTGCCAGGTGATGGTCGAGGGTCCCGGCCACGTGCCGATGGACCAGATCGACATGAACGTGAAACGGCAGATGGAGGAGTGCGACGAGGCGCCGTTCTACGTGCTCGGCCCGCTCGTCACCGACATCGCTCCGGGTTATGACCACATCACGAGCGCCATCGGCGCGGCCCTCGCCGGCTGGAGCGGGGCGGCCATGCTCTGCTACGTGACGCCGAAGGAGCACCTCGGCCTGCCCGACGCGGAGGACGTGAAGCAGGGCGTGATCGCCTACAAGATCGCGGCCCACGCGGCCGACCTCGCGCGGCATCGCAAGAACGCCCGCGTGCGTGACGACGCCCTCTCGCGGGCCCGGTTCTCGTTCGACTGGAACGAGCAGTTCCGGCTGGCGCTCGACCCCGAGACGGCCAAGAAATACCACGACGAAACGCTCCCGCAGGACACCTTCAAGAGCGCCCACTTCTGCAGCATGTGCGGGCCGAAGTATTGTTCGATGAAGATCACGCAGGACATCCGTGAGATGGCCGCGGCGGAGGCCGGCGGCGCGGGCGGCACGGCCAGCGAGCCGGTGGCGATCCAGTTGCCGTGAGGAGCGCGGCGGCCTCACGCGAAGACCGCGGTGACGCGCGTGGTTGGGATCGCGTCCTTGACGTCGGCGGGCCTGGTCGGTGAGATGATCCGGCGCGGTGGCCCCTTCGGCCTCCCAGCGACCCTCGGCCGGAGACCCGTGATGAGCCTGTTCCGCGGCTGCATGCCCGCTCTGATGACGCCGTGTGACGTCGATGGCGTCCCCGACTTCGACGCACTCGTCGCCACGGCCGGCGACCTGATCGCGACCGGCATGTCGGCGGTCATCTACTGCGGATCGATGGGGGATTGGCCCCTGTTGACCGACGCCCAGCGGCAGGAGGGCGTGGCCCGCCTCGTGAAGGCGGGCGTGCCCGTGGTCGTGGGCACGGGAGCGCAGAACCCGCGGCTGGCGGCGGAGCATGCCGCCCACGCCCGGAAGGTGGGGGCCGCGGGGCTGATGGTCATTCCGCGGGTGCTCTCACGCGGCACGTCCCCCGCCGCCCAGCGGCGGCACTTCGCCGGAATCCTCCGTGCGGCCGAGGGCCTGCCGGCGGTGATCTACAACAGCCCCTACTACGGCTTCGAGACGCAGGCGCCGCTGTTCTTCGACCTGCGTCGTGAGTTTCCGAACCTGGTGGGCTTCAAGGAGTTCGGCGGCGCCGAGGCGCTGACCTACGCGGCCGAGAACATCACGAGCGGCGATCCCGGTCTCGCGCTCATGGTCGGTGTGGACACGCAGGTGTTTCACGGCATCGTCCGCTGCGGCGCGGTCGGCGCGATCACCGGCGTCGGCAACGCGCTGCCGCGGCCGGTGCTGCGGCTGGTCGAGCTCTGCCTGCAGGCGGCCGGCGGCGATGCCGCGGCCCGTGGCCTCGCGGCCGAGCTCGACGCGGCGCTCGCCGTGCTCTCGAAGTTCGACGAGGGCCCGGATCTGGTTCTCTACTACAAGCACCTCATGGTGCTCGAGGGCCGGCCCGAGTATCGCCACCAGATCAACCGGGCCGACGAACTGGCTCCCAGCCAGCGGGCGCTGCTCGAGCAGCAGTGGCGGCAGTTCCGCAGCTGGTGGGACTCGTGGCGGGGCCGCGCGTGACGCATGGCGTCGGGCCCGAGGCGTGCTTGGCGGGCATGCCTCGGTGATCCAGCCACGTCGTCCGGCCTGACCGGCTATTTTTTGACCCAGCCCGTGCCGTCCGGCCGATCCTCCAGGACGATGCCCGCCGCTGTGAGCCTGTTGCGGACGAGGTCGGCTGTGGCGAAGTCCTTCGATTTCCGGGCGTTGGCCCGAATTTCGATGACGAGTTCCATCAGTGTGCCGACGAGGGCGTCGTCGCCGCCGGACGTGGCCTGTGGTGGCTCCAGGAACAGTCCCAGCGTGCCCGTGAGCTCGCGGAGCACGAGCATCATCGCGTCGAGCGTGGCCAGTTCGGCGGCCGGCTTCTTGCTCTCGAGGGCATGCTGATCGACGAACTTGTTGACCACGCGGACGAAGTCGAAGAGCGATGCGATCGCGATCGCCGTGTTGAAGTCGTCGTCCATCGCGGCGAGGAACTTGTCGCGCAGGGCCTTCACGTCCTCGCCGGCGGCCGAGACGGCGGCATCACCCGCGCGGCGGTCGCGGCAGGGCAGGGCATGGAACGGCTTCCCGGAGATTCGCTGGTAGCGGCCGAAGAGCCGCTCGAACGCCTCCATGGCGCGGGCGCTCTCGCCGAGCGGCTCCTCCCCGAAGTGGATCGGGCTGCGGTAATGGGTGGAGAGCAGCAGCATCCGAATCGCCTGTGGCTGGTGCCGGGCGAGCAGCTTCTTGAAGGGCTCGGCACCGGTGGACTTGGAGATCTTCGTGGCCGTCTGCGCGGCCGCGTCGTCGATGCCACCGGCCTCGCCGCGCGGCCGCCCGCCCACCTTGCCGGCGGCGCCCGCCGCCTGCATCAGGCCGTTGTGCATCCAGAAGGTGGCCATCGGGCAGCCGTGGAGCGACTCGCTCTGGGCGATCTCGTTTTCGTGGTGGGGAAACACCAGATCGAGACCGCCGCCATGGATGTCGAAGTGCGGCCCGAGGATCGCCTTGCTCATCGCGGAGCACTCGATGTGCCAGCCCGGCCGGCCCGGGCCCCAGGGGCTGTCCCACGAGGGCTCGCCCGACTTCGCCTTCTTCCACAGGGCGAAGTCGGCGGCCGACCGCTTCCGCTCCGCGGTCGATCCCCCCTCGCCCTGCGTCTGGTCGACGGAGCGGTTGGTGAGCTTGCCGTAATCGGCATCCTGCGTGACGTCGAAGTAGACGTCGCCGTCGCTGGCGTAGGCGCAGCCCTTGGCGATCAGCCCCTCGATGAAGGCGATGATCGTGCCGATGTGTTCCGTCGCCTTCGGCATCTCGTCGATGCTCTTCACGCCGAGGCTGGCGAGGTTTTCCAGGTAGTCGGCCGTCATCTCCTCGGCGAGCGTCGCCATCGTCGTGCCGCGGGCCGTGCTCTCGGCGATGATCTTGTCGTCGACGTCGGTGATGTTGACCACCCAGGTGACCTTCCAGCCGGAATACTCGAGATACCGCTTCACCGTGTCGAAGATCACCGGGCCCACCATGTGGCCGATGTGGCTCGGCTTGTAGACCGTCGGTCCGCAGAGATACATCCCCACGTGGCCCGGCTTCACCGTCACGAGCGGCGCCTTCTTTTTCGTGAGCGTGCTGTAGATCTCGATCGTGGGCAGGGCCGTCGTCGCCATCTGGTCTCGTCGCTCCGGTGTCAGGTCGTCAGGGATGGTCCGCCTCGCGCTCGATCAGCACGACGCACTCGGCGCTGATCGCCAGTTCCTCGCCGATGGGCCCCACCGACTCGCCCGTCTTGGCCTTGAGCCAGACGGACTCCTCGGGGATGCCGAGCACGGCGGCGATGCGGCGGCGGATCGCGGGGCGGTGTGGAAGGATTTTGGGCCGCTGGGCGAAGATCACGCAATCCAGATTTGCGATCCGCCAACCGGCGGCCGCCAGGCGATCGGCCGCCGCCCGGAGCATCGTCGCGGAATCGCGTCCCTGATTGGCGGGGTCGGTGTCGGGAAACATCTCGCCGATGTCGCCGAGCCCAGCCGCGCCGAGGAGGGCGTCGGTGATCGCGTGCAGGAGCACGTCGGCGTCGCTGTGGCCGATGGCCCGGCGGTCGTGCGGGATCGTGATCCCGCCGAGCACGAGGCCGTCACCGGGGCCGAGCCGGTGCGTGTCGTGGCCAAGACCGACGCGGTGCATGCGCTGTTCTCTCCCGGGGGAGGCACCGTTTTCACCTATACTCGCCACATGCACAATACCGCCGCTGCGGCAGGCAGGCCGTCTCCGGAAGCAGTCATTGGCGTCGAGGGACTCGCCAAGGAGTATCGTGTCTTCGACAAGCCGGAGGGGCTTGGCGCGAGCCTGCGTGGGCTCTTTCGCCGGACCAGCCGGGCCGTGGAGGCGTTGCGCGGCGTCGATCTCACGGTCACTCGGGGTGAATTCGTGGCCCTGCTCGGGCCCAATGGCGCCGGGAAGACGACGTTCCTGAAGCTGCTCTCCGGGATCATCACGCCCTCGCGCGGCACGGCCCGTGTGCTCGGCCATGTGCCCTGGGAGCGAGCCGACGACTTCCGCCGCCGGTTCGCCCTCGTGATGGGGCAGCGGAATCAGCTCTGGTGGGATCTGCCGGCCGCCGAGAGTTTTCGCCTGCACAAGGAGATCTACCGGCTCGATGCCGCCCGCTACGCCCGGGTGCGGGACGAACTGGTGGACCTGCTCGGCGTGCGGAAGCTGATCCTGCAGCCGGTGCGGGAGCTGTCGCTCGGCGAGCGGATGAAGCTGGAGTTGGTGGCCGCGCTGCTCCACGAGCCGGAGGTGTTGTTTCTCGACGAGCCGACGATCGGCCTCGACGTCGTCGCCCAGCACACGATCCATGAATTTCTGCGGCACGTGCAGGCCGAGCGGCGGACGACCGTGATCCTCACCACCCACTACATGAAGGACGTGGCCGCCCTCTGCGAGCGGGTCGTCGTGATCACCCACGGCGACGTCCTCTACGACGGCTCGCTCGCCGAGATCGTCGATCGGTTCACGACGCACAAGATCGTGACGCTCGACCTCGACGAGCCGCCGATCCCCGGCACGCTCGAGCGTTTCGGATTTCCGTGCGAAATCCGCGGGCCGCAGGTCGTGATGCGGATTGATCGCCATCGGATCGCCGACGTGCTGCCCGAGATCCTGCGCGGGGAGGGGGTTCGCGACGTGTCGGTGGAGGACGTGCCGCTCGAGGAGATCGTGGCCGGACTCTTCCGCTCGGGTGCGGCGCAGGGGGCCGAGCCCGTCGAGGCGCCCGCATGAGCCAGGCGGCGCCGAACACTGCCGGCCGTCCCGGGCGGATCGCCGATCTCGCTGCCAGGCTTCGCATCTGGTGGACGATGCTCGCGATCTGCCTCGAGGAGCGGCTCGCCTACCGCGGCGACTTCATTCTCGGCACCGCGATGCGGTTCCTGCCGATCGTGACGCAGGTGTTTCTCTGGACCGCGGTCTTCGCCGCCACGAACCGCCCCGACATCGCCGGCTACTCGAAGACCGACATCGTGGCCTACTACCTGCTCACGATGGTCACGCGGGCCTTCTCCAGCATGCCGGGCCTCGCCGGCGGCGTGGCCCGCAGCATCCGCGACGGCTCCATCAAGAAGTATCTCGTGCAGCCGGTGGACTACGTGTCGTTCCTGCTCGCCGCCCGGATCGCCCATAAGCTCGTCTACTACGCGGTCGCGATCCTGCCGTTCGCGGCCGTGTTCTGGATCTGTCGCAGCTATTTGCCACCGCTGCCCGACGCGACGACGATCGCGGCGTTCGTGGCATCGCTCGGGCTCTCGTTTCTGCTCGGCTTCTTCATGGAGGCCACGCTCGGCATGCTGGGCTTCTGGGTGCTGGAGGTGTCGAGCATCGTGTTCGCCTACATGCTCGTGCAGTACCTCCTCTCTGGCCACATGTTCCCGATCGACATGCTCGCCGGCATCCCCACGGGGATCGCCGGGATCGACGTGGCCGACGTCGTCCGCTGGCTGCCGTTCGAATACACGGCCTACTTCCCGGCCGCCGTCTGGCTCGGGAAGGTGCAGGGGATCGATCTCGGCCGCGCCCTGGCGATCGAGGCCGCCTGGGTCGTCGTGATGGCAGTCGCGTGTCGGATCGTCTGGTGGCGCGGCACGCGGCGGTACTCGGCCTACGGAGGCTGACGATGGGCCGCTACCTCTCCATCTTCAGCACGTTCGCTCGGGCCTGTCTCGTTCGCGACATGACGTTTC
>Ga0315900_10004376_pt1 | contig 19981 bp, 11 predicted proteins | sample LakEriMetagenome_FD_203521 | JGI IMG/M metagenome (GOLD analysis project Ga0315900, IMG submission 203521) | Freshwater fungal communities from buoy surface, Lake Erie, Ohio, United States - Buoy 12 MA114 | ecosystem: Environmental > Aquatic > Freshwater > Lake > Lake biofilm | place: USA: Lake...
GTGTTCACGTACATGCACTGGCTGCTGCCCGGCCGCGGCATCCTCTCCATGCACTGCTCGGCCAACGAGGGGCGGGCCGAGGGGGGCGGGGCCGGCGACGTGTCGCTGTTCTTTGGCCTCTCGGGCACCGGCAAGACGACCCTGTCCGCCGACCCCGCGCGGCGGCTGATCGGCGACGACGAGCATGGCTGGGGCGACGACGGCATCTTCAACGTGGAGGGAGGCTGCTACGCGAAGTGCATCCACCTGGCCGCGGACAAGGAGCCGGAAATCTGCCGCGCGATCCGCTTCGGCACCGTGCTGGAAAACGTGGTCTACGATCCTGCCACCCGGGTCGTCGACTTCGAATCGAGCGCCATCACGGAGAACACGCGGGCCGCCTACCCGATCGAGTACATCGACAATGCCAAGGTTCCATGCGTGGCGGGGCATCCACGGAACGTGATCTTCCTCACCTGCGATGCCTCGGGCGTGCTGCCGCCCGTGAGCCGGCTATCGCGGGAGCAGGCCATGTACCACTTCCTCTCCGGCTACACGGCGAGGGTCGCGGGCACGGAGATGGGGATCGTGGAGCCGCAGGTGGCCTTCTCGGCCTGCTTCAGCGCCGCCTTCCTGGTCCGTCATCCGGCTGCCTACGCCAGGCTGCTGGCCGAGAAACTGCGGCGGCACGAGGCCCGGGCCTGGCTCGTGAACACCGGCTGGGCGGGTGGCGCCTACGGCACGGGAAAGCGGATCGCTCTGGCCGCAACGCGGCGGATCATCGACGGGATCCATGCAGGCGTGCTCGATGCCGCGCCTGTGAGCCGCGATCCGGTCTTCGGTCTCGATGCCGTGACTCGCGTGCCTGGCGTGGAAGACCGCCTGCTCGTGCCGCACCGGGCTTGGAACGACGAGGCGGCCTGGCGGGAGGCTGCGGGCCGGTTGGCCGGCCGGTTCAAGGAGAATTTCCGCACGTTCGCCGATCAGGCTGGCGTTGACGTCCTGGCGGCCGGCCCGGCCTGACCGGCTCGTTGTCGCCGGGGCGGGCGCACGCGACTCCAGATCCCAGGGAAGGATTTCACAGGAGGTTTCCATGGCGGCAACACCTGCGGGTGATGCGTCCGCATCGAGCCGGGAGCAGGAGGCATGGCAGCGGCCCGACAGGGTCGCGCACGCCGCGCTCCTGATCGAGTCGTTCGCCAGACTGTTGGGCCGTGAACTCGTGTCCCGCGAGGGAACCGATCTGGACCGGGCACGGCGGCTTCAACTCGCGCCCTTCGTCGTCGTGTCGCACGGCACCGAAGCCGACCCGGTGCTCAACTACGGCAACGCGCACGCACTGGCACTCTGGGAGATGACCTGGGAAGAACTGACGCGGACCCCCTCGCGGCTCACCGCCGAGCCGGTTCACCGCGACGAACGGGCCCGGCTGCTGGAACGAACCCTGCGCGACGGGTACGTGGACGACTACGCCGGCGTGCGCGTCTCGGCGACCGGCCGCCGGTTCCGCATCGAGCAGGCGATCGTGTGGAATCTGGCCGATGCGGCCGGAAACCACCGCGGCCAGGCCGCCACGTTCGACCGCTGGATGCCGCTGCCGGCGGCGGATGCCCCGGCCTGAGTTGGCCGGCGTGGGTCGATCGCCTTTAATGAGTCATCGGACCCCGCCCATTCCAGCAAGGAGCCCTGCCATGTCGATCGAGAAACTGTCGGCCTTCATCCTCGTCTGCTCGCTGTGCGGCTTCGCCCTGGCGGCCGTCCGCGTCGAGGCGGCAACGCCGCTTTCCGGTGAGGTGAAGAAGATCGACGGCACGTCCGTCGACCTCGCCTCCTACAAGGGCAAGGTCGTGCTCGTCGTCAACGTGGCCAGTCGCTGCGGGTACACTGGCCAGTATGCCGGCCTGCAGAAACTGCACGACGCCTACAAGGACAAGGGGCTGGTTGTCCTGGGCTTCCCGGCCAACGACTTCGGCGCCCAGGAGCCGGGCACCGACCCGCAGATCGCCGAGTTCTGCTCCTCAAAGTACGGCGTGACCTTCGACATGTTCTCGAAGATCACGGTCAAGGGACCGGACAAGGCGCCGCTCTACAAGGCGCTCACCGAGTCGGCCGACCCGAAGGGCGAAGTGAGCTGGAACTTCGAGAAGTTCCTGATCGGCAAGGACGGCACGGTCGTGGGCCGCTACAAGTCGGGCGTGGCTCCCGGGTCGCCCGAACTCACCAAGGCGATCGAGGCGGCGCTGGCCCGGTAGGCCGCACGCGGTCACGGCCATCGTGCCCGAGCGTCACGCCGCCCGCGACGTGGGCCCGCTGCCGCGGGCCTGCTCGGTGCCGATCGTGCGACGCACCACCCACGACGGACGGCCCTGCGCCTCCCGATAGGTGCGGATGACGTACTCGCCCACGATGGCCACGGCCGCCGTCGGCACCGCTGCCACCAGGCTCGCCACCGCCGTGACGGCCGCCAAGGAGAGCCCGGGTTGCGGCGCGGCCCACGCGGACACGGTGGCCGCCACGGCCGAGAGGAAGCCGACGGCCCCGAGCGCCGCGGCCCCCACCCAGGTGAGCCGCATCGGTGCGTCCGAGGAGAGCACCAACGCGTCGCCGGCGAGCCGCAGCAGTTTCCACGGGGAGTATTTCGTGGCCCCGGCGGCCCGGGCATGGCGGTCGTACCACACCGGCTCGTGCCGGAAACCCGCCCAGGGCACGAGGCTGCGCAGGTAGCGGCGTTTCTCAGGCAGCGCCACCACCGCGTCGGCCACTGCACGATCGACGAGCTTGAAGTCGCCGGTATCGACCGGCATCGGGTAGGGAATCAGCCCCGCGAACAGACGGTGGAACAGGCTGGCGGTAACGAGCTTGAAGCGCGTCTCCCCATCGCGGCGACGGCGGCGGCCGTAGGCAACGTCCACGCCGGCCCGCCACATGCGCACCATCTCGGGGATCACCTCGGGCGGATCCTGCAGGTCTGCGTCGGTGATCACGATGGCGTCGCCTCGGGCCGCCGCCAGGCCGGCCGACATCGCCGCCTGCTGGCCGAAGTTGCGGGCCAATTCGATGACCAGCACCCGCGGGTCCCGACCGGCGATGCCCTCCAGCCGGGCGAGCGTGGCGTCGCGGCTGCCGTCATCGACGTACACGATCTCGAAATTCATTCCCGTCCGCGGCAGCACCTCGAGAAGACGCGCGTGCGTCGACTCGATCACCTCCTGCTCGTTGTGACAGGGGATCACGACCGAGAGCAGGCCGGGGCCGGGCCGTCGCGCGGGGCCGCAGGACAGGATGCCCTCGCTCGTAGGCAGGGCGTGTGCCGCCGGGGTGTCGGGGCCGTGCTGGTTCATCGTGTCGTCCCCGCGGCGCTGGCGGTGCGCTCCCCGCCGTCCTGTTGCAGGCCCACGGCCACGACGTCGTGGTCGCGGAACAGCGGTCTCGTCCGGGCGACGACGCCGTATCCAGCGGGCAGGACCGGGGCGATCTCGCCGTAGTGCTGTTCCGGGATCAGCAGCAGGGCGTCCGGTCCCGATTTCAGGAAACGGGACACGTCGTCGGTGCGGAAGTCGCCGATCTGCTCCACGTGACCGCGTGCGTAGAAGACGATGTTGGGGCTCGCCATCATGTAGGTCCCGAGTCGGGCCGTCGCGCCGTCGCGGACTTGCACCCGGCGCACGAAGCCGGGCAACGCATTGGCGTCGCCCATCAGCCAGGATGCCGGTCCCACGGCGAGCGACGTGTAGACGAGCCCGGTGAGCACGAAGGCGGCGACGGCGGCTGCGGGCCGGCTGCGGGCGAACCAGCCGCAGGCGATGGCGCCTGCCACCGGGATGAGCCCCACGACGGCCGCGGGTTCGGCGCCCACCAGACCGTATTGCACGGTGACGAGCACGGTAGCGGCGGTGGCCAGACCGCCGAAGGCCAGCCATGCCAGCCCGCTGGCCATCCAACGCGGGTACGCCCAGGCGCCCCGGTGTACGGCCTCGACGGCCAGCACGGCGACGAGGAACGCCGCGGCGGGGTAGGCCGGCAGCACGTAGTTGGGAAGCTTCGTGGCGGCGGCGGAGAACCCGCCCACCCACACGGCCAGCCACGTCAGCAGCAGTCCCAGCACGGCGTTGGTGACGGCATCACCGGCCCGCTTCCAGACCCGCCCGGTGGCGACGACGATCGCCAGCGGCAGGAAACAGGACCAGGGGTAGAAGCCCACGAGCATGGCCAGCGGATGGAAGAACGCACTGCCGCCATGCTTCTCCATCGGTGTCATGAAGCGGCCCACGTTGTGGACGAAGAAGAAGCCGGCCGTCCATTCGCCCCCCGTGCGGACCGACACGGCCACGTACCAGGGTGCGGCGGCGGCCAGCATCGCCGCGGTGAGCGTGAAGGGCCTCAGGCTGCGAACCACATCGGGAATCGCGAGGAGCGCCGCGCCGACGCGGTCGCGCAAAACCGTCGTCCGGTCGTCCAGGCGGCGCTCGGTCGCCTGCCACCAGACCCAGGGCACGATCACCGCCAGCGGTCCCACGAAGCCGATCGGACCCTTGCAGACGACGGCCAGCCCGAGGATCGCGCCGATGCCCGCCGCGCGGCCGATGGAGAGCTGCGGAAAGCCGGACGTGGCCGGGCCGGTTTTTCCAGAGGGATTCCGCACCGGCAGGAGGGGCTCGGCGGCCAGGATCGTGGCCCAGGCGGTGAGCGCGACGAGGATCGCGTCGGGCGTGGCCGCATGGGCCTCGATGCCCACCAGCAGACAGCCCACGAATGCCAGCGCCGCCACCACCCCGGTCGTGGTGTCGAACCAGCGGGTGCCCGCCCGCAGCAGCACCAAGGCCGTGAGCAGCGTGGCCAGCACCGACGGCAGCCGGGCCGCGAACTCGTTGATGCCGAACACGGACATGGCGGCGGCCATGCACCAATGCATGAGCACCGGCTTGTCGACGGCCAGCGTGTCGTTGTAGATCGGCACCACCCAGTCACCAGTCTCGACCATCGTCCGCGCGATGGCCGCGAAGCGGGGCTCGTCCTCGTCCCAGAGGGGAGTGGGAACCGTGCCCACTGCGAGGGCCGCGAGCGAGACCAGCAGAACGAGGGCCGTGGGACGCGTGATGGTCATGGGATCGATCCTGGAGAGGGGGCGTCAGCGGAGCAGGACGGATTCATCGAAGCCGCTACTGGCGACGGCCAGCGGTTGATCGGGGCCATCCGGCGCCGGGCCCACCAGCAGCAGGCGACGTGCGGAGGGCAGGGATGTGACGGCGTTCAGGACCCGGTGTCCCGGCGGCAGCACCTTGCCAACCTGACTCGCGAACCGCGCGTCGACGACGAGGTGGGCGCGGGGATGCGCGGCGAGGAAGGCGGCCACCTGCGGCGGCGTTCTCAATTCGGTGACGCTGCCGCTTTCCGTGAGGGACGTGCTGGGCGGGGCCCGGTACGAGCCGACGTGGATCGGGCCCCGGGCGGCGCAGGACTCGAGTTGCGCGACGAGTTGCCGGGTGCCGCCCGCGCTGCCGAGGCATGACGGACCCACGGCGATGAGCAAGCCGACCGTGCCGCAGGCAGTGGCCGCCCAGACCGCCGCGGCCGTGAACCTCGATCCGCGGGACTGGCACGACCACGCGCAGGCCGCACCACACAACGGCACCAATCCCACCAGCCCGAGCCACGCCGCTTCCGGTGCCACGATTCGCGCCACGATGGGCATGCCGATGCCAATGGCCACGCCCGAGGCGGCGAGACAGGACCACGACCAGCGCATCCAGCCGTCGGTGGCGGCGTCGGGACGACGAATCCAGTCGGCGAGGAACAGGCCCACGGCACCGGCCAGGGCCGGATAGGCCGGCCAGACGTAGCCCGGCAGCTTCGTGCCGGAGAGCGAGAAGGGCACGACCCAGGCGGCAATCCAGGCGATGAGGAGCCGCATGCCGGGCTGGTCGCCGTGGCCGGTGGTCGAACTCGCGGTGCGGACGGCATGGTGTCCCACCAACGCCGAAGCCATCGACCAGGGGAACATGCCCAGCAGCAGCACGAGCGGGTAGTAGAGAAGGCCGGAGCCGGAGTGTCCCTCCATCGTGTCGGAGAAGCGGCCCAGGTTGTGCACGAGCAGGAACCCGCTCAGCCATTCGCCGCCGGTGCGGACCGTGACGACCGCGTACCACGGCCCGGCCACGGCCAGCGTCGCGGCCGCGATCGTGAACGGCCGCGTGCCGCGGCAGCCGTCGCGGAAGGCCGCCGCCCAGCGTGCAAGCCGCGATCCGCCACGGCCGGGATCGAGGTTCGCCTGCCACGTGGCGAAGCCGACGAATGCCACAACGGGCAGCACGAGCCCCACCGGGCCCTTGGCAAGCACAGCCAGGCCGCAGGCTGCTCCCACGCCCAGAGCCGCGCCGCGGGAGAGCCGCACGGGACCGTGCCGCCAGCCGAAGCCGTCCACGCCGGGCAGCCGTGCTCCGCGCACGAAAAACCAGAGTGCGAGCGTGGTGCAGAAGGCCAGCGGGGCATCGGGGGTGGCCGCGCGGCCGGTGATGCCGGTCCATAGGCAGGTGGCCAATGCCAGGCCGGCCCACGTGCCGGCGGCGGTGCCGAACAGCATGGAGCCGATGCGCCACGTGAGCAGGCACGTAGCCAGCGTGAGCAGCGCCGAGGGCAGCCGCGCGCCGGTTTCGTTGACGCCCGCCAGGGCGAAACCGGTCAGATGCAGCCAGTTCACCAGCACCGGTTTTTCGATCCGCAGCCGGCCGTTGAAGGTGGGCACGACCCAATCGCCACTCTCCCGCATCGCCAGCGAGCAGGCGGCGTTGCGCGGCTCGTCGTCGTCCCAGAGGGGCGGGCCGCCGAGGTTGGGCAGCAGCACCAGGGCCGCCAGCGCGGCGACGATCAGGCCCTGAAATCGGGAAAGCGGCATGCGGAAAAACCTGCGGCCGGAACGCCATCGCCGCCGCGGGCGGGGGGCTGCGGCTGGGGGTCGGTCGGGGGCGGGAGAGTAGGGGGCTGAAGTTCGGCGGGTCAAGCCGTGAACGGAGCCGGAAAAGCCCCGGTTTTTCCCGTGTTCCGGGCCGGTTGACCGCACCCGTGGGCCGGGTATGTTCAAGCATCGCCGCGGCCCCACGGATGGTCAGCGAGGGCCCGCACGCGGTTGGAGACCGTTCCTTGGCAGACGCAGAGAACCCGCCCCAGGGTGACGGTGAAGGCCCGGTCGGGGGCCCAGCGGCCGACGGGCTGCGGGATAGTTCCGGCGGCCGGCTCATCGAGCTGCCGATCGAGCAGGAGCTGAAGGACAGCTACCTGACGTACGCGATGAGCGTGATCGTGTCGCGGGCCCTGCCCGACGTCCGCGACGGGCTCAAGCCGTCGCAGCGGCGCATTCTGGTCGCCATGAACGACCTCAACCTTTCGCCGGGCGCCTCCCGAGTGAAGTGCGCCAAGATCTCCGGCGACACCAGCGGCAACTACCACCCGCACGGCGAGAGCGTGATCTATCCCACGCTCGTGCGCATGGCCCAGGAATGGAACATGCGGCATGTGCTCGTCGACAAGCAGGGCAACTTCGGCTCGATCGCCGGATTGCCCGCGGCAGCCATGCGGTACACGGAGGCACGCCTGTCGCCGATCGCGGCGATGATGCTCGACGACCTCGATCTCGACACCGTCGACTACGTGCCCTCCTACGACGAGCGGAACACGGAGCCGGTCGTGCTCCCCAGCCGGTTCCCCAACCTGCTCGTCAACGGCGCCGGTGGCATCGCCGTCGGCATGGCCACGAGCATCCCGCCGCACAATCTGGGCGAGGTTTGTCGGGCGCTCGTGGCCCTGATCGACAACCCCGCGGTGTCGATGGCCGAATTGCTGCAGATCGTGCCCGGCCCGGATTTCCCCACCGGCGGCATCGTGATGGGCCGGGAGGCGCTCGTGCGCGGCTACCTGACGGGCCGGAGCACGATCACGTTGCGGGCCCGGGCCCACGTCGAGGAATTCGGCAAGAACCGCTCGCGGATCGTGGTCACGGAAATCCCCTATCAGCAGACGCGGGACGCGATCGAAGAAAAGATCGCGGAACTCGTCAACGATGATCGCATCAAGGGCATTTCGGCGATCCGCAACGAGAGCGATCTCAAGGATCCGGTGCGCCTGATCCTGGAGTTGAAGCGGGACGCCGACCCCGACGTGGTCCTCAACCAGCTCTACCAGTTCTCGCCGCTGCAGACGACGTTCTCGCTGATCTTCCTGGCGCTGGTCGACGGCAAGCCGCGCATCCTGTCCTTCAAGAACATGCTGGAGGAGTTCCTTCGGCACCGCAGCACCGTGATCCGGCGCCGCACGCAGCACCTGCTGCAGAAGGCCCGCAGCAGGAAGCACACGCTCGAGGGACTGCTGGTCGCGCTGGCCAACATCGACGAGGTGATCCGCATCATCCGCAGTTCGAAGTCGCAGGCCGAGGCCAAGGAGCGGCTCTGTCAGTTGCAGGCCCCGGCAGCGCTGCTGGAGCGGGCTTTGGGGGGCGATGGATTCGCCATCCTCCAGGAGGAGCGGGGCGTCGCCGAGACGTACGGCCTCTCCCCTGTGCAGGCCGACGCGATCCTCCGGCTCACGCTCGGCCAGCTCGTGAACCTCGAGCAGGAAAAGCTGGGCGGCGAGCACCGGGACCTGCTGGGCAAGATCGGGGAATTCCGGCGCATCCTCTCCAGCGAGGCGAATATCCGGGCGCTGATTCGCGAGGAATTGACGGAGTTGGAGGGGAAGCACGGCGACGTGCGGCGCACCGAGATCAGCGGCGAGGTGGGCGACATCCGCGACATGGCGGAACTGATCGCCGAGGCCACGATGGTGGTGACGATCAGCCGGGCCGGCTACGTGAAGCGGACGGCGGCCGACGTCTACCGGGCGCAGCGCCGGGGCGGCAAGGGCCTGACCGGCGCCCGAACCGACGAGGAGGATCCGATCGAGCACCTCTTCGTGGCGAGCACGCACGACTGGCTGCTCGTGTTCACCACGCTGGGGAAGGTGTTCTCCATGCGGGTCTTCGAGCTGCCCGAGCTGGCCCGCGATGCCAAGGGCCGGGCGCTGGTCAACCTGCTGGAGTTCGAGTCCGGCGAGAAGGTCGCCGAATGCCGCGCCGTGTCGGGCTTCGAAGACCCGGACCAGTACCTGATGCTGGCCACGCGCAGCGGCATGGTGAAGAAGACGGCCCTGGAACAGTATCGGCGCCGGCGCACCAAGGGCCTGATCGCGGTCAAGCTCCGCGAGGGCGACGAATTGGTCGACGCGGTGATCACGAAGCCCGGCGACGAACTGGTGCTGGCCACCGCCAAGGGCATGGCAATCCGCTTCCCCGAGTCGGACGCGCGGCCGATGGGCCGTGACACGAGCGGCGTGCGCGGCATCAAGCTGGGTGCCGGTGACCGCTTGGTGGGCATGGTGGTGGCCGACCCGGACGCCACGCTGCTCACGGTGTGCGAGAACGGCTACGGCAAGCGCACCCCCTTCGGCACCGGCACGCCGGTGGCTGGTCCGGCTCCCGGCGATGAGGGCGGTGCGGCCGACGAGGGGGCCGAGACCGAGGCTCCCGAGGCCGGTGGCGACGAGGCCGAGGGGGCGAGCGGCATGCGATACCGCACCCAGCACCGCGGCGGCAAGGGCCTGCGCGACATCAAGGCCACGGCCCGCAACGGCGCGGTTGTGTCCGTCGTCTCGGTACGCGACGACGACCAGGTGCTGATGATGACCGCACGGGGCAAGATTCAGCGGGTCAACGTCCGGGAGATCAATGCCATCGGGCGGAACACGCAGGGCGTGCGCATCATGCGGGTCGACGATGGCGACACCCTGGCGGCCGTCGTGCCAGTGCCGCCCAGCGAGCAGGAAGAGGCGGACGCCCCCGCCGTCGTGGACGGACCCGAGCCCACCGCCTGACGAAGTCCGGGCACTCCCATGCGTATCGCCGTGGTCGGTACCGGGTATGTCGGCCTCGTGACGGGCACCTGCCTGGCAGACAGCGGCAACCGCGTGACCTGCGTCGACATCGACGCCGGCAAGGTCGCCCGATTGGAAGCGGGCGAGATTCCCATCTACGAACCGGGCCTGGGAGAACTCGTCGACCGCAACCTGCGGGCCAGCCGGCTGCGGTTCACGACCGATCTCGCCGGCGCGGTCCGCGGCGCAGGGCTCGTGTTTCTGGCCGTGGGCACGCCGCAGGCCGCGGACGGCTCGGCCAACTTGGATGCCCTCTGGAGCGTCGTTGACGCGGTGGCCCCGCACCTCGACGAGGCCGCGATCGTCGTCACCAAGAGCACGGTCCCGGTGGGCACCTGCGCCGGCATCGAACGGCGGCTCCTCGAACGCACGGGCCGCCAGTGCCGCGTGGCCAGCAATCCCGAGTTCCTCAAGGAGGGGGCGGCGATCGAGGATTTTCAGAAGCCGGACCGGGTGGTGGTGGGGGTGAGATCGACGCCGGTGGCCGAGACGCTGCGGGCGGTGTACGCCCCCTTTCTGCGGACGGAGAACCCGTTCCTCGTCATGTCGCCGGAAAGCGCCGAGATGACGAAGTACGTGGCCAACGCCATGCTGGCCACCAAGATCAGCTTCATCAACGAGGTGGCCAACCTCTGCGAGCGCATGGACGCCGACATCGACGACGTGCGCCGGGGCATCGGCCACGACAGCCGCATCGGGTTCGCCTTCCTGTTTCCCGGGGCCGGTTACGGCGGCAGTTGCTTTCCCAAGGACGTGCAGGCCCTCGCCGCGATGGCCCGTGACAAGGGGCTCGTGCCGCGCATCCTCTCGGCCGTGCACGAGACGAACGTGGCCCAGAAGCAGGTCCTGGCCGACAAGATCAGCGCCCACTTCGGTGCCGATCTGAAGGGACGACGCGTGGCCGTCTGGGGGCTGGCCTTCAAGCCGCGCACGGACGACGTCCGTGAAGCCCCGGCGCTCGATCTCATCGACCGGCTCCTGGGCGGCGGGGCGAGCGTCAGCGTCTACGACCCCGAGGCATTGGAGAACGTGCGGCGGTTGTACGGCGACCGGCTCACCTACGCCACGGGGAGCATGGAGGCGCTCGACGGGGCCGATTGTCTGGCGATCGTCACCGAATGGGGCGATTTCCGCCGGCCCGACTTCGACGAGATGGCCCGGCGGATGAAGTCCCGCGTCATCTTTGACGGCCGCAACCTCTACGCCCCGCGGGACATGCTGTCACGGGGATTCGCCTATCACTCGATCGGCAAGGCTCCGGTGTGAGCGGCGGCGGTTTGACACGTCCCAGGCCACAGGGTTCAATTCTGCTCCCCCCGGCCCTCGCGGCGACTGGGGGCGCGAGGCACCGCCACCTTCGTTGCCAACGCCCGGCCTCTTCGTCTTCTCCGGAGTTCTCCCGACCATGAAACGTCTCGCCGTCCTGCTCGTCGTCGCCCTCAGCGCGGCGGTGATTCCCGCAGCCGCCTGCGCCGCCGATGCACCCGCCGCCGAGACCTCGTCGATGTGGCTCAACGGCCAGTTCATTTTTTGGTGGCTCGTCGGAGTGAGTGGTTCGGGCCTCGCGCTCTACCAGGCGTGGCAGTTCTTCAAGTGGATGGAATCCCAGCCTGCCGGCACGCCGAAGATGATCGAAATCGCCGGCTACGTCCGGACCGGCGCCGACGCCTATCTCAAGCAGCAGTACAAGGTCGTGGGCTGGGCGTTCCTCGCCATCTGCGCGCTCCTGCTGTGGATGGCTCTCGGCCTGGGCGTGCAGAGCCTGTGGGTGCCGTTCGCCTTCCTTTCGGGCGGCTTCTTCTCGGGCCTGGCCGGCTGGTTCGGCATGAAGACGGCCACGCTGGCGAGCAACCGCACGGCCGCCGGTGCCGAGCGTTCTCTCAACGAGGGGCTGCAGATCGCCTTCCGCTCGGGCGCCGTGATGGGGCTGACGGTCGTGGGCCTCGGCTTGCTCGACATCATGCTCTGGTTCTTCATCCTCTACTGGCTGGTGCCGATGCTCGGCTTCGCGCCGCTGTCGCTCGAGGAGATCACGGTCACCATGCTCTGCTTCGGCATGGGGGCGAGCACCCAGGCACTGTTCGCCCGCGTCGGTGGCGGCATCTTCACCAAGGCGGCCGACGTCGGTGCCGACCTGGTGGGGAAGGTCGAGCATTCCATCCCCGAGGACGACCCGCGGAACCCGGCCACGATCGCCGACAATGTCGGTGACAACGTCGGTGACGTCGCCGGCATGGGTGCCGATCTCTACGAGAGCTACTGCGGTTCGATCCTGGCCACGGCCGCACTCGGCGTGGCCGCGTTTCCGGGCAACGGAGGCATGCAACTGGCGGCCGTGTTCCTGCCGATGGCGATCGCCTCGGTCGGCACGTTGCTCTCCGTGTGGGGCATCTATCAGGTCCGCACCCAGGAGGACTCGTCGCAGAAGGCTCTTCTGGCGGCCCTCGCCAAGGGGATCAATTTCTCGACCGTCGCCATCGTGGCGGCCACGTTCGCGGTGACGTTCCTGCTCATGGGCGGCTTCTCGCACATGGGGATCGCGGTCTCGGTGATCGTGGGCCTCGTGGCCGGCTGGCTGATCGGCAAGTGGACCGAATACGCGACCAGCAACGAATACGCCCCCACCAAGGAACTGGCCGACCAGGCCGTGACCGGTCCGGCCACGATCATCATCGGCGGTGTCGCCGAGGGCATGCTCTCCACGTGGGCGCCCGTACTGATCACGGGCGCGGCCACCTTGCTGGCCTTCGGCTTCTCGAACAACTTCAACTTCTCCGATCCCAACGCCTTCGCCCTGGGCCTCTACGGGGTGGGCATCGCGGCCGTGGGCATGCTCTCGACGCTGGGGATCACGCTGGCCACCGACGCCTACGGTCCGATCGCCGACAACGCCGGCGGCAACGCCCAGATGTCGGGCCTGCCGGCGATGGTTCGCGAGCGGACCGACGCCCTCGACGCGCTGGGCAACACGACCGCGGCCACCGGCAAGGGCTTCGCGATCGGCTCAGCCGCGCTCACGGCGCTGGCCCTGCTGGCCGCCTACGTCGAAGAGGTGCGGATCGGCTTCGATCGCTGGGGCAAGGCGGCGGTCGTCACCAGGGACGGCGTCCAGGAGGTCGCGGCCGGCGGCAGCAAACTAGCGGCCGGCGATTGGATGAAGCTGGCGGACCGCCTCGTCGTGTCCGTGGGCGACAAGGCCGAGAACAACCACGTCTACATGGTCCTCGACCCCGCGGTCCTCGACGGTCGCAGGGGCCGCGATGGCAAGGAGATCCTCCCGGCCGCGGTCGAGGGCCTGTCCAAAGCCGTGCGCAACACGGTGGCCAAGACGGCGCCCGCAGCGGAGCTGGTCGAGCGGCTCGTCAACGAGAACCGGATCGTCGACGTGAAGACGGCGACGATGCGGGACTACATGCGATTCTACGACGTCACGCTGATGAACCCGAAGGTGCTCGTGGGCATGTTCATCGGCGCCATGAGCGTGTTCGTGTTCTGCGCCCTGACGATGAAGGCCGTGGGACGGGCCGCCAAGGGCATGGTCGAGGAGGTCCGGCGCCAGTTCCGCGAGAAGCCGGGCATCATGCAGGGCACCGACCTGCCCGACTACGCCGCCCCCGTGGCGATCAGCACGAAGGCGGCCCAGAGGGAGATGATCCTGCCCTCGGTGCTGGCCCTTGCCGTGCCGGTCGCGTGCGGCCTCGTGCTGGGCGTGAGCGGCGTGCTCGGCCTGCTCGTTGGCGGGCTGACGACCGGCTTCTGCGTGGCCGTCTTCATGGCCAACTCTGGCGGCGCCTGGGACAATGCCAAAAAGCACATCGAGAGCGGCGTGCACGGCGGCAAGGGGAGCGATGCCCACAAGGCGGCCGTGGTGGGCGACACCGTGGGCGATCCCTTCAAGGACACGAGCGGCCCGAGTCTCAACATCCTCGTCAAGCTGATGAGCATGGTGAGCGTGGTGGTCGCCGGCCTCGTCGTGCGGTACTCGCTCGAGGCGCTGGGAATCTTCTGATTCCCCCATGGCTGCGGGTGGTGCTGGGCGTCGCTGATCAGGGATTTCGCGGGGCGCTGACCGTGCCCCGAGAGCCGGCGTAGCTGACCAGCGGAGCCATGGATGGCGAAGCGCAGGCAGGTCCCGAGCGAGTGGAGCCCGGGATGGGCGCAGCGAGCGTCCGGCGACAGGGCGTGGTCGGCCCCGAACCGTGGACGGGCGAGGCTCGCCTCAAGGCGCCTCTGAAAACGGTAGGCTCCACGCATGCAACCCGGATTTTCGTTTCAGCTCAATGCCAGCGACGGGCCCGCGCGGGCCGGGACGCTCACGACCCCGCACGGCGGCGTGCCGACGCCGCTGTTCATGCCGGTGGCCACGCTCGCGAGCGTCAAGGGGGTCGATATCGGGCGGGTGGCCGAGACCGGGGCCGGGATGATCCTTTCCAACGCGTATCACCTCCACCTGCGACCCGGGGAGGAGAGCGTGGCGCGCGCCGGCGGGCTCGCGGCGTTCATGGGCTGGGCCGGGCCCACGCTCACCGACTCCGGCGGCTTCCAGGTTTTCAGCCTGGCACGGCAGGTGAAGGTGACGGAGGAGGGGGCGTTCTTCCGCTCGCACATCGACGGCAGTCCGGTCGAGTTCACGCCCGAGACGTCGATGCACATCCAGGAACTGATTGGCGCCGACGTCGCGATGCAACTGGATCACGTTGTGGCGCTGCCCAACGACCGCCACGTCGTGGCCGATGCGATGCGGCGGTCGCTCCGTTGGGCCGAACGGTGCAGGGCGGCTCACGCCCGGCCCGACCAGGCCCTCTTCGGGATCGTGCAGGGAGGGCTGGATCCGGATCTGCGGCAGGAGAGCGCCGAGGGGCTGCGGGCCATCGGGTTCCCCGGCTACGCCGTGGGCGGGCTGTCGGTCGGGGAGGGGGCCGAGTCGATGGACCGGACACTGCGGGCCACGGTGCCGCTCCTGCCGGCCGACAGGCCTCGCTACCTGATGGGGGTGGGCCAGCCACGCGACATCATCGAGGCCGTGGCGACCGGGATCGACATGTTCGACTGCGTGCTGCCCACCCGCTGCGGCCGGAACTCGCTCGTCTACACGTTCGCCGGGCAGGTGCGACTGCGGAACTCCTGCCACGCCGCCGACCCGCGGCCCCTCGAGGAGGGCTGCCCGTGCCCCGCCTGCCGGCACGGCCGCGACTATATCCGCCACTTGTTCATGGCCGGCGAGATGCTGGGGCCGATCCTGGCATCGATCCACAACCTGTCGTTCTACCAGCGATTGGTGGCCCGGCTCCGGCAGGCCGTGCTGGCAGGCACCTTCGCGGAGACGCGCCGCGAGCTGCTGGCGACACTGGCTGCGACGGGGCCTGACGAGGCGCCGGCCGTGTGAGCCGGCCTGCGTGGCATCGGCCCGCACCATGCCGCCCTTGTCCGTCGCGCACGGGGGCCACTACATTTGCGAGACTTCGGCCCGGCGCCGAGCCCTCGTTCCCAGGCCCTGCCGCTCCATGCTCCCCGAGTCCTTCCCGATCACCACCGTCACGTCATGCCTGCCGCAGCCCTGCTTCGCCCAGGCCGAGGACGCCGGCAAGGGGAGCGGGCCGCCGCTGGTGACGCAGATCCTGCCGCTCGTGGCGATCGCGATCGTGGCCTACTTCCTCCTCTTCCGCCCCGAGCGGGAGCGGGTGCGGCGTCAGCAGGAGCTGCTCTCCGGGCTCAAGAAGAACGATCGCGTCCTCACTGCCTCCGGCATCTACGGCACCGTGGCCAACGTGGAACGGGACGCCGACCGCGTCACGCTCAAGGTGGACGATGCCGCCAATGTGAGGATCACCGTCACGCTTTCCAGCATCGCGAAGGTGCTGCGCGACGGCAGCGATTCGGCCACGCCGGCCGGAGACTCATGACCACGGCTGCCGGGCGGCCGCCGGCCGCGCCGCCATCACACCCAGGCCCACGAGAACAGGCATGAACACGTCGAGCATGGTCATCGGATTCCTGGCACAGGCCGCGGCTGCAGTCGGCGTTCCCCCGTCCCCGGCGGCCGGTCCCTGGTGGCGCGAGGCCTGGGGGCTGTGGGCCATCACGGCGGCCACGCTGGTGGTGCCCACGTTCGTGGCCTGGTTGCTCGCGAAGCAACTCCGTGCAGCCGACATGTGGGGCCGCATCGCCGCGGTCCTGGTGGCGTTGACGGCGGGTTCGGTCATTTGCTCGCTAGGCTGGCCGCCACGGCTGGGCATCGACCTCAAGGGCGGACTGATCCTCGTCTACGAGGTCGACTCGTCGAAGCAGTCGGGTGCGGAGGTTGACGACTGCATCCGGCGCATCGAGGAATTGGCCACCCAGGAGGGGCGCACGGCCACGGTTGCGCGCGGGGCCGGGAATCGGGTGTCGGTGAAACTCGAGGCGGCCGATGCGGTGGCCCGCGAGGCGTTTCTGGCGGCCGTGAAGTCGGCGGCGTTCGACCGCGTCGAGGTTCGCGAGGTGGGACGCCGGGTGACCGGCGACGTGCTGGAGGTCGATTACGACCTGCTGCCGCAGAAAACCGCGGTTGCCATGGACAAACTCGTCGCGGCCGTCAGTCGCCGCGTCAATCCCGGCGGGCAGAAGGAGGTCACGGTCCGGCAGTACGGCCTCGACCAGATCGAGGTCATCCTCCCGGAGGTGGAGCAATCCGAGGTCGATCTGGTCAAACGCATCGTGTCGAGTGCGGGCGTGCTCGAGTTCCGCATCCTGGCCAACCGCGAGGATCCGCGGCATCAGGCGGCGGTCACGCTGGCGTCGCGATCGGTGGGTAACGCCGTGTCCGACAAGGGCGAGACGGTGGCCCGCTGGGTGCGGGTCGATCCGGCCAAGATGAACCCGGCAGAGGATCGCCGCCTCGTGGCTCGTTCCGGGGCCGATGGCGGCCTCGAGATCCTGGTGATGATCGACCGGCTCAATGTCACGGGCGGCGACCTTGGACGCGTCAGTTCGGGGCTCGACGAGAGCCTCAATCCGTCCGTCGATTTCACGTTCAAGACGAGCGGCGCCGGCAAGTTCGGCTACCTGACCGGCACCAACAAGCCGAACCCCGCCAACGGCGTGGAGAGCCGGCTCGGGATCGTGCTCGACGACGTGGTGCAGTCGGCACCGGTGATCCGCAGCGCGATCAGTTCCAACGGGCAGATCACCGGCAACTTCAAGCAGGCCGACGTCGACGTGCTCGTGGAGGTGCTCAACGCCGGCAGCCTGCCCGCGGCACTGAAAAGCGAGCCGATCAGCGAGCAGCGCATCAGCTCCCAGTTGGGCGACGACACGATCAAGTCGGCCAAGCTGGCGATGCTGCTGGCCACCATCGTGGTGCTGACCTTCATGCTCGCCTACTACCGGTTCTCAGGATTTGTGGCCGATCTGGCGGTGCTGCTCAACATCGTGCTCGTCGTCGCGGTGATGATCTCGCTGAAGGCGGCGTTCACGCTCGCCGGGCTGGCCGGACTCGTGCTCTCGGTGGGCATGGCCGTCGACGCTAACGTGCTCATCTACGAGCGCATGCGAGAGGAACTCGATCGCGGTGCGGCGGTGCGCATGGCGATCCGCAACGGTTTTCAGCGAGCCTTCTCCACGATCGTGGACTCGAACCTGACGACGCTCATCACGGCGGTGGTGCTGTTCGCCATCGGCACCGACCAGCTCAAGGGCTTCGCCGTGACGTTGTTCTTCGGCCTGCTCCTCAACCTGTTCACAGCCGTGTTCTGCTCCCGCGTCGTGTTCGAGTTGGCCGAGCGGAATCGGTGGATCAAGACGCTGTCCATGGCCCGGCTGTTCGGGTCCACCGACTTCCGTTTCGTCGCCTGGATGCGGCCGGCGATCGTGGCCTCGACGCTGTTCATCCTGACCGGGCTCGTCGCCGGCTGGCAGCGAGGCAAGGGGCTGTTCGACATCGACTTCACGGGTGGATCGAGCGTGCAGTTGGAGTTCAAGGAGGGCAAGGAACTGGACATCGCCGCGGTACGGGAGTCGGTGAAGGGACTGCCCAACGCAGCGGTGAGCGCGATCGCCACGGCTGGCGAGGCCAGCGGACTGCGTTACAAGGTCGACACGTCGCAGCGTGACGACCAGCAGGCCGGGGGTGGCGGCATGACCGTGGAGCAGACGCTCCGCCAGGCATTTCCCGACCGGTTGGCCACCTACGGCATGACGATCAAGGCGGTGGAGGCAGTGGAGCGGGAGTCGGCTGCGCCTGACAAGCCGGACGAGACTGTCGCCCAGTCGACCGAGGCGCAACTCGAGTTTCCCCAGAAGATCGGACGGCCCACATTGGAAGGCTTCATCCGCGGGGCCCTCGAGGAGCAGAAGATCGGCGACGCCGATTTCCAGCTCACGTCCACCGATGCCGGGGTCGCGGCGGGACGGCCCTGCCGCTCCTGGAATTTGACGACGTCGCTCGATCCGGAGTCCGCGAAGGGCATCTTGGCGGCCGTGCAGGCGAAGCTGGCGGACACGCCGGTGTACTTGGCGGCCAACGAAATCGGCGGCAAGGTGGCGGGCAACACCCAGGTCACCGCCGTGTATGCCCTGCTCGCCAGCCTGTTGATGATCGTGATCTACGTCTGGATCCGGTTTCAGAACATGGCGTTCGGCCTGGCGGCGGTCGTGGCCCTGGCCCATGACGTGCTCGTGGCCGTCTCCTGCCTGGCCCTGAGCAAGTTCGTGGCCCCATTCCTGGGGTGGGCGCTCGTCGACGACTTCAAGATCAGTCTCGACGTGGTGGCGGCACTGCTCACGATCATCGGTTTTTCGATCAACGACACGATCGTGATCTTCGACCGTCTGCGGGAACTGCGGGGCAAGAGCCGATTTGTGACCGCAGAGATGATCGACCGTGCGGTGAACCAGACCCTGAGTCGCACGATCCTCACGTCGGGAACCGCACTTCTGGCAACGATCATCCTCTACGCGTATGGCGGGCAGGGAATCCATGCCTTCGCCTTCACCATGCTGGTGGGCATCATCACCGGCACCTACAGCACGATCTACATCGCCTCGCCGATCGTGCTTTGGCTGCAGCACCGCACCGGCGGCGCGGGGGTCGGGGCGAGGGAACCGGGCCGGACGCCGACCGCGACACAGCCGGCGTGAGCCGGGGTGGCAAACCCTGCCGGCCATGCAGCATGGCGCGGCTGTGCGTGGCGTGACGAAGATGGCGGCGGGAACGCGAATCCTGCAGATTCCCTTTCGTCGAGCAGACGCTTGGCGGCGGCCGCACGCATCGGGTGGTGGCATGGTTGTTGTGCCTTGCTCCCGGCCGGGGTGGAGGCACAGGGAATCCGACGATGAGCAGTCTTGGTGGAGCAGTCCGCTTCGTGGTGGGCGCGTCGATGGTGGCTGCCGGTGCCGTGCTGGTGGCCCCGCTTGGCACGGTCGTGGCGAAGCGATTGAACGTCGAGTCGGCAGGCCGCGTGCTGCCGATGCCGGCGCCGGCCAATGCGGGCGGTGGGACGGTCGCTCCGGCCGTCTCGGCCCCGGCAGTTGCCGGACCAGCGGCGACCGGCTTCGCACCCTGGGCCGACCAATCGTCCGCCGGGCCTCCCGCGCCGCTGCCGCGTGGCGATTACGCGCCGCCGCCGCCGCCGGCCCAGTTGCCCCCCGCGCCCGCGGCATTGGCCGCACCCAGCCCTGCCCTTGGCGGCACGTACCGCTCGACCTTGGATATGCCCCCGCCGCCGCTCCTGGACGGTCAGCGGCCTCCACCGCTCGCCGTGTCCTGGTCGGCGCCGACCGGGCAACAGGCACCAACCCCGGCACGGCTGATGCCGCCGGCGCTCGTGCCCGCGACCTACACGGTGAGGGACGGTGACGATCTGACCGCGATCGCCTCTCGGTTCTACGGCCATCCCGCCGTCGCCGCCGCCGTCTGGAGCGCCAATCGCGAAGTGGTTCCCGATCCGGACCTGTTGCCCATCGGCGTGGAATTAAAACTGCCACCACCGTGGACGATCCGCACGGATCGGGTCGCGGGCTCGATCGAACCGCCAGCCTTGGCCCCGGAACACCGCCCTGAGCCGGC
>Ga0315900_10004377_pt1 | contig 19980 bp, 21 predicted proteins | sample LakEriMetagenome_FD_203521 | JGI IMG/M metagenome (GOLD analysis project Ga0315900, IMG submission 203521) | Freshwater fungal communities from buoy surface, Lake Erie, Ohio, United States - Buoy 12 MA114 | ecosystem: Environmental > Aquatic > Freshwater > Lake > Lake biofilm | place: USA: Lake...
CTGTAATCCCCGCATGGTTGATCGGGGCTTCGATCGGGGCAGCCATGACGGCTGCCGTACGACGACAACGACACGTTGCATTCGTACCGTGGTTGACTTCATCAGCCGTTGTGACGATCTTGTGCGTCGGCTCACAGACGTACAGTGGATGACGTGATAGTTCATCTCGTCGACGGAACCTACGAGTTGTACCGCCAGTACTTCGGACAAGCACGACATTCGTCGAAGAAACATGCCGCCGTCGACGGAGTGCTCGCATCGACACGAAGACTCATCGGCGAAGGCACCGGACCTGTCGGTGTGGCGACCGATCATGTGATTGAGAGCTTTCGCAATGATCTATACGACGGGTACAAGACAAGCGAAGGTATGGAGCCGGAGATTCTCGAACAGATCCCCGTGCTCGAAGAACGACTTCGGGACCTCGGTGTCGTCGTCTGGCCGATGGTGGAGTTCGAGGCTGATGATGCGCTCGCCTCCGCCGCCCGAATAGCAACCCAAGATCCGACGGTCCACCAGGTGCGTATCTATAGTCCCGACAAGGACCTCGCCCAGTGCGTTTCGGGACGCCGTGTTGTTCAAGTCGACCGCCGGAGCGGAACCATCATCGATGAGCAAGGAGTGAAAGATAAATATGGGGTGTCGCCGCAGTCAATCCCCGACTATCTTGCGCTCGTTGGTGATTCTGCGGATGGTTATCCTGGAATACCCGGTTGGGGATCAGTGTCAGCTGCGAAAGCCTTGTCGGTATATCAATCCATTAACAAGATTCCACTTAATTCCGCCGAATGGGAGGCAGATGGAGTGCGGATCCGCGGTGCAAGAAAGATGGCTGATTCTCTCATCATCAATTCTGCAAATCGGAATTTGTACCTTACGTTGTCAAGACTGATCGACGGTATTGAGTTGGCAATTTTTGCATCCTTGCGATGAGTCGCTTACTTCCGATGGTTCGTCTTGATGCAATCCTTACGATTAAGAATGCAATGCGCTCCCCAGAAGACTTTCATGAGCTGTGTGCCTCCCAAACCAGCCTCTAAGCTGCGCCCAGATTGATGGGCTCAAGAAGTGATGCAATCTGTTTACTTTGGTGATTCCCGGAGATGACCTCAAAGTCTAGATCTACGCATTGAACGTGAGTTCTTCGGCACACAAATTCTGCTCCACAACAAGTTTTGCCCAAGTCAAGTAGACCGCTTGGATTATTCCTCAATCTTCAAGCAAGCAAAACGAATCACCCAAAAGCGAAGACATAGTAAGCAATCCGAAGCGAATTGGGTTTGCTGACTACTTGAGCTTCATTCACTTTGACACACCTTTACCTCATTGTGAGTAAATATGCGCAACAACTAGATGCGATGTGGAGTTGTGGTTCACACGAAGTAAATAGTTCTTGGCACGACTATCGCGGGAATGAAGTCACAGCACCTTAAAGCCACCATCGTCAGCTTCAGACTGCAAAGCAATGTCCGGGTAGATGCTTAACAACTCAGACAGAGAAGACACAGCGCGTACCGTCCCATTCTGTACCAAATAAATGACGTCGGCGTACTTAAGCGTGCTTAAGCGATGTGTTACCACAACAGTTGCAACCTTGCCACGCAATCCGCCAATTGTTTCCACAACACTCCGTTCCGAAGCAGAATCCAGTGAACTCGTTACTTCATCCAGAACAAGTAACTCCGGCTGCATATAGAGCGCACGTGCAAGTCCCAAGCGTTGTTTCTGTCCACCTGACAGACTCGCATTTGTCAACGGCGTTGGATCCCCACACTTATGAGTGAACTCTGCCAGATCGGCATCATGTAATGCTGATGCGACTCTACCATAATCAATCTTATTGGTGTCCCATTCGAGCGCAATGTTCTTCGCGAGCGACGCGAATGCGACATGCATATCTTGAGAAACATAAGCGGTAACCAGATTGGGACATTGGCGGATCTCCCCGTCAGTTGGTTGCAGCAAGCCAACCAGAAGATCAATAATTGTGGTCTTACCCGATCCAGACCGTCCAACAATCGCATGCTGTTCACCTCGAATAATCTCAAGGCTCAGATCGGATACAACTACATTGCGACGACCAGAATAGCGAAAATTAACTTTATCTAGCTCAACAAGATTGCTGTTCGTTAAAGTAGCGCCGCGTGCTGACTGCTCAGTGGGAAACTCCGCCAAGGCAAGTTCTCCTGTTGAGAGGTCTCTCAGCGAGGCAAGAAATAGTGCCTGCAATTGATTGATCACTGGAAGAAGCCGAAAACTGACTCCGGCAAACAAGATGATAGACGCAAGAGAACTCGCCGAACCGAGAGCTGCAAACGAAACACCACCAATAATCACAATTCCAACAACTACCGTCAGTTCGAGCAGATATCTAGGGACAACGGAGTAAAAGCCTGACGTAGACCGGGCACGTGACAGATCACTCCGGGTAGCCGCGACTGCAGAAACAATCGACTTTCGCGACGATATCTGGAGGATTCTCCTCAGTTGTGCAGCATCTTCCAGAAATCTGTACAAGCTGTTGGTGGAGTCAGTGATTCGAGTTCCCTGACGCTTCATCTTGATAGCGAGTACGCGCAATTGAATCGTCATCACAATCGCAAAATAAATTATAGAAATTGATGCAGTTAGAGGTTCTAGGTACAAGAATGCTCCAAAAAGCACTATGCCGGTGCATGCTTCGCTTATCCAAGACGCAAAGTACATGATCATTTGCAACAATGCTTGAGGTCCGCGGTCAACGCTGTTCTGAAAGTGAATATCCGGAGTACCTGGGAGTAAAGTTTGAACGTCAACCAACTTCTCAAAGTTGTGAATGCTGATTCGAGTTTCTTCTATCGCCAACTGCTTGAATGTGAGCCAATTATTGGCTAAGGCAAGTGCACTTCGCGTGCAAAACAAAGCAAGTACAACAAGTAGCTTGCCTACATCAAGATCCGCGGACACTTGACGCCCACCTGCAAGGCCACCGCGAAGTACCGATGACAGCAAGTAAAGCGCCGCAACATCCAACAGCGACAGTGCGATCATGGACATTGTAAATATCGCCAGCACAAGTCGTCCACGTCGGGAAAATGCACTGATCCCGAGACGCACTATCTGCAGTACACGTTTAATATTGCCGGCAGTCGATGTACGTACGCTGCGCAACGATTTGGCTATCAGATATGACCTACTTCTTTGTAAATTGAGTGAGCACAGGGTAACTGAGTTGTGTTGTCCTAGTCGTCAGAGCTAAACCGAATCGGATCGTGAGGCTTTTCTCTTGGAAAGCGGGGTGTACACAAACAAGACTATGTGATGGTGAGCAGATGAATTGTCCAAAACCGCCTAGTGTTAGGGGAAACTCACACAACTTGGTAAGTCCATGCAAATGACTGAAGCAGCGAAGAAAAAATCTCCGGAAGTCGCGTCGCAAGAGCTGACATTGAGTGAGCCAGCGCGCATCGTTCGGACATTTCTCTGTTTTTTTGTGATGCTCTGTTCAGTTGCTCTGCTATCCGCGCCCGGTGCAACGAACGATGAACTGTTCCATGCTGCCAACATCTTGTGTGGACAAGGAGAACGAGAGCCATATTGCCAGGACATTCGGTTTGATGTGCCTTATCCCGGAGCAAGTGTGAACTTTGACTTGCCGACGTGTCAGCGAGAGGCTACGACGCCGCTTGAGTGTCCAAGTGATCAAGAGAAACGATCTTTTAGATCAATCAATCATGGGAACCTGTATCCAAATCTTTACTATCGACTGCTGAGTTATGTGGCGGGCCCCACATTGGAAGAAACAATCGTTTGGTCACGCGTTGTAGTAGCGCTAACAATCTCATCATTGCTTGCAGCAATGCTCCTGATTCTACCCGCCCCATACAGCCGCGCGACGATTCTAGTGATACTCACCGCTCTACCAGCTACTGGCTACTTTCTATTCGCATCAATCAATCCAAGCAACTTCGCATCGTTTGGCGTTGGATTCGGATGGATACCTTTGCATGCTGCTCTGGCACGTCGACATCTAGATCGGTGGAGACCTGTTGCGCTAGTGACTCTTAGCAGCATATTCGTCGTCCTTGCTGTGGGCAGCCGATGGGACGCTGCCCCATTTAGTGCTCTTGTAATAGCCTTAGCTATTTTTCACGCCTTATGGAGTCAGAAAGGACGACAGCGTCGCATCGTGGTCGGCATAGCGGGCTTGATGTTCTTACCAGTCTTGTGGGTTACAGAAACATTCACACCGATTCACGCAAAACCATCTCGATTTATCCAGTTGCTCCTGAATGGCAATAATCATGAAGTAGAAGGCGCAGTATTTGTATCGCATTACATGTTGCACGCTATTCCCAACATGCTCGCCTCGTTGCATACTCTTCCGCTTACAAGTGGCATAACACTGCCTTCTCTTGTGCAAGTCATCAACGTCGGCGTGATCTTCTATTCCATTCTAAGAACGAGAGCTATCAGTGGAATGTCGCAGTTCGTTGGGAGCGGAATACTTGTTAGTTCAGCAGGCTTGGCAATTATGGCTCAAGTCACGCTTATTGATGATCGAGATCTGTTCGGAGTGGAGCCGCGCTATGTATTCCCCCTGCTCATCGCAGCAACGGGATGGTGGTACATAACGAGCAATCGACTTGAGTCATCTCGTATCCACAATATTGTGACTAGTGCACGGTTTGCCATCATAATTTCTTTCGTTCTAGTCGCTTATTCGGTAGCTGAGCGATATGCGGATAGGCAGACATATGGCGTTCGCCTAATACCTGAGGGAATTGACAACTGGTGGTGGTCGTTTATGCCTGTAGGCCCGAATACTGTCTTGATATTGGCCAGCATTGCATTTGCTGCATTTGTTGCAAACTGTGTGCAATTGATTCGCGGTGAGTCATGCCATCCGCGTTAGGACAACGCTGCTCGTGGATAGTACGTCTTAGCATCTCAGCCCTCGTATTTCTGATCGCCAGTAACATTTGGTCTACAAGACTGCAGTTCAAAGGAATCAGAAACTTTGCCGACCGAGCCGTTGATCAGCCGATCGACTGGAAACCGATCCAAAGCAGTGAATTCGCTAGTGCATGTAACGAACTTTCGAACGGTAATTGGATGATTCTTCTCGTGAACGCGCAATTGTCTGCGGATGCGACTCCACGCGGATTTCTGGAAACTGGTCCCGAATCGTCAGGTATTTTTCTTGAGTACGATCCACTTGACAGCCAGTTCGGCCCTGTCTATCGGCTCGGAATTGGTGGGCATGAATCACCATTTTTCATTCCGATCCGCACAGTCAGAGCTGACGAGAACTCGACGGTATTGTTCTCTTTGCACGGCTCTGACATGCGAGTCGTAACAAATGGTGTTGATCAGCGATTTCAACTCCCTGATGACCGTATTGCGGAACTTGACTGTACTCACACACAGATAGGCACTGCCGATTCACAGCTTTGTTCAGACTGCAGAGTTTCTGCCTATTTCCAGAATGGCTCGCAATCAAGTGATGCGGAGCTAGTGCTGGATACTTACTCTAATGTCAGTGAATATAGAGCAAAGCGTACAATTGCTCTTATGTTAACGACGATATCTTTCTTGTTGTGGTGGCGACCGCTAACTGCTTATCCCAAGAAGGCGTGAAGATGTGGACTCCAAGTGAAAATCGATGTATACGCAAACATGGAACAGTGAGATTCAAGAAAACGAGAACCTCTGCACCTAGAGGCTACCGGAATTGATTGGATAGCTACAGTTGGAAAAGTTATGTTCCTACCGTTAAGAAATTTGTTGGTAATTTCTGTATCAATTATCAAGCACTTTTATTGGCCGCTAACTAAGTTTCGCAATCCACCCCCACTTCTCGCAAAGCGAGGTGTTCTCATGAGGTACGGATCTCATGCAGAAACATGGATTGAAACTGGAACGTATCTCGGGCACACAACTTCTTGGTTGGCAAAACAAGCTGACAAAGTAATCTCAATTGAGCCTGACCAGAGACTTGCGCAACGTGCTCAGCGGAAAGTTTCTGCAAATCACCGAATCACAATCTTGAAAGGATACTCTGAGGAACTTTTGGGACCCGTTCTGAATGATGTCACGGGTAAAGTCAGTTTCTGGCTAGACGGACATTTTTCTGGTGGAGTTACCGCGATTGGCACAACAGTGACTCCAATTATTCATGAACTTCATGTAATTGGGGCAGTTCTCAAGAAGTTTGAACAAGTGTCGATATTCATAGATGATTCACGTCTATTTGGAGATGGGATACACGCAAAGAATGGCTACCCGCCACGCGAGGCCCTTGTTACCTGGGCACGCGAGCACGAAATGAACTGGACGATCGAGCACGACATCTTCGTGATGACGTCACTTAATCACCTAGACGCATAGAAGATCAGATGCTTACTTGTCGATTCGCAAAGTAGTAGATCTATCCATAGGTCTTTCCGACAGAAATTCATCCATATCATTGGGCAACATGACATCGGTTGAGCGCAAGAACAGTTTCTGAGCAAGAGCCATAGCCTTGAGCGGCAGCAGGCGATAACCCACTCGTATTGCACAACTCAATGGGACAAGAACTTTACGATATCCAGGTAACAGGCTAAGTAGATGTGTTGCCAACTGAATCTCTACGTGGAAAATGGCTTTAGAGAACCTTCTCCTGCGAAGAAGCGCTAGATCAGTTCCTAGAGCCTGCAGGGCCATGGGGATGTTGACCAGTCTTGCTTGTGTAGACAAGAGTCTCCTCCATAGGTCAATATCTTCGACACCGGGAAGATTTCGATAACCGCCAATTGCTGTGATGTCCGGCTTTAAGAACATCACGCTGGAATGATGAAATCCATTTCTAATAAGAAAATCTTGCAACCTTAACTCACTGCGAAGTGGGGTTCGTCGAAAGCAAATTATTCGATTCGACGCATTCTCAAACTCGACCGCAATCGAACCTACAACTGACGCGCCATGACGCAGAAGCCATTGTCTCTGAACCGAAAGACGATCCGGATGCATGACATCATCGGCATCCTGAAGGGCAACCAAGTCGCTATTGCTCAATCGTAGACCGACATTCCGTGCAAACCACAAGCCATGATTATCTTCGAGTTGATAGACAACAACCGGAAATGGGACACTCATCGGTAGATAAGCGAGATAATTCCTAATGTCTGGTTGAATAGGACCATCAACGACAATTATCAGTTCGTTAGGCAACAGAGTCTGAGCCGTAACACTCTGAACAGATCTAACTACTGCTTGACAGTCATCGCCCGCCCATACGTTGAGAAGGACGGAAACACTAGGTTCAAGTGATACGTCAGAATCCATATACACTCTCGGATAGGGCTCTTGATGGAATGGACACAGATTAGCGAACAGACCGTTTGTGTCGTTCCGATGTATAACGAAGCTCAAGTTGTGGGCTCTGTTCTTGACTCACTGAAAATGAGGTTTCCGCACATTCTCTGTGTAGACGATGGCAGTACAGACGCCTCAGCTGAAATTGCTCGCGCTAGAGGGGTAAGGGTGATTACTCATCGTCTCAATATCGGACAAGGGGCTGCGCTGCAAACAGCATTCCGAATAGTCGCATCTGAAGCCCAATTTCGTTATCTGGTCACATTTGATGCTGATGGGCAGCATGATCCAGACGACGCAGTTAGGATGGCAATTAAACTTGCAAACAGTTCCGCTTCAATTATGTTTGCCACACGCTTTCACCAAGACGCAAAATCAAAAATACCAATTGCAAAGCAAATCGTCCTTCGGACTGTTGTTCGTTACAACAAGTTTGCGACTGGTGTGAATCTCAGTGACACTCACAATGGACTCCGAGCGATTAGGGCCGAAGCATTGCCTTTGTTGCAGATTAATCACTTCGGTATGGCGCACGCAACAGAGATAGTCTCCCGTACTTTGCAGGGAAAACTTGAATACCTTGAAGCACCAGCCACCATTAACTATACGGAGTATTCAATGCGAAAGGGTCAGTCAATAATGAATGCCTTTAATATCCTCCTAGAGCATTTGTGGCGATGACTACAAATATTTTCCGACTCGCTCTTACTCTGTTGTTCTTTCCAGCCTTTGTAGTCGTGGTGCGTGGAATTGGAAGCCGATCTCGCGCACTTCGCGGAGTTATGCTTTTTCTTGGGATAGGGACGGTTGGTTTGATTATCAATTACCCTGGAGTTTTGGACGAGTCCGCACAGTCTTTCGGTATAGGAAGCGGCATCAACCTCGCGGTCTACTTGTGCGTCTTAGCTATAGCGACATTGATTGCATACATAGTGGGAAAGTTTCGACGACTGGAGCGTAAATTGGCCAAGTTGGTACATGACCTAGCAGTACGAGAGTCGCAGGAGAATCGCACTTTCCCGAAGTAGTTACAGCGAATGTATTAGATCATTGTCTGCTTAATTTGATCGGTTTAGCCAAGCGAAAGTGACAAACATTGCCCAGAGAATGTGAGCCCGTTGAAATTGCTTTGCAAGGTGGGCTTGGCAATCAATTGTTTCAACTTTGTGCCGGTATGTGGCTGTCCGCAAGCCTAAAGCGGCCATTCAAACTCGACACAATGCGACTAATGGCATCAACCTTGCCTGGATATCAACGCAGGTCAGTGATGATTAGGGATCTAGTGAAGACCGATGAACTGGTGTCGCCTTTGAAGTCAGTATTTTGTTGGCGTCCAAGTTCGAGAGCACACACTCTAAAAGAGAGCGAAATTAGTGACAACGTACTGCCACAAGTCACAGCTCGTACACGGCGTTTGGTCGGCTATTTTCAGCGTTTTGATACTGTTCATGCAGTTTTTAGTCAACTAAATCAGAGAATCTACGATGCAACAGCAATCCGGCAACAAATAATTTCAACTGCTTCCGACAGGATAGTCGTGCACGTAAGGTGCGGCGACTACTTGTCGCCCAAAGTACAGGGAACACATGGCTTAAGTGCAGCAAGCTATTATCGAACCGCGATTGATTACTTGTCTCGATCTACGGGAATTCGTTCTGTCCAAGTGGTATCCGATCAGCCCATGATTGCACTAAGACAACTAAGTCAAGCTTTGAGGACGACACAAATCAAAGTAGAGCTCGCTCACTCACGCGGCGCATGGAGTGATTTGGGAATCTTGGCGAATAGTTCAGCGGTAGTGATGAGCAATAGTTCATTCTCGTGGTGGGGAGCATATCTTGCATCTCGGTACCACCAATCCGTTGTTGTAGCGCCGAAGCCTTGGTACTCGAGAGAGACTAATGTTGAGACGATCTTGTTTGATCCTTCATGGAAAGTGATTCCAAGAGAGATCCTTTAAGAGGTAAGAGACGCTTCGTAATTGGCCACATAAATGCTCCAAATGGGAGTAAACCAATGCACTTGAATCATTCCAGTTTCTCCAATCTGTGTCTGATTGGCAGCAAGGCATTCGCGTGACCCATATTGCCCAAGACGTGGACGTACTTTTGCCAATACGGCCACAGCCACTACGCTTGCCAGCGGTTATAGAATCACTTAAGAAGCAGTCTTTCAAGAACTGGCACCTTATTGCCTTACTTGACCGAGATGACGGTAGCAACCAGTTACTTCTCAGTACTTTGTTACCTGATAGTCAATTGACTTGTATCCCATGTGACTATGCAAAAGACGGATTTCCAGCCATGCTGAACCAGGGCTTGAAAGTTTCCAGGGCACCGTTTATCGCTCGGCAGGATGATGATGATATCTCACAGCCGTTCAGATTTGAATCTCAAGTTAAGTCGCTTATCTGTTCGGACGGTGTAGTCGCCTCAGTTGGATGGGCAAGTGTTCAGGATCAAAATGGACGAACACTCCATACAATTAGGCAGCCGAGTGATCGACGAGAATTTGTGCGTACAATGATGTTCAAGAATATCGTGCCACACTCATCCGTGATGTTTAAGAGACAACCAGTTGTTGATCTGGGCGGATATGACGAACGGTTGCGTGGCTGTGAGGACTACGATCTGTGGATCAGATTGCTTTGCAAGGGACACATTGTTTCCATTGACCGTGTTGTCACAGAGATTCTGATGAATCCGCAAGGAATGTCTCGTCAGAGAGTGCCACTTAGTAGCGCATTAATCCTCGCCAGGCAGCGCGTAATTACGTGTAAAGTTTTGGGTTCACCAAGGACAACAGCACTCTATGGTGGGTTGCGATGGTATGCAAGTGAATTACTTGGACCTATGCGAAAACGTTCTGTCGCAAAAGTCGACTAAGTGAGAAGTTGAAGTGTCTAAATGAGCATCTCATGTTCACTGTCACTATTCGTAATTGCTACGAATAGATACTCGCAATATGCAAGAGCATTGGTGGAGAGTGCTACTAAGTATGTCTCGAGAGACGTGGAACTTACTTTTATTCTAATGAGTGATAATCACAATACAATAACGAACAACTTAATTCTTCCCTCCCACATCAATTGCAAAACTAAGCGAATTCCATCACTAGGGTGGCCAGATGCCACATTGCAGCGACATTCGTTGATGCTCAGTGGTTGGGAGATGGTCGACTCTGAGATCGTTGGCTATCTAGATGCTGACATGCGGTTCATTGGCTGCGTGGAAGCATTAGATATAGTTCGTCCGATCAGGAATTCCCCTGCTGGAGTGTCGCTAGTACGACATCCTGGTTACTTCAATCGATCCTGGATTATTGAAAGAGCGATCATGACTCGATTGGGGCCATGGGAGTGTCGTCCTAACTCCTCCGCGTATGTGAAGTGGTTTGATCGTAAGACGTACGTATGCGGTGGCATGTATTGGGGACAGTCAGACGCCTTTTTTCACATGAACGTAGAGCTTGAAGCATTGATACAACAGGACGTTCGGCGTGGTATGTGTGCAAAACACAACGACGAGAGCTACCTCAATCGATGGTTTCTTGATCATCAAGAATTGTGCTCCTTAGAGGAACCGCGCTGGGCTTATGATCCGACTTATAGGCATTTGTCTACAGTAAAACCTCTAATAGAAGCTGTAAGAAAGTAGTTGGTCAAATTACTACCGTATCCGCGGTGCTCGTGTACCTATAGGTGTCCTCCTACGTTTATTGAGCTATAAGCCGGAACAAGATCACTGTGAAATTCCTATGAAACGTAGCTGGTGCACCTTCGTTGAGTCACTTAATTACACAAGCGAGCGGTGACGTCAGATACGAACTCTTTCACACAGCAAGAGCTCATAAGTCAGAATTAAGTACGCGTTCTATGTCAACTGAAGTGACGGCCAGCGAATCTGAGCCATTTGCGCAAACGCATTGAAGGCTGCTGCCTTCCGGCCCTGACCTGTTTCGTGGATTGCCAATGCACAGAAGCCGGCCGTCACCTCACTTGACATTCAAGCCCATGAAACCTGTTGTTAGCCGCAAAACAAGGACCGCAAGCAGGTCGAGTGAAGTAGTACTATTGAGAATGACAAACACTAAAGTTTAGGTTATCCAGGGATCATTATATCTCAAAGCGGTGCAAGAAACAGTGGCCTGAGCTTGACTATGAGATTAGAGATATCGAATATCCACTCATCGTTATTGCTGACTCGAGAAGCAAGGAGAGCGGTGTAACTCAGTGGACAAGGAAGCAAGTAATCTATGGCTTGACATCACAGAAGACCCATCTCATAGTTGGGAGCTAACAGGTTTCCGAAAACCTGGAGGTATCAACTCCCGGTTTGCTGCTTGGGCTCCGCGGGAACTCAGCTGGAGGTGGTACCGAACTTTCATGAACCTTGCCTTTGCTACCGCCTCACCGTGGGTTAAATCGCAACTGGCACAACTATCCCCAACCACTCATTTAGGAAATCCCATTGTCAATATTGCGACATGGGACGGCCACGAGCTTCATTTCAATCTTGATGATCTTATGAGTTTTGAAGAACTTGAATTCCTACTGTCCGCGACAAATCACGAGATAACTACGGTTGTAGAAGTAGGTGCTGGTTTCGGTCGGTTATGTCACGCAATCAATATAACTATTCCAACAATCGAGCGCTATGTGATAGTAGACCTGCCTAAAGTCATTGAATTATCATCTCAATACTTAAAGCATGTGCTGGAATATCAAGAGTTCTCTCGCATTGAATTCATATCAACAGAGACTCTCAGCAACACAGAACGTGACTTGTCCTGTGACTTAGCAATTCAGGTTGACGGATTGCAGGAAATGAATGAATCAGCGATCGCTGCCTACATGGAAATCTTTTCAAAGAGTACACGCTTCTACTCACGAAACGTCGTTGCCAAGTATTCTCCAGAAGCAGCGGGTTTGTCAGTCAAAGATGAAGTAGCACCGCTGACACTCGGACGATCACAATCCAAAGTTGACATCTGGAATACGACTGAGCTGATTCACATATACGAACAACACATTGATCACTACACCCCACCGGGACATAGTTGTCGACTAACCCAGATTGATCGCCTATTCCCCCACTATCTCAATATGTTGACAATCCAACAGGGAATTGATGTTGAATGTAAATAGCCTGCGAAATGTTCTAGCAGCACCACTACGTGCGTACTTTCGCTTTTGTGCGGCAACATCATCAGTCGCAGCCAATGGCACGTACACCCGTGGAGAATGCCACACCTCGTACGCCATATACACAACCCACAAACTTGTGGAATGTCCAATTGGAAACTTGAGATTCAACATACATGGTCTCGGCCGAGTATACATTTGGGAGACGCCGCACTTCCGGTATCTAGATTCTGATAGAACCGATGATGTATACCAACAATATATTGAAGCCCATTATGGAATCGACGAAGTTAGGAATTCGATCTCAAGATTTGATGCTCTGCCGAATTTGATTGAGCGCGGTGAGGTGTCAAATGTGCTGCTCGGTCGTATTCACCGCCCGCTTTCGTCCCAGATAATCGTTATTGATGGGACACATCGCGCTGCATGGGCTGCATACGAGCGGAAGCAACTGGTTACGGTTGCAGTGACAGATCAGTGATTTCGAGGCGACAGACGATCAAGGTCACAGCGTGTGTTATTGCGTACAACTCCGAATCAACGATACGTCGCGCAATCACCTCACTCACATGTCAGACGTATCCAAATATTGAGATAATTGTGTATGACGCTGGATCGTCTGACCGAACAATAGCGATTTTGATCGAGCTGGCGCAAACAGATACCCGCATCCGCATATTGCGCCACACCGAGCAGCAGCCGTGGATTGTTTCCGCCAACCAAGCAATTGAAATCGCAGGTGGCGAGTTCTTCATGTTCGTTGACGCTGATGACTTTGTAGACCAGAGATACATAGAGAAACTTGTGAAAGTATTGATCAGCAGCAATGGAATAGCAGCTATGGGGCTGGTAACGCATTGTGATGCGGATGGTTACTACATTGCAAATCATCCTTCAGGACATCGTAGATACAAGTTTTTGAGCTCTTCGCATTCACTTGTGCGACTTGCTCGATTTGTACTGCTACCTGATTCCTACGGCGGAGTCAACTTGCTCTACGCCGTCTGGAGACTCACAGCTCTTCGACAGATTGGATTGTGGCAGCGGTGGGGCGAGCGGCACGATGATGATTATGGTTTTTGTCTAAGGGCTGTAAGTAGGGGTCCGATTCACCAAGTTGCAGACACATGGATTTGTCGTACGGTTCCGACAGTCAGCGGCACCGATAAGGAGGCAACAAATGAAATGTTGAGTCAACAAATACGTGTGAAGCGCCGCCTGCAACTTAGGTGTCGTCACTTGAATACTCCCTATGTCAAGCAGTTAGTAATCCACATTCGTCGTAACCCACGACATAGTGCATTACTGGTTGTAGTGCTGATCCGACTGCTACTTGGAAGTCTCTCATTACCCGGACGACTGCTCCGACTTCGAAAGCGGAACTAAGTGTTCTTATCTTCCTATGGAGCACCAATGCCGTGGAAACAAGTCACGTGTATCAAGATCTAAATCAAGCCAAGGCCGTGGCACAACGACGGGTCGATTTCTTGATTCACCAATAAACGCCGACCACCATGAAAATGTGCTGTTCGCGGCGACAATTGCACCCGCTCTACTCATCAGGACTAGTGGTTCCACCGCGCGAGTATTCGAAGGTGTCGAAACAAAGATTGATCGATCACTTGGGAAACAACCATAAGTACGTGCAACTTCGGGATCATCTGAGAAAACAACTATCGGTAGTTTGCCGCACATACTTTCTATAAACTGGATTGCTCTCTTGTAGTACTCCTCGCTTACTACGCCCATACCAGGAACCTTGGTGTAGTTGCCTAGACGGACATGTACAGCTATCCATTCCCCAAGACCTGAGAGTAGTTGTGCGGTGTCGTAAAACCATTTAGACGGCGAGACCACCGTCAGTATCTGATTGCGAATCTCATCTGCAATGTCGTCAAAATATCGCCAACTTTGAAAGTAGCCACTAAGTCGTGTATTTTTCTCTACGTTACGTAGTCTCGGATCGTACGTGAAACGTGTTTCAGTCACAAGACGGTTTAGAGGTCCTGAGTGGTATCGTCCCAATCTTGCCATTGCCGCAGGAATTACACGAATAAAGCGACCGACTTGTTCTCGACCTTTGCTTGAATAAGTTCGTGAAATTTCTGTGGCGATGCTATCTAACTCATATCTATGCCAAGGGTAATTGTGAAATCTCCACAAGTCTGCGTGAATTTCAGTCTGTAGCTGCTTCGCAAGCGACAAACCAAACGCATAAACAAATAACTGATTACCAAGACCGCCAAGTGGTTCAATAATGACAGTCATTATTGACGTGTTTGCCTAATTTCAGTCATGAGCGCAGTGCCCGAATTACCGGTTGCTCATATCCGGAGGGACAGTCAACAGCAATCCGATCAAAGCCCGCGTCCATCAACATTTTTACGGTTGGACCAGGCATGGCCCACTCCCTGATCGGTGATGGGTGTACAACGGAACTCTGCATAATCAAATCGCTTGTCATTTCACCTAATGCCTTGACGAGTCGTGGTGCTCTATCAAGTTCGTGGTATACGACATTCATCGCCAGTATGAGGTCAAAATCGCCAAGATTCAATAGTTGATTAATGTCGCGAAAATCAATGGCGCGGTACTCAACTGGGAAGGTTCGCCCTTCGCGAAGCTCAAAAGCCGACTTTACGAACTGAGCCTGAGCAATCAAATCCACACGCGGTAGGCGCCCTGATCGCTGCCGAATAGTCAGATCTCTGTCGATACCAATTACCTCCCGTGCACCCAATCGTGCAAGCTCCAATGAGTACAGGCCGGCATTGCAGCCGAGGTCCAACACTCGCATTCCAGACACGTCGGGAAGATTGCGAAGAATAATGTAATTCCACCGATCAATGCCAGATCCGGGGTTCAGAGCGGGATCTGGGACCCAGTCGGGTGGAGCGGTCACGTGCGCTTCAAGTCCATCACCGAAATCAATGTGCTGGTACCACTGCTGGAATCCGCTGATTCCCTCTTTAATCCACTCTTCAAGTCCTTCACCCGCGTACGAGCGATGCACAAATGGCATTGTGTCTACAGGAGCCCGATAGCTTAGCCGACGCCACTGTACTTTCAAAGCCGACACAAGATTCATGAAAATCGATCCAACAGCTGAGCGACTAGTCGACCATAGCCCACCACGGTGTTAGTCGGCTCCATACGACCGTACAAATTCCAGAATTTTTCATTTGAACAGTCGCGGCTCAGTACGCCGCTTGGTTGGTGAGATTCGAAGTGAATCGTTGGCTGGATATTCAGATAGCCACAACAAATAGCCACCACGTCCAAAACACTAACTGCACCTTGATAGCCGATATTTATCGGACCAGGGTTTTCTCCACTCATAACACGAATAATCTTGTCCACGGCATCATCAATCCACAGATACGAGCGAAGTTGTTGCCCATTTCCCCAAATTCTGATCTCTCCGCTTTGACAAGCTTTAATTGCTTTCATGGCAATTGAGGTCGGAAATTTCATCCGGTGCTCCGCACCTATTACTGTGTCGCCGTAGACCGTATGCAAGATTCCAACCCTGCAGTCAAAGTCGACGTTTGCAGCAAGGGCGCATAGCATCAACTTCTCACGACCGTACATCTGGTCGGCGGGTCCCGTTTCCAATAATTGTTCACTAAGTAAAGGCGCCATACCTTCAGTACTCTGAAGTGTTGTGGGGTAGGCGCAGGCACTAGAGGCCATGAAAACCCGATCAACTTTTTGAGCGCTACACATTTCGAGAACCTTGAATGTGATTCGACTGTTCTCAATGTAGGGCGCAACCTGAGCCCGCGAAAAGTAGCCAACTCCTCCCATATCAGCAGCAAAATTGAAAACCCTCGAACACCCCTTTAGGTCTAGTGGGCCATTACTGATATCTGTGATAATTCGATGATCCGCAGACTCCCAAATTTGACGCCTGACGGGATCAGTAGGTGCGTTCCTGGACACGACTAGTACTTCTTCGCCCGAATCTATCAAGCGCTTCGCTACATGAGATCCAATAAATCCACTCGCACCGATTACGGCAGTTGCCACTGAATACTCCCAATTCTGCTCAGCCAGTTGGTGAAATCAACAAGTTTCTCATAGCACTGTTGTCTCTGTAAGCAGACATTTTCAGCACTCGTCGTCATCTCATGAATTTACCATGGCTATCTTGCTGCAGTAACAACTTCGCAGTTTGCTTGTAGAACTTAAGTATGTTTTCTCCAGCTCAAAGCGTCTGTATAGAGTTAGGACGAACATGGCTCTAAACGCCCAAAGTCCACTAATGATCTGGCAGGGCCGGTACCGCACAAGTTTCGAGTGCCTTGATGAAATGGCAACAAGTCAGACCCCTTTAGCGGACGCTTTTTCAAGCCAGCAATGGATTACAAAGTTGAAAGCAATGCGCACAGTTGCTTTATCTGGGTTGTATCCACGCAATTCGACACTGCCGCGTGTTATCACCACTCTTAAGTGCAATGTGGTTTACGATTTTGGAGGTGGAAGTGGGTGGCTATTTGAGTTAGTCAAGAACGTAACAACACTTAGTACGTATGTCGTCATTGAATTGCCGAGCGTGATTCGTGCGCTGGCTGAAGAAGTTAGCAACTCCTCTCGAATTCAATTCAAAGAGCTTTGTGAAATTACATCTGAGTTCAGGACCCCTAATACTCTTCTATATGCGAATTCTGTATGGCACTATCTTCTTGACGATGAAGAAATACTCAATGTGGTCACACGAATTTCGCCACAGTACATACTGCTTGATGATCTTCAAATATCCACTGATTTCGAGTATTATTCGCTTCAACGATATTATGGAACGTTGATTCCGTGTCGCTTCTTTGAACTCAGTAATTTGATCAAATTGGTAGAGGGTTGCGGGTACCGAGCGGTATCTATGAGCGAGTTTCCAAAGACTTACCATGAGGGAACGATCCCTTATGTTGACCTGGGGGAGTCTGGAAGTTTTCCAATACATCCGCCTGCCTCTGTGTTATTTGAACGCGTCGCAATTGACATGTCTAGACAGCCCAATTAGTCATGACGGTCTGGGTCGTAGGAGCATCAGGAAAAATCGGGAGTGTGCTGGCCGAAACGTTGGCTAATCTCGGTAATTCCGTAATTGGTATAGGCCGAAAAAGTAACGACAAGTTTTCGTTTGGCCAATGGGTCCAATGGAATCCCGTAGTTGACGAAAAGATTCCGTCTAGTCTTCGAAGGCCAGACACGGTCTTCTATCTGGCCGGTCAGACTAGCTCCGCGGTTGCGCGAGACGATGTCGCAGCGGACATCGTCTCCAATTTGGTCGGATTAGCGAAGGTTGTCAACGCTGCGACTCGTGATGGCAACACTCCTCATGTGATTAGTGCTGGCGCAACCACCGAGTCGTTTCTTGATCCCAGCGGTTTATCTCACTACCCAGCAATGGACAAGATTGCAAGTTTCTACGAGACAAGCAAAGCCGCGCAGAGGCTTTATCTAGGACAATATGCGCGTGAGGAGATGATTGATTTCACCACGTTGCGATTGTCAAATATTTATGGGGGGCATATTGGCAATACACCCGGGAGGAGTTTTCTTGACCGCTGTATTCAAACTGCGGTTGAGGAAGGCTCGGTCACATTTTTCAGTGGTAGACCATATGCTCGTGATTACCTTCATGTCTCCGACGCAGCGTTGGCTTTTGTGGCCGCTGCCGAAAAGAGAAACATCACAAGAAATCGCGTCTATGAAGTTGGCTTTGGTCTCTCGCATTCGATTCTGAGTGTGCTTCAAAAACTGAGAAATATAGTCCGATGTCAACTGGGTATTGATTTTCGATTGATAGAAACTACCCCGCCAGCTCATACACACGCTTTAGACTTGATTGATCGTCATGTTGATGCATCAATTTTCAGATCTCACACACGCTGGTTTCCAGCAGTGGATCTCGAAAGTGGGATCACTGCGGCAGTCGCAAGAGCAGCACGTAACTATCGCGCCGAACTTTAGGAATTACCTGCGACAGCTGCAAGATATGCTTCAAACGTGCGGATATAGTCAGACTCAGAAAACACCTCGCTGCAAGCTACAAGAAGACGCGCGGGAGATCCCAAGTATTCCTGAGTTGCCCAAATCATCGGCGGAAGGACTATTCCAGGACCATCTTTAGTAAGAATAAACTGGTCAGACCCACCTGGATGTTGAGTTACAACCACCACGCTTCCATCGATAGCAAATAGCGCCTGCCAGCACTCCCGATGGGCATGGTGCCCTCGTATCTGTCCATTTCCCGCCTCAACTAGAAAAGTCCGTTGAACTCTGAACGGCAGAGTTGCCTGTTCAACCACAGTTACTGAGCCATTCTCTTCAACAAAAACGGTCCGCTCAATCCAGTGCGGAGGATCTATCGGACGCGCGATTTTCACTCGTCAATTCCTGCCTTGGCTGGCACGCGATGATCAGCCATTAAGTATCTCAGAGACATTGTCGACCACCACTTCAACAGACGTGTCATCCATAAATGGAAAGATTGGCAAGCTAACAACTCGATCACATAAGTACTCGGTGGTGTTTAGCGCGTTTCGGCGAAAGCGACGATCCTTATAGGCAGGTTGTTTGTGTATCGGGTAGGGATAATGCACGGACGTACCGATCCCTCTGCTGGCAAGCTGTCGACAAAAGGCATCGCGAGCTTCCAGTTGTAATGCATAAATATGCCAGGCGTGGCGAGAGTTCGCGCGGGTTAGGGGCACTTGGGCAGGCATCCTCGCAAATGCCGAAGAGTAAATCATGGCAATCTGGTGTCGGCGGGCATTCATCTTGTTCAAGTGTGACAACTTCACACGAAGCACAGCGGCCTGAAGGTCATCAAGTCGAGAATTGATACCAGGCTCAATGCTCCAATTCCGATATTGCCATCCATATTGCCGTAACCGCCTTAAGCGTGCAGCGATCGATGCATCGTTGGTGACGATGAGCCCGGCATCTCCGATGGCCCCAAGATTCTTCGTAGGATAGCAACTGAAGACTCCAATTAGACCCATGGCGCCAACACTTACTCCCGCCAAAGACGCCCCATGTGCTTGTGACCCGTCCTCGACTACCGGGATCTGGTGATTGTCACAAATACGAAGAATTTGTGACATGTCAGCTGCCTGACCGTATAAATGAACTGGGATTACAGCACGAGTTCGTCGATTGATCGCCTGCTCCAGCGCCTTTGGACTCATTGTGTAATATTCATGATCAACATCAACGAGCACCGCTCGTGCTCCGACCATCTCAATAGCGGCTACAGTTGCAACCGCGGTCATTGACACTGTTATTACCTCGTCTCCAGGTCCTATATCAAGTGCTCTGAGCGCTAGTGCCAGTCCGTCAGTTCCACTTCCGACACCTACGGCATGGCTTACGCCGAGATAGCTTGCAAAATCGACTTCAAGTGCAGCTACTTCATGCCCGAGTATGTACGTGCCGCTTTTCACGACACGGTCAATTGCATTGCTAATCTCCCCAGACAAGTGGGACACCTCAGC
>Ga0315900_10004378_pt1 | contig 19975 bp, 12 predicted proteins | sample LakEriMetagenome_FD_203521 | JGI IMG/M metagenome (GOLD analysis project Ga0315900, IMG submission 203521) | Freshwater fungal communities from buoy surface, Lake Erie, Ohio, United States - Buoy 12 MA114 | ecosystem: Environmental > Aquatic > Freshwater > Lake > Lake biofilm | place: USA: Lake...
TTACCGAAGAGACGGATGGAGAGCGTCACTGGTCGGATCATGATCGAGACAATTTCAATCACGCCGACGAAAAGGAAGACCGCTGCCACCGCGAGACCCATGACGCCCTTAAGGCCGCCCTTCGGGCCGAAGGTGTGAACCAAGAAACCCCACACGCCTACTTCTTTAATTGTCAGGAACAGCCACACGAGGAAGGCTGACACGGAGATGCCAATGGTGGCGTTCAAGTCGGCTGTCGGTGGGCGGAGGAGCGGATCGTCAGCAGCCTTCACAGATAGAAGACCGGTACTCTCACCCCAGCCAATGGTGCCGACACCCGGAAGCAGGCCAAACCAGTTGGACACGAGGATGTAGATAAAAAGAGTGCCGAGAAGCGGAAAGGCCAGCTTGGCCTGCTTTTCACCCACGATGCCCACCACGCGGTCATAAAGGAACTCAACGATGAACTCGAACAAGTTCTGCGCCTTGTGTGGGACCAGCGTCATGTTCTTGGTGGCCTTGCGGGAAAACCAGAGAACCAAGGTGAGCACGACCAGCGCCACCAAAACCGAGTTCGTCACGAAGCCAAGCTTTCCGTTCTTCTCGAACAGCTCCGAGGCATAACTGTGCACGTTGGCGAGCAACGGCGAGAAAGAGGCTGGTTGAGAAAGGTTGAACGACATGATTGGTAGCGTCTGCCCGGGAGGTAAAGACTGGAGCCCGGCAGGAATAAGCGGGACGTGTTTTTAGCCAACGGCACGGAGGGTCGCAAGCCCTATTTGTGAAAAATTTCACAAGGTCATTCAAAGGGGTTTGGGGCGCTTAAAAATGCACCTCCCTTCACCGCGGATGTGACGCTTGCTCGACAGAGCCAGCAGCCCATGCAAGGCTTGCGCGAATGCTGAAAATCATCCGCACATGGACGCTCCTGCTCGCCCTCGTTCCTGGCTTACTGCCAGCGGCGACGAAGTCGAAGTCGCGTGCAGCTTCCGCCTACGGCAAGCCGAACGTGCTGTTTATCATCGCGGACGATCTGCGTGACTACGTTGGCTGGATGGGCGGCCATCCGCAGTCGGTGACGCCCAACATGGACCGCCTGTCAAAGAAGGGCATGCGCTTCACGAACGCGCATTGCAATTACGCCCTGTGCAATCCATCCCGCACCAGCCTGCTCACCGGAATGCTGCCATCGTCGAGTGGTGTCTTTGGCAACGAACAGGACTGGCGGCGCAGCGTGCAGATCGCGGGCAAGCCGACGCTGCCTGAGCATTTCAAAGCGCAAGGTTATCTCACAGTGGCGGCGGGGAAGATTTTCCACGCGAACCATGGCGGTCCGGAAGGTCGTCTCACGGGCTGGCACGGTGGCAGGCGTGGATTTGAGCAGGACGCAGCCTGGGATCAGCGCTTTCCGAGCGTCGGCGTGCAGATCCCGGACCTCCCCATCCACACCGGGCAGAACTTCAACGGCCTCAACATTTGGCATTGGGACTGGGGTGGCATTCAAGTCGAGGATGAGAAGACTGATGACGGCCAGATTGCCGCCTTCGCGGCTGAATTCCTTTCTCAAAAGCAAAAGAAGCCGTTCTTCCTCGCCCTCGGCCTCTACCGGCCGCATTCCCCATGGTATGTGCCGCAGAAATACTTCGACGCGCTGCCATTGGACTCGATCAAACTGCCGGAGGTGAAGGCAGATGATCTCGACGATGTACCCGCCATCGCGAAGTCGCACCTCAAGGATGGCCATCATCAGAAGATCGTCGAAAAGAACCTCTGGAAGGCCGCCGTGCGCGCCTATCTCGCGAACGTGGCCTTTTGCGATGCGATGCTAGGCCGAATCCTCGAGGCCGTGGAGAAAGGCCCGAACGCGAAGAACACCATCATCGTCTTCACGTCCGATCATGGCTGGTATCTCGGCGAGAAGCAGATGTGGCACAAAGGCAAGCTCTGGGAGCCGACCACGCGTGTTCCGCTCACGATTTACGCTCCCGGAGCCACCAAACCGGATACCGCGTCGGCGCAGCCCGTGGCCTTGATTGATTTGTATCCCACGCTTTGCGATCTTGTGAAGTTGCCGAAGCCGGAACACCTCGACGGCGCGAGCTTGAAGCCCTTGTTGCTCGATCCGACGGCGAAACGCGAGAAGCCCGCCATCATCTGTATGAGCGGCGGCAAAAACGCCGGCTACGCGGCCCGTGACGAGCGCTGGCGCTACATTCGTTATGCTGACGGCGGCGAGGAGCTTTACGATCATCAAAGTGATCCCAACGAATGGACCAATCTTGCCGCCAAACCTGATCTTGTGCCGGAAAAGGTACGCCTGGCCGCCTTTTTCCCGGCGGAGTTCAAAAGCGCTGTGCGTCCGGTCTCGGAAATGGTGAAACCCGCCAGTCCGTCCGGCTCGGTGGACCTCATGTTGAGCATCGGCGACGAAATCAGCGCCGGGGAGGCTCCCAAACTACAGGGCAGGGGTGTTTTCATCGACGCTGTGTTCGACTTCGATCCGCTGGTGGACCAGGACAGCACCTTGCTGGCCCAGGGGGACGCGCAATCCGGCTACGCGCTGCATCTCGTTGCCGCAAAGCCAACCCTGACTGTTTTCGTGGATGGAAAAGCGGCCGAGGTCACCGGTGCTGCGCTCGAAAAGGGACGTGTGAACATCCGGGCGCTGGTTGATGGCGGCGGCGCCCTCTCCATTGCCGTGCCTGGTCACAGCGAGGTCATCGGCGTGGCTCCTTTTGAAGCAGGTTTTCCGCACGAGCCGAAATCCGGCATCGCCGACGGTCAGAGTTTCGGCATCTTGAAGGCTGCGAACTATCCCAACAGCACGCCGTTTGACGGCCAGGTTCATCGTTTGAATCTCACCGTGCTCTCCCCTCACATCCCCACTCCAACCGCGAAACCATAATGCGCGCCCGCATCATCAAAGACTTCCGCTTCGAGGCCGCCCAGACGCTGCCAAACCTGCCCTGTGAGCACAAGTGCACCAAGATGCACGGCCACTCCTTCAAGCTGGAGATCGCCATCGAGGGCGAGGTCAATCCGCACATTGGCTGGGTCTATGACCACGCCGAAATCTCGAAGGCCATGAAACCGATCATGGAGCAGCTCGATCATTCCTACCTCAATGAGATCGAGGGCCTCGAAAACCCCACCATCGAGAACATGTGCGCCTGGCTGTGGAAAAAGCTCGCGCCCCAGCTTCCCGGCCTCTGCGAGATCGTGCTGCACGAGACGCCAAACGCCCGCTGCATCTTCCGCGGCGAATTCTGAGCGTCGGCTCTCGTTGTTTCAGCGTTCTGGCCGGGATCATGAGCGGCTGGGTTTGCAGGACCTGGCTTGAGTCGCCCGAGGGCTGAAAAAGACTGCGTTTCGGGGCAAAATTTCCTTTGCTCGCCCCCCCATCTTGCTAGTCTGAAAACGCCTTCATCGAGCACGTTTCCGGTAGCGGTTTTTGGACGGATTCAGTCGATGGAACATCCCGCCAGAACAGACTCATGTCAGACGACAACAACGACCTCCACAGCACCACTCATGTAGCCGCCAACCAGGCTTACGGTGCCGAACAAATCCAGCATCTCGAAGGCCTCAAGGCCGTCCGCCTCCGCCCGGGCATGTACATCGGCGATCCCGATGAGCGCGGCCTGCATCACTGTGTGTTTGAGGTGGTGGACAACTCCATCGACGAGCATCTCGCGGGCAATTGCAAAAACGTCAGCGTCACGATCCACAGCGACGGCTCGCTCAGCGTCGAGGACGACGGCCGCGGCATTCCGGTCGAGATGCATGCGAAGGGCATCCCCACGGTCGAGCTGGTGCTGACGAACCTGCACGCGGGCGGCAAGTTCGGCGATGGCGCGTATGAATTCTCCGGCGGTCTGCACGGCGTCGGCGCGAAGTGCGTGAACGCGCTCTCCGACTGGTTCAAGTGCGAGGTTTATCGCGATGGCAAAATCCACGCCATCGGCTTCGAGCGCGGCATCACCACCGAGCCGCTCACGGTGCTCGGCGACCTTGAGGATCCGAAGCGCACCGGCACGAAGATCACCTTTTTCCCGGACGCGACGATCTTCACGATCACCACGACGTTCAACTTTGACCGTCTGCTTGTGCGCCTGCGTGAGCTGGCCTTCCTCAATCCCGGCATCAACATCACTGTCACCGATGAGCGCGTGACGCCGGCTCGCACGGAGACGCTGCTCTACACCGAGGGTGTGAAGCAGTTCGTGCGCGAGATGGGTGCTGACAAGGACAAGGTGCATCCTGAGCCGATCGCGCTGGCCGGTCGCCGTGAGATCATGATCGACGACAAGCCGAAGTTCATCCTGGTGGACTGCGTGCTTCAATACAACAAGGGGCTCAGCGAGCAGACACTGTGCTTTGCCAATGCGATCCCGAATCCCGACGGCGGCACCCATTACAGCGGCCTCAAGACCGCTCTCACCAAGGCGGTGAAGCAGTACATCAATGCGAATCCGAAGGCGTTTAAAGAAAAGCTGCCGGACATTGAGGGTGATGACTGCCGCGAAGGTCTGATCTGCGTTTTGAGTGTCAAACTGCCGAATCCGCGCTTCAACTCGCAGACGAAGGTGAAGCTCGTGAACGGCGAGGTTGAAGGTGTGGTGAACTCCGTCGTCTATGAGGGCCTGCTGCGTTACTTTGACGAGAATCCCGACACCGCAGTCGAGGTCATCAAAAACATCATCATAGCCGCGAAGTCACGCGAAGCGGCCCGCAAGGCCCGTGAAGCGATCCGCAAGGACGCGATGAGCAGCGGTGGCCTGCCGGGCAAGCTGGCCGACTGTTCCGAGCGTGATCCGGCGAAGACCGAGTTGTTCATTGTCGAGGGTGACTCCGCCGGTGGCTCTGCGAAGATGGGCCGCAACCGTCACAATCAGGCGATCCTGCCGCTCCGTGGTAAATTGATCAACACGGAGAAAGCGCGTCTCGAAAAGGTGCTCCAGAACAAGGAAATCCAGACGATGATCACCGCGATAGGCACCGGCATCGGTGGCGACAGCGAAGTGGAAGGCTCCTTCAACATCGAGAAGCTCCGCTACCACAAAATCGTCATCATGACCGACGCCGACGTGGACGGCAGCCACATCCGCACGCTGCTGCTCACGTTCTTCTTCCGCCAGATGCCGGAGCTCGTGAAGCGCGGCCACATCTATGTCGCCCAGCCGCCGCTGTATCAGGTGACGCGCAAAAAGCGCGAGGAATATGTGCAGAGCGACGCCGAGATGGACGCCATCCTGCTCGAACTCGGCTCCGGCGAAATCAGCCTCCGGAACATGAGTGACGGCAGCAAGATCGAAGCCGACCGCCTCAAGGCGATTCTCGATCTGCTCGTGCCTCTGGCCAAGTTTGCCGACATCATCCGTCGTCACGGCGGTGATTTTGAGAGTTATCTCCAGGCACGTGATGAAGCGACGGGCAATCTGCCGCATTACCTGGTCATGATCCGTGAAGGCAATGAAGAGCAGGTGCTCTACTTCCTCGGCAACGAACAGCTCGCTGCTTTTGCCCGCGAAAACAACGATCTGCATCTTTTTGCCAAGCCCGACGCGCCGACGGATGCGAACGGCAACGGCACCACGCCGAAGACGACACGCCGTGCCCGCCTGATCGAGATTCACGAGGCTCATGGCATGAAACGCCGCTTCCAGCAACTCGACGAACTTGGTTTGCATGTTGATCACTTCAGCAGCCAGGACAAGCCGCTGTTCGAGATCGTCGAAGGTGATGGTGACAACGCCAAGGTGCATCCTGTGTTCAGCATCCCGGGCATCCTCGACAAAGTCATGGAGATCGGTAAACGCGGCATGGAGATCAAGCGATTCAAAGGTCTGGGTGAAATGAACGCCAAGCAGTTGTTCGAGACAACCATGGACCCGAACAAGCGCACCCTGCTCCAGATCAAGCTCGACGAGAGCAATGCCCACGAGGCAGAACGCATCTTCACGATCCTCATGGGAGACGTGGTCGAGCCCCGCAAGCACTTCATCGAAGAGAATGCGCTCAATGTGCGCAACCTGGATGTCTAGTCCGCTCACATCCGAACCCGTTCATTCAACGCTTTACCGTTTCCTTCGATGCAAGAGCCCAACACACGTCCGATTTCAGTCGCTGATGAGGTCAAAAACTCGTTCCTCGACTACTCCATGTCCGTCATCATCTCACGTGCCTTGCCGGACGTGCGTGATGGACTGAAGCCCTCCCAGCGCCGCATCCTCTATGCGATGCATGAGCTGTCGCTGTATCCCCCGAAGAAGCACATGAAGTGCGCGAAGATCGCGGGTGACACCTCCGGTAACTACCATCCGCACGGTGAGGCGGTGATTTATCCGACGCTGGTGCACATGGGGCAGCCGTGGGCCATGCGCGAGCCGTTGATTGATCCGCAGGGGAACTTCGGGTCTGTGGAAGGCGATCCTCCGGCTGCCATGCGTTACACGGAGGCGCGCATGACGCACCTCGGCGGCACTTTGATGTCCGACATGGACAAGGAGACCGTCGATTTCGTCCCGAACTACGACGAGCGTCTCACCGAGCCGACTGTCTTCCCGGCGGCGTTCCCGAATCTCATCGTCAATGGCGGCACCGGCATTGCCGTGGGCATGGCCACAAACATGCCGCCGCACAATCTGGGCGAGGTCGTCGATGCGGTGTGCGCGCAGGTGGACAATCCCGCGATCACCTGCGGCGAACTGATGCAGTTCATCCAGGGGCCGGATTTCCCGACCGGCTGCGTGATTCAGGGCACCAGTGGCATCCGCGAATACATGGAAACCGGTCATGGGGCCGTCCGAATCCGCGGCCAGGCGGAGGTCGTCGAGAACGGCAACCGCGAGCAGATCATCATCACCGAGATTCCGTTCAACGTGAACCGTGCGGAGCTGGTGAAGCGCATCGCCGAGCTCGCCAATGAGAAGATCATCACCGAGATCAGCAGCGTTCGTGATGAATCCGACGAAAACACCCGCGTTGTCATCGACCTGAAGCGCGACGCGCGCTCACAGGTCGTGCTGAACAATCTCTACAAGCACACCGCGCTGGAGACGAGCTTTTCCATCCACATGCTGGCCATCGACGGCGGGAAGCCGCGCGTGCTCAGCATGAAGGACGCGATCGCGTGCTACATCGAGCATCGCCGCGAGGTCATCATCCGCCGCACGCGTTATTTGCTCAAACAAGCAGAGCAGAAGGCGGAGAAGATGGAGGCGCAGCTCCTGGCGCTCGGTCATCTCGACGACTTCATCAGGATCATCCGTGACAGCCGCACGCGTGACGACGCACGGGCCCAGTTGAAGGCCTACAACTTCAGCGTCAGCACCGCCGAGCAGCTTGGCATCCTTATTCGCGGCCAGGCCAGCATTCAGGGCGATCGCTATGTCTTCACCGACAAGCAGGTCGATGACATCCTCGAACTGCGCCTCTACCAGCTCGTCGGACTCGAGCGTGACAAGATCAAGGCCGACTACGACGAGATCCTCACCAGCATCCGCGATTTGATGGACATCCTCGCCCGCGAGATCCGCGTGTTGCAGATCATCAAGGACGAGCTGCAGGCCATCAAGGCCAAGCACGCCACGCCGCGCTTCACCCGCATCGAGGCGGCGGAGGGCGAGATTCAGAGCATCGACCTTATCCCGAACGAGCCGACGGTCGTCACCATGACACATCTCGGCAGCATCAAACGCACGCCCACCGCCGAATACCGCGTGCAGGGCCGTGGCGGCAAAGGCCTCAAAGGCATGGAGACTCGCGAAGCGCAGAGCGAGGAGGAGGCCGCCGACTTCGTCGAGCACCTTTTCAGCGCGCACCTGCACGACTTCCTGCTCTTCTTCACGAATACAGGCCGCATGTATGTGGAGCGTGTATATCAGATTCCCGAGGCACCGCGCACCGGGAAAGGTCGCAGCATCAAAAACCTGCTCAACCTGCGCTCGGAGGAGAAAATCGCCAGCGTTCTCATCCTCAAGGCACAGGGCGCGGAAGACGAAGCCATGTGGGCCGCCGACAAGTATGTGCTGTTCGCCACGAAGGACGGCACGGTGAAGAAGACCGCGCTCGAAGAGTTCAAAAACTACCGCAAGGACGGCATCATCGCCATCAAGCTCGACGAAGGCAATGACCTCGTTGATTGCGTGCTCACCGACGGCAACAAGGAAATCTGCCTCGTCACGCATGAGGGCATGTGCGCCCGCTTCCATGAGACGGGGGATGATCCCGAGTCCCCGAACCTTCGTCCGATCGGCCGCGCCACCGCCGGTGTTCGCGGCATCACCCTGGATGATGGTGACTTCCTCGTGAGCTGTCTCACGAATGAACCTGGAGCCATGCTCCTCGTCGTGAGCGAGAACGGCCTCGGCAAGCGCACCGCCTTCGACGAATACCGTCTCCTCACCAATCGCGGCGGCAAAGGTGTCACCACGATGAACGTCACCGAGAAAACTGGCAAAGTCGTCGCCGCCAAGGCGGTGCATGACAAGGACGAGCTCATGCTCATGACCACCAAAGGCCAGAGCGTGCGCATCCGCGTCTGTGACATCCGCGAGACCGGCCGCAACGCCCAGGGCGTCAAGCTCATGGGCCTCAACGAAGGCGAAAGCATTCAGGACGTCGCCACGGTGGTCGCCGAGGATGCGGAGCCGGAGGTCGAGGCCGCTGAGAATGCCGCGGCTGATGCTGCGCCGGGAACGACACCTGAAGCGACTCCACCGGAAGGTGAAGCATGATTTGAGGTATGAAGTGGTTTGTGGTGGCGTTTCGATGTCCGCCATGATCCGATCATTCCTATTGTTGATTGCGTTTTGCCTTTCGGCGCAAGTCGCGTCGTCGAAGCCGAACTTTGTCATCTTTCTCGCCGATGATCTCGGCTATTCCGATCTCGGTTGCTATGGCAGCGAGATCGCGACGCCGAATCTGGACAAGCTGGCGGCGGGCGGGCTGCGGTTCACGCAGTTTTACAATACGGCGCGGTGCTGGCCGACACGAAGCGTGCTGATGACGGGGCATTATGCGCAGCAGATCGGGATGGATCCGCAATACGGCAGATTTCCGGCCTGGGTGCGCACGTTGCCACAGCGGCTCTCGGCACTGGGCTACCGCAGCTATCACTCGGGCAAGTGGCATGTGGGCAATACGCCGAAGGTGGTGAAGGACGCGGGCTTCACGCATTCCTACCATGTGGCGCAGCAGGACAATCACTTTCATCCGAAGAGGCACGAGCTGGATGATGTGCCACAGCCGGAACCGAAGGGGCCGTGGTATTCGAGCATCGCGATCGCGGATCATGCGATCGACTTTTTGAATGAGCATGCACAGCAGCATGCGGAGAAGCCGTTCTTCAGTTACATCGCCTTCACCGCGCCGCATTTCCCGATCCAGGCGCTGCCGGAGGACATCGCGAAATACAAAGACACGTATCTCAAAGGCTGGCCGACGACGCGGGCGGCGAGATTTGAGCGGCAGAAGCAGCTGGGGCTCGTCTCGACGACACTTTCCGATCCTGAGCCACAAATCACAGCCCCAAGTGGCAAGGAGAGTGATCTGGCAATCCTCGGGCCGGGTGAAACGCGGCATGCGGTGCCGTGGGAGAGCCTCAGCGAGGAGCAGAAGCAGTTTCAGGCGATGAAGCAGGCGATTCATGCGGCGATGATCGACCGCATGGATCGTGAGATCGGTCGCGTGCTGGAGCAGTTGAAGACGATGAATGCCTTCGAGGACACGCTGATCCTGTTTCTCTCCGACAATGGCGCGAGCGCGGAGGTGATGGTGCGCGGCCTGGGGCATAACAAAGCCGCGCCGATGGGCGCGGCGGAGAGTTATCTCTGTCTTGGTCCAGGCGGATCGACGGTGTCGAACACGCCGTTTCGTCGTCACAAGATCTGGGTGCACGAAGGCGGCATCAGCACGCCGTTCATCGCACATTGGCCGCAGGGCATCACCGCGAAGGGGGAACTGCGTCACTCACCTGCGCATGTGATTGATGTGGTGCCGACACTGCTCGCGCTAGCGGGTGATGCGAAGCCGGCGATGCCGGAGAATGCGCCGCCGTTTCCTGGGCGTAGCTTGGTGCCGGCGTTTGCGAAGGATGAGACGATCAGCCGTGATTTCCTGTTCTGGCATCACTCTGGCAACCGTGCCTTGCGTGAAGGCGACTGGAAGATCGTCAGCGCCGCCGACAACGGCGATGCGTGGGAACTCTACAACCTTAGCAACGACCGGGCCGAGTCGAACAACCTCGCCGCGAAGGAACCCGAGCTCCTGAAGGCGATGGCGGCACGCTGGGAGAAGCTGGAGGCGGAGTTTGTCGCGCAAGCGGGGCCGAAGCCTGCTGGAAACGCCAAGAAGAAAGGGAAGAGCAAGGCGAAGGCGGACGATTGAGCCGAATCACTTGATGCCGCCGATCTTGCAGCCCTGAGCTTCGTGCTGCGGCGAGGGAACTGGTTTGCCAGCAAGGATGGCGTCAAGGGCATCGCGCAGATCCTTGGTGGTCGCGGCACGCTGGCGCTTGGTGGGGCCGAGGTAGAGGTCGTTGATGCGGCCTTTGTAGAGGGTTTCGGCTTTCGGTGAGAGCACGACGGCCTCGGGCGTGATTTTGGCCTGCACCTGCTTCGCGAGAGTCTGCTGCTTGTCGATCAGCACGGTGGCGTTGACATCGTTGAGGATGGCATGCTCCAGCGCGACCTCCTTGGTGATCTCGGAATCGGAATGCACGAGATAAACGACGACGCGGTCACCGTAGTCGGCAGCGATCTGGTTGATCTCCTTCATGAACGGCCGCGTGGTGGAGCAAAACGGCGACACGAAGAACAGCACGACGGCCTTCTTGTCGCCTGCGCCGGCAGGATCGTAGGTCTTGCCGTCGGTGGCGGGCAGCTCGAGCGCGGAGGCGATGCGGGTGAGCAGCAGCAGGACGCAAAGCAGGTGCTTCATGGCCTTATTGCAGTTGGGCGACGGCCGCGTCGAGCGAGGCGGTGTCTTTGATCGTGATGACCTTCACGGCCTTGTCGATCTTGCCCATGAGACCGGCGAGGGTGGCGTCGGGGCCGAGTTCGATAAAGAGCGTGTGACCGGCGGCGATGAGATGCTGCATGCTTTCGACCCAGCGAACGCTGCCGGTGACCTGGCTGGTGAGCGTGGCGCGAATTTCCTCGGGTGTGGAGACGGGGCGGGCTTCGAAGTTGCAGACGACAGGCGCCTTGGGGCTCTGGATCGGCGCGCTGGCGAGCACGGCGGCGAGTTTGTCCTGCGCGGACTTCATCAAGCGGCTGTGATAAGCACCGGCGACGGGCAGGGGAATGGCGCGCTTGATGCCTTTGTCCTTCGATTTGGCCGCGGCGGCGGCGATGCCTTCGGCGCTGCCGCTGAGGACGATCTGTCCGGGAGCGTTCAGGTTGGCGACATCGACATCGCATTCTGCGGCGAGTTCGCGGATGGCGGATTCTTCACCCCCGAGGAGAGCGAGCATGGCCCCTTTGGTGTTTTCGCAGGCTTCCTCCATGAAGCTGCCGCGTTGGAAGACGAGATTGAGGCCGGTGGCGAAGTCGAAGGTGCCTGCGGCGGCATGCGCGGTGAATTCACCGAGGGAAAGACCGGCGGTGGCGGCGATTTCGAGCGAGGGGACCTTGGATTTGAGCACTTCGAGCAGGGCGAGTCCCTGGGCGTAAAGCGCGGGCTGGCAGCGGCTGGTTTTGGTGAGCTCCTCCATCGGGCCTTCGAACATGACGTTCGTGAGCGAGTAGCCGAGGGCGGCATCCGCCTGGTCAAAGAGGGCGCGGGCTGCGGGATAGGCTTCGGCGATGTCTTTGCCCATGCCGACTTTTTGCGCGCCTTGACCGGCGAAGAGGAGAACTGCTTTCATGCTGGATGCTAGATGGTGGTTGCTGGATGGTGGTTGCTGGATGGTGGTTGCTGGATGACTGGATGGGATTGAGCACGGTCAGTGTGGCTGTGCAAGTGCTTGCAAGGCGTGGGCTTGCTGGAGGACGGCGGTTTCAAGAAGCTCGGGGCCGCGTCGCATGGCTTCGGCGAGGGGCATGTCTGCGGGTTTGATGGCGCAGAGGAGATCAAAGCGGGTGCGAAGCTGGTCTTCGGCCTCAATGGCTCCGGCGAAGGCTGCGACGGGTTTGCCGAGCTCGCGGGCCATGTCGGCGACGCCCATGGGGCCTTTGCCGTGGAGGGTTTGGGCATCGAGACGGCCTTCACCGGTGATGACGAGGTCGGCGGCGGCGATGCGGTCACGCAGATGAACGAGATCGGCGATGAGATCGAACCCGCTGGTGAGTTTGGCCCCGCAGAAGCTCATGAGGCCGAATCCGAGCCCCCCGGCGGCTCCAGCGCCGGGAACGTCGCGGTGATCGACGCTGAGATCACGCCGCACGATATCGGCGAGTTGTTGGAGGCGTGATTCGAAGAACTCGAAGTCTTTGACGCCTTTCTGAGGGCCATAGACGCGGGTGCAGCCGTGCGGGCCGAGCAGGGGATTGTTCACATCGCAGGCGACGAGGATTTCAGGCGGCATCCACAGGTCGGGGCATTCGATTTTTGCCAACCGGTCCATGTTTTGAATGACCGGCGTCAGCGGCGCACCTTTCGCATCCAGAAAGCGGAAACCGAGCGCCGCAGCCATGCCGACGCCGGCATCATTCGTGGCACTGCCACCGATGCCGATGACGATGCGGCTCACGCCGCGCTCGATGGCTTCCAGGAGCATCAAACCAGTGCCGGAGGTGCTTGCGGTGGCAGGATCGAGCGGAAGATCGCTGACCATGGCCAGGCCGGACGCGGCGCTCATTTCCATGATGGCTTCGAGGTTGCCAGCATCCCGGGCGAGGCCGTAACGAGCCGTGACAGGGCGGTTTTGGGCGTCGAAGGTGGCGGTTTCACACCATTTCCCGTTCATGGCGGCGATGACTGCTTCGGCGGTGCCTTCGCCGCCGTCAGCGATGGGGCAGGAATCGCAATCGATGCCAGGGATGGCCTGCTGGAGGGCGGATTCGATGGCTTTGGCAGCCACGGTGGCCGGGATGGAGCCTTTGAACTTGTCGATGGCGATGAGTATGCGCATGCGCGTCGCATGATGGCGAGTGCTGGCTCACTGCCAAGCCGGGGTGCGTTTTGAATCGCCAAGCGTGGGCACGGAGGTGTCAGGGAGATGTAAAAAAGCCCGGATAAGCCTTGCTTTGAGGAGGTCCTTATTATTAAATTTATAATAGTTATGTCTGTAGCCAGTTTGGCAGAGGTCGGGACGCCCCTGACTGTTCCCAGTCAGGACCGTTGTGCGAGCAGCGGTCCTGCTGCTGCTGTGCCGAATTCAAACCGTTTTGAGCTGGAGCAGCAGGAGCTGAACCTGCGCAATGCTCGGATGGGGGCGTGGTTCGTGATGATCCTCGTGCCGCTGTGCTGCTTCCTAGACTGGATGGCCTACCCTGAGCGCTTCTGGCAGTTCCTGGTGCTGCGTCTTGCCTGCGCGGCGAGCTGCGTGCCGCTGCTGCTGGCTTTGAACGGTTCGCTGGGCCGGAAGTACTGCCGGGCTTATCCCGTGGTGCTGCCGCTGCTGCCGGCGGTGATGATCTGTTTCATGATCTATCTCAGCGGTGATCCAGGCTCGGGATATTACGCGGGGCTGACGCTGTGCATCGTGGCCACGGCGTTTGTGTTCCACTGGACGTTTCGGGAGATCGGACTCACGCTCGGGCTGGTGCTGCTGGCATATCTGGCGGCCACGCTGCCGAATCTGCGCACCAGCGACGACCCGCGCGCGCTGGGCATCTTCGTGAACAACACGGGCTTCATCCTGCTGAACTGCGTGGTTCTCTACTTCGGCAGCCGTCAGCATCATGCGATCCGGCTGCGTGAGTTCGCCAGCCGCTGCAAGGTGGAGGACCAGCGCGAGGAACTGGCGGCGCGGAACGACGAACTGACCGAGACGCTGAACCGACTGCGCGAAACCGAGGCCCAGCTCGCGCAGAGCGAGAAGCTCGCCTCCATCGGCCGTCTCGGCGCGGGCATTGTGCATGAGATCAACAACCCGCTGAACTACGTGAAGTCCGCGGTCTATCTGCTCAAGAAGAAGGGCAAAACACTGCCTCCTGAGATCGCGGAGTCGTTCAACAGCATCGCCGCCGACATCGGTGAGGGGATCGACCGTGTGGCGGCCATCGTGTCCGACCTGCGCACCTTCGCGCATCCTGAGAATCGCGGCTTGCGGCCCATCGACCTGCATGAAACCTCCCGTAAGGCACTTCGGCTGCTGGTGAAGGAGATCAGCGACCGTGGCGTGGCTTTGGTGGACGAGATTCCCGCAGGAACCATCGTTCAGGGCGACGAAAATCATCTGATTCAGATCCTGCTCAACCTTGTGCAAAACAGCATGGACGCGCTGGCAGGCTGTCAGCAGGCGACGATCCTCGTGAAGGCCGTCGAAACTGCGACGGGCGTGGATTTGATCGTGCGGGACAACGGCACCGGCATTCCGAAGGAGAACCTATCAAAGATCTTTGATCCCTTTTTCACCACGAAACAAGTCGGGCAGGGCATGGGCCTCGGCCTGAGCATTTGTTTTCGCCTGATCCAGCAGATGGGCGGAGAGGTGAGGATCGACACGGAGGAGGGCAGCCATACCCAGTTCACGATCAGCCTCAAAAAACCTGAAAACGCCTGAAACTCATGCCCGGTACGCCGCTATCGCCATATCACATTCTCTACGTCGATGACGAGGAGAAGGCGCTGCATTACTTCAAGGAGATCTTTGGCGACGAATACACGATCCACCTCGCAAACAACGCGATGGACGGCTACCGCATCCTGCAGCAGCACGGACCGCAGATCGGCCTGCTGCTCACCGACCAGCGCATGCCCGGCGCGAGCGGCGTGGAGCTGATGGAGCATGCGCGAAAGCTCAACCCGAACCTCGTGCGCATCCTCGTGACCGCTTACACCGATTATCAGGCGGCGGTGGACGCGGTGAACTCCGGCCGCTGCTTCCGCTATTTGCACAAGCCGTGGAATCCCGAGGAGCTGGAAGCCGTCATCAAGCACGCGCTGGATTACTATCACGCGCTGGTCGAGCGCGAGCGCCTGTTGGTCGAGAAGGCGGACACGGTGCGGCACATGCTCTCCGCGGACAAAATCTCCGGCCTTGGCATCCTGGCGGAAGGTTTGAATCATCACCTGCGCAACGCGCTGACCGTCGTGCGTGCGTTCATCGACCTGGCGCCCATGAAACTCATGGAGGAGACCGGCGGCGCGCATCCGCGCGATCCCTCGTTCTGGATCGATGTGCAAAATCAAGCCCAGGCGCAGCTTGAGCGCATCCAGCTCCTGCTGGCACGGCTGGCCGAGGGATCCCATGCCAAGCAGCTCGAGCGCAACGAGGAATGCACGCTCAACGGTGTGCTTGATGAGATGATCACCATGTTCGCCACCTCCTTGCAGGCGAAAAACCTCAACGTCGATGTCGAACTGGCTCCTGACATCCCGGCCTTCAAGGTGGACGGCAGCCGTTTCCGCCAGATGTGGCGTCTCATCTTCATGGAGGAGGTCACGCACCTGAGCTCCGGTGACAGCATTCAAATCAGCGCCAAGGTGAAACGCGACGCCACAGGTCGCGAGCATCTCGTCATGTATGTGCGCGACACCGGCGCGTGGGAGGACAAGGACAAGCCCGCCAATCTCTTCGACCCCTTCTACACACGCAGCCGCAAGCCGGATGACTTTGGCGTGAACATGATGGCCTGTTATGTGACGATGCACCTACACGGCGGCACCGCCGAGGCACGCCACCTGGAGCCTCGTGGCCTGGAGCTCAAGCTCACCATGCCTCTGCATCCCGTCGTCGAAATCAGGAGGGAAGAGGACTTTTTCCGCCAGTTGCTCCAGCACGAGCAACGCTGGAGGCAGCGCGAGGAGATGGTGGCGGCATGAAAAAAGGCGGACCGTGTTTGCGGCCCGCCTTTCTCGAATCAGATGCTGTGAGAACCTGAATTACTTGGCCTCCGGTGTCTTGGCACCTTCTTTGAAGCAGTAGAGGTGCGTGTGGGTCGTCACATAGAGGGCGCCGTTGGCGGCGACAACGCTGCTGAGAAGCGGGGAGGGGAATTCGATCGTCTTGATCTCCTTGAGCTCCTTGCCTTCGGCCAGGATGAAGAGCTCGCCTTCCTCGTTGCCGATCCAGACCTTGCCGTCAGCGACGACGGGACTGGCCCATATGTGGCCCTTGGTGTCGAACTTCCAGTATTCTTTGCCAGTCTTGGCGTCGAGGCAGAACACGCGGCCGGTGTAGTCGGCGGCATAGACAAGGCCGTCCTTCACCGCGGGAGTGGAGATGGTGCGCTCGATGCCTTTGAAGGTCCAAACGGCCTTCCCTGAGATGTCACCGCTCATTTTCGGGTCGATGCAGCTGAGGCAGCCGACGCCTTCGCCGTGCTCGGGGTCCTGGCCGATGGGCACATAGATCAGGCCATCGGCGATGGTGGGAGTGGCGATGATCTCGCTGGGGCCGTCGTATTCGACGTACTTGATCGGTTCCCCGGCGGAGTTTTTGCGGTACTCGGGCGGATTGGCGTCGTAGCGCCAGTGTTCGACGAGGATGTCGAGATCGTCAGCGTTCTTCTTGGTCTCGGGGGCCATGGAATAGACCCAGCCGTCACCTGCGGCGAAGATGACCTGCTTTTTGCCGCCGATCTCCAAATAGTTCGGGGAGGACCAGGAGCAGTGCAGCACACGTTCGGAGGCCACATGATCCTGCTCGCCGAGCAGGGTGCCGTCCTCGGCGTTCAGCATGATGAAACTCGGCGAGTTCGGGGCGGGGATGTTGGTGTGTGTCCAATCCACGCCGTTGCAGGTAGGGACGAAAACCTTGCCGTCCACGACGAGGGGATAGCCGGCGGTGGCGTTGTGCTGGAAGACGCCGAGCTCCTTGTACATGTCGTAAACCCACAGGATGTCCGCGTCGGTGTCTCCCGGCGGAATGGGGGCGGTGGGCTTGCCATCTTTGTCGAGCGGAGCCATGAACGCGGCTTCGTCCTGCATGCCCTGATTGCCGTTGGCGAGTCCATTGACGTCAAAGCAAATGATCTGGCAGCGGTTGCCGGGCACATAACCTTTGTCGCCGATGATGGTGGGGCTGGCGCAGATGCCGAGGTATTCCCAGTCATTCACCTTGCCGGTGCCCATCTTAGGGGAGACGAGCTGCCACTGGAATTTGCCAGTGTACTCATCGAAGACCATCACGACTCCGCGGTCACCGATGTGCTTCTCATTGCGCGGCGACTCATTGTTGGTGCCGACATAGACCTTGCCATTGGCGATCATGGGCGTGCCATAGGTCTGGGAACCGAGCTTGGCGACCCACAGGCAGTTTTTGGTGGTGCTCATGTCGATGTCCTCGGCACCAGGACCTTTGTTAGCCTCCTGCGCGTCTGGACGAAGACGGCCGGCAATCTTCGGCGCGGCCTTGGGGCCGTATTTTTTGCCGGGATCGAAGTCGATGGGCAGTCCTTTTTCATCGGACACCATGTTGCGCGTGTTGCCGCCACCCCACTGGGAGTAGTCAGCAGCCTTGAGCGAAGCCGCGGCTGCGAGTGCCAGGGCAAGGATGGGGGTGAGTTTGGTGGTCATGTTGTTGGAAAAGCAGGGGTGAGGGAATAGGGGCGCGAAGCGAGCGTGAGTCACTTGTTCGGCACGACACTCAGGTTGTCGATGTACATGCGGCGCTGGTTGAGCGGGGTAAAGCCGAAGAGGCCGGGGGAGCCGCTCTGGTGAACGCGGGGCAGCTTCACCTCGATGGTCCAGGCGGCGGGTTCGGCGGCACCTTTTTCCCAGACTTTGGCCTGCACGACGCCGGAGCCAACGGCACTGGCATTCACGCTCGTTTTGAAGGTGTACCATTTGTTGGCGGTGAGCTTGAAGGGCACTTCCTGCTTCAAGCGCTCCAAATTCGAGGACACTTCGAGTTTTCCGGCGTTGCCGCGCAGGCAGATGAGGTAGCGCTGGTGGATGAAGCCGATGTCGGACTTCGAGCGGGCGTTCCCCTCGGTGAGCACGTCGGCCTGCATGGTATAGTTCTTCAGATGCGAGGGGGCGATGAAGACACTGGCACGCTGGAAGAGCAGGCGGTCAAAGCTCTTGCCGAAGACCTTGTTGCCGTCCTTTTCCATGACCTGGAATTTGAAGCGGGCTCCGATCCACGGCAGCGGCGGGTAGGCGAATTTATAGGCGGGATTGTTCTGCGGATCGACCGGGAACTCCTCGGTGAGCGTGTAGCCTTCGAAGTCCTCGGTGATGGGCAGGTTTTTCAGTGCGCGACCACGGATGGTGCCGAAGAGTCCATCTGGCGCGGTGCCTTTGAACGCGCCGGCGCTGATCTTCGCATCGGGTGCGACGACGAGCTCGCCTGCGTCGTTGAACTTCGCGTCCATCGTGGCCTTCACCTTCGCGGTGGGCGGGATGAAGGATTCCCACTTCACACCCTTCACGTCCTCGCTGACGACGAAGCCGTTCGCATCAACGCTGCGGATGCGGAAGGATTGTTTTTCACCGGCCATGATCACAGTTTCAGCAGGGATGATCTGCAAGGCGACGGCTTTGCCAGCCTTCGGAATCTCGACGACGGGCGAGGCATCGGTCTTGATGCCACTGTTCGGAATGGGGAAAGAATACAGCTTCTGGGTGGTGGTGACGTAAAGCACGCCATCGCACAAGCTTGGTGCTCCGAGACACTCGCCTTCGAGTTTGATCTCCTGGACGACCTCGCCGGCCTTTTCGCCAGGCTTCACTATCACGAGCTTGCCTTCCATCATCGGGCAGTAGATCAAGCCATCAACGTAGAGCGGCGAGGAGTGCAGGTTGGCGTTGCTGAGCTTCAACTTCCAGATGTCAGCACCGGTGTTCGCATTGATCGCATAAAGCTCCGCGCCGTCGGTGAGTTGGTAGATCACGTCGCCGACAACCACGGGCGAGCTGCTCGTCGCACCGATCGGATTGCGCCAGACTTCGACACCGGGCTCGAGTGTGGCCGATTCGGTGGCGGGAGGCACGGGCGGGGTGAGCTTCTCCGGCAGCTTGATGCAGAGCATGCGGCCCTTCTCGGAGGAATCGACGTTCTCGTCGTTGTGGATGGCGATGAGGTTGCCCTTGTGCAGCACGACGCTGGGGTTCACGCCGTTTTTGCAGATGGGAAACTTCCAGTAGGGCTTTCCGTTGCGCGCATTCACACAGACGATGTGGCCGCAGCCGGTGGTGAAGTAGGCGACGCGTTTGCCGTCGCGGGTTTCGAGCACCGGCGTGGAGAATGAGCTGTCCACAGGCGGCGAGACGCCGGGCAGCGTCCACCAGACGAGTTCGCCGGTCTTCTTGTCGAAGCCGTAGATGCGGTCTGCCGCAGGGCCGTCAGCGCCCCAGTTGGAGAAGATGAAATGCACCAGCACCAGGTCGCCCTCGATCACAGGACTGCCCACGCGGCTGTTCGGGAAGGTCATGCGACCAAGGTCTTCCATGAGCGGCAGTTCGAAGACCTTCTTCCCGTCAAATTCGAAGCAGTAGAAAGTCCCTGCGTTGCTGACGAGGTAGATGCGCTTCGTCACCGGGTCTATCGTAGGCGCGCCGATGGAGTAGCGGTTGTAGATCGAGTCGCTCAGGTAGTCGGGTAGCTCATGCTCCCAGAGTTTTTTCCCCGTCTTCGCATCCAGGCAGGTCAGCAGCTCGATGAGGTCGGTTGTCTCGCCTTTGTAGCCCCAGAGGATCACTTTGCCGTCGCAAATCACCGGCGTGCCGCGGCTGCGGGCATCGTAGGTCCACGCGGGGGCGTCCGCCAGCTTGCCGGGCTTCGTGTAATGCTCCAGCGACACGCCGTTTTGCAACGGTCCGCGCCAGTTGGTCCAGTCATTGGCAAAAAGAGCCGGTGCAGAAAGCAGAAAGCCGAGGGCGGAGAGGACGAGGCGAGGGTGCATGGGGTTGGAAATAGATCAAAGAAACATCGTGAGCACGA
>Ga0315900_10004381_pt1 | contig 19972 bp, 15 predicted proteins | sample LakEriMetagenome_FD_203521 | JGI IMG/M metagenome (GOLD analysis project Ga0315900, IMG submission 203521) | Freshwater fungal communities from buoy surface, Lake Erie, Ohio, United States - Buoy 12 MA114 | ecosystem: Environmental > Aquatic > Freshwater > Lake > Lake biofilm | place: USA: Lake...
CCACACGTATTCACTACCTCCACTTTTGCTCCTGTCATTTGCATCTCCTACTTTCAGATAAGGATCCTCCTTACCTCTGATCTTGTGCCACCATCTATTTAGGTCATGCGAAATTGTGCCGGTACCCAATTGACCCAAGCGGTATTGTTTTGAAATATTTTCTGCTTTTAAAACAATTTTATCCATTGTTCTTAAACTGTATCCATGAACGATTTTTCCACTTTATGAAAAATGATCATTCCAATAAAAAATAAAATGATGGTAAATAACGTGCTATATGCCAAATGCCACCAATTAAAAACACCTACGCCCATAAAAGCAAACTTAAATGTTTCAATGATACTTGTAACCGGATTTGCTAAGATGATCCATTTATATTTTTCAGGAACAATAGATAAAGGATAAACGATGGGTGATGCATACATCATTAACTGCACTCCAAAGGTGACAAGAAATTTTAGGTCGCGGTATTTTGTGGTTAAAGAAGATATGATGATGCCGAAACTTAAACCTAAAAACCCAATTAATATGATCAAGAAAGGCACTAGCATGAGTGCCCAATTAGGATGTATTGAATCTTTTGAGAATAGAAAATAAATCCAAACAGCTATAAAAAGTATAAATTGAACTCCGAGTTTTATCAAATTAGATACAACCACAGAAAGTGGAACAATCATTCGTGGAAAATAAACTTTACCGAATATATTAGCGTTTGCAGTAAACGTGTCGGCCGTTTTTGTTAAGGTTTCTGAGAAATAATTCCACAGAGTTATACCACATAAATAAAAAAGAACTTGCGGCAAACCATCGGTTGAAATGTTGGCCAGGTTTCCAAAAATAACTGTGAATGTTAGTGCAGTAATAATAGGTTGAATGAAGAACCAGATAGGGCCTAATATGGTTTGCTTATAAACCGAGACAAAATCCCGTCGCACAAATAGCACCAACAGATCTTTATACTTAAAGATCTCGTTAAGCCTTAAGTTATACCATTTGGAATAAGGTTTAATTGTAAGGTCCCAGTTTTCGTTTTCAGTCACTATTTCTTCTCTTTTATTAATACTTCTTCGGGAACCTTTATTGTTAACGAATAACCTATACTTTCAATATGGATTCGATACACATTTTCATTTGCAACTGATCTTACATAACCATAAAAGCCTTTGAAGGGACCATACTTGATCACTACTTTATCTCCTTCTTTGAATGATTGCTGAAAGCCTCCTTCTACAAAATATCCTTTTTCTTCCACTGATCTAAGAGCCTCTATTTCTATATCCCTTACAATAGCGTCGGCTCCATTATATCGCACATAATTTAAAACGCCCTGCGCTTTAAAAACCAGATCACGATCCTTATCTGTTACTTTCACAAAAACGTATCCGTTGATCATTGGTAAACTAACAGTCTTCATTCGGTCGCTCCATTTGCGTTTTTCAGTTCTTAATGGTGTATAGCCTTGTAAGCCCAACTCATTCAAGCGCTGACTTACTTTTTTTTCGCTTCGCGATGCTACATATAAAACTTTCCACTTCATTTATTTTCAAAGCTTCGCCACTTCAGTCACATACTGAATTTAAATTTTTTAATGCGGGCCCTTCGATAAACTCAGCGTCCGCTTTTTATTATTTATTCCAGATCAGCAAAGGATGCATATCCTTTTGCCTGATCATTTCTAGATCAAATTCGTTAGGCTTAAAACAACTGAAAGTAATTGTTTTACCTAGTTTCTTTTCAGCCTTCCCTATCAATTCTTCCAAATAAGGAATGTTGATATCTCCTATAAATACCAATTCAATACGATCTGCCTCTAACCCTTTTGCTAATTGCCCCACCAAATACACTTTTTCAAGATTACCGATGTGCTTCATGACGTAATCTACCAAGTGATTGATCCCCGTGATCTTCATCAACATTTGTTGAATATCCTTGAACAGAAGATGATCTTTATTGGCTTTAAATAATTTCTTGTTGCCATCCGTATACGAATTCAAAAAACCAGCTTTTTCGAACTTGTTTAATTCAAGGCGTATTCCATTAGTAGAATCTCCAAATTCCTCTTCTAGTCCGCGCAAATAAGAAACAGAATTTTCGTTTAGAAAAAATTTAAGAAGGATCTTGATCCGGGTTTTAGAAGATATGAGGATATCAAACATGCATAAACGAGTAATAAAATTACTCATTTTTACTGAAATGACAAATTATTTGCTGTAAGAACTGCCTTTTCCGTAACCATAGCCATAGCCATAGCCATAACTATACCCATAGCCTTTGTAATAATAGCGCTTACCGAGGTCTAGCACCCCATTTAATATAAAGAGGAGGTTAGTTATATTATTGCTCTCCTTAATTTGATTCACAAAATTGATGGTCTTTCTAGTAGAAGAGTTGGCGTTTAAAACGAATAAAGTTGCGTCGGCAAATTGCATCAAAAAAACCGAATCTGAGAGCAAGCCCGCCGGCGGTGAATCGATGATCACATAATCAAAATTAGATTTAGCGTAAGTGATCAATTCTCTCAATTTTTCTGATAACACAAAATCAGATGGGTTTGGTGGGATCGGACCCGCAAACATGCAATACAAATTTGGTATAACGCTTGGCTTAATTATTTCATCAATGGTGCCACCTTGATTGGTAATATAGGTTGTAATACCAATCAACTGTGCCGGTAAATCAAGGTTTTTATAAACTTTTGGTTTATGTAGGTCAAGTTCCAAAATAATGGTCTTTTTACCTGTTTTTGCCAAAGTAGTTGCCAAATTAATACTTGTAAATGTTTTGCCTTCTCCGGGTAAAAATGAAGTTACTAATAGGGTTTTATTATCCTTTCCTACTCCAGCATATTGTAAGTTGGTTCTTATGTTTCTAAAAGCTTCAGACACTAATGAGTTTGGTTGAATATCCACAATTACTCCGGCCTCGTCGTTCTTTTTCACAAAAGGAATTACACCAGCGGCAGGTATTTCCGTTAATTCCTTCAAATGCTCCACATTCTTGATCCGTGAGAATAAAAGGGTTCTTAAAAAGATCACCAATAGTGAAAGCGCAAATCCGGCCGTTAAAAAGTTTCTTTTTAAGCCTTGCCTGTCTGGGCTTACTTCGCCTGTATTTCTTGGTGTTTCAATAATGGTGGCATCGGGTACAATACTTGCCTTAGCAATTCGTGTATTTGCCTTTTTTTCTAACAAAAAATTATAAATGCCTTCGTTTACGGTTAATTTACGTTGAAAGCCAAGAATATCCTGTTGCTTTTGAGGAATTGATTTTGCCTCACCAATATATTTAGAGATCTGCCCATTAATATTATCTATTTTGGTAAGTGTTGCTTTTCTATTATTATTAATATAAACCAAAAGATCCTGCTTTAATTTTTTAATATTATTGATATTCTCTTGTAATACAGGATTTGCTTCTGTTGCTATATTGTTCAACCTATTCAATTCAATTTGGCGGGTATATAATTCGGTGGCTGCTTTAGGAATAAATCCATCCTTTTCGGCAATAAATATGGATGGTGGTAAAAATTGAGGGTCTTTATCTTCGATGATATACTTCTCCAGATCGTTTAGAGATTGTATCTGCATTTGAGCTGTTGATCTTTCCTGGTCGTAAGCCCCAATTTTACCTAAAAAATCATTTTCTTCCCATCCTAAATTTACAATGGATTTACGTTGCTTATACATTTGTAAGGTATCAACGCTGGCGTTTAGCAAAACAGAGATCTCATTTAGTTGTCGATCGATGTAGTCAATAGTTTTATCATTTAGTTCAATTTTTGACTTAAGTTTACTATAAAAATACTCCTGATTCAAAGAATCTAAAATAAGCACAGCTCGTTCAGGAATGATATCGTTTAAACTCAATTCCAAAATGTTAGTGTAATCCGGATTTTCAACATCTATGTTTGCGCGGATCTTTGCGATCAAAAATTCATTTGAGTGGATAATAAACTGATAGTAAATTCCCTTTAAAGACTCGATCTTTCCAGATTTTAATTGGAAATTTTTTGTAAGTAGCATATTAAAATCCAGATCAATTAACTCCTTTCCAAAAAAGCCTTTCTTAACTTCTCGCTTACCGTCTTTTAAATAATCTATTTCATAGGAGCTACTATCAAGAATTTTAAAATCAAAAACCGTTTCATAAAGTGAAGAATTAATGTTGTTGACCATCACATTAAATGGCATTCCGCCAAATTGTTCAGTTGTTCTAACCTTTCCTACAATAAAATAAGAGATCTCCAATTTAGGTTTAAGCTTATTCACTACTTTATTTAGTAGGTCATATGACAATAGAACGCGTTTCTCATTTGAATTATCAATATAGCTTTGGCCGCCATAAAAATTCGCATCAGTTACTACATTTCCCTTATAATAGGCATCATTGTTTTGTAATAAGATCTGTGTGGAAACCTTGTACGTAGAAGTTAGACGATAAATGTAAAAAGTGCCTACAAAATAAAAAATAGGTAAAAAGATCAGAGGGATCCACCAATTGGCCTTTAAGACCCTGATGATCAAGTTGAAGTCTTTTTGGGTAACTATAGCTTGTTTAGCTGATTTTGCCATGGTGGGATTACCAACAAAATTAGCTGATTTCGTTGAAAATTCAAGGTTGTAGGGTAAAAATAATTTATGTATCTTCGTGGTTCTATTCGAGTTACTTCATGGGATTTAAACAATATAGTGTTCTTGTAATTTTCCTTCTTTTGGCGGTTAGTACTAACGGTGGAGTACCACCCCCACCTCCTCCAAGTTCCGGACCCGGACCTGTTTGCTGGCCTCCACCCTGCATACCTATTGATGGCGGTATTACCCTACTTATTGCTGCTGGCGCGGCTTACGGTGCCAAAAAGATCTATACTTCAAGAAAAAAAGCTGAAGCGGATCAGTAAATCATGTGGGCAAATCTTAAGAAAAGTGCCGTATTAAAATTTCTAGTTTCCTCCGGAGTAACCTACCTCTTACTTTATTTAATTTATCAGTTCGTTGTAAGACGTAACACGGTTTACGATCAAAAGTTTATCGGCACAATTATTACAGGAAGTGAGTTCTTTTTACAACTATTTGGATATAAGACATTTACGGTTTTACAAGACCGTGATTTTCAAGTGATTGGCATCGACGGCTCCAACGGCGTTTGGGTTGGCTCTAACTGCAATGCCATCTCCTTATTCATGCTTTTTGTGGTGTTCATCATTTGGTACCCCGGACATCAAAGGTCAAAACTTTGGTTCATTCCCTTTGGAATTATCACTATTCATATCCTAAACATTCTTCGAGTGGTGGGCCTTGCGCTTGTGGCAAAATTTGCACCTACTTGGCTCGACTTCAATCATAGCTATACCTTCACCTTTATTGTTTACGCTTACATTTTTGTACTTTGGATGTGGTGGGTAAATAAATTCGCCGGTAAAAACGCAAGTAATACATGAAAATAAACTGGAGATATTTCATCCTCTTCTTCCTTTTGTTTGCTGTGCTTGGTTATTATCGTGAAAAATTCTTTGTTACGCTTAATCACCTCATGTACATTAAATATTACGGGCATGGACATGAAGAACATTTGGATCCCTTCATCCTTTTTCTAGATAGCTTTGATTACAACTCACTTTACTACATGAAATATCCTCTTACAATTCTTTCGATCATTCTATTTGGTTGCCTGAGCTATTTTGCCGTTCGTTTTATTTTAGGTACCAAAAAATTATGGCGCTGGGTTGTTTATTCTTATCTCATTTTACTAACTTTGGCGGGCATAAGCATGCTATTCGGTTATATTGTTAACCAAAGTTTACAAAACGACGAATACACACTTAGCAGATGGTTGGTTGGAATTATTCAATCGCCCATTATAACCATATTAATTATAGCATCGCACCAATTACTAGCACCAAAGAATCAAGAAAATAAAATTGAGAACATATGAAAAAAGATCCAATCATTTTTAAATTAATAAAAGAAGAACACGAACGCCAAACGCACGGTATTGAATTAATTGCCAGCGAAAATTACGTGAGCGATCAAGTGATGAAAGCCATGGGAAGTGTTCTTACTAATAAATATGCCGAAGGTTACCCAGGAAGAAGATATTATGGTGGCTGTGAAGTTGTAGATAAAGTGGAACAATTAGCCATTGATCGCGCTAAAGAATTATTTGGTGCTGAATGGGTAAACGTACAACCTCACTCCGGCGCGCAAGCAAATGCCGCTGTGATGTTGGGAGTTATAAAACCGGGCGATACCATATTAGGTTTTGATCTCAGTCATGGTGGACATTTAACGCACGGCTCACCGGTAAATTTTTCAGGTAAATTATACCGCCCTACTTTTTACGGTGTTGAGCAAGAAACCGGATTGATTAATTACGACAAAGTTGAAGAAGTTGCTAAAAGAGAAAATCCAAAATTAATTATTTGTGGTGCAAGTGCTTATTCGCGCGATTGGGATTACGAACGCTTACGTAAAATTACAGACAGCGTTGGCGCATTATTATTAGCAGATATCTCTCACCCATCTGGTTTAATTGCCAAAGGCATTTTAAATGATCCAATGCCGCATTGCCATATTGTTACAACAACAACACACAAAACATTGCGCGGTCCTCGCGGTGGAATGATCATGATGGGCAAAGATTTTCCAAATCCATGGGGAGAAAAAACACCAAAAGGTGAAATCAAAATGATGAGCGCTATTTTAGATGGCGCCGTTTTTCCTGGAACACAAGGTGGTCCACTTGAACATGTGATCGCCGCCAAAGCTGTTGCTTATGGAGAATGTTTGAGTGATGAATACATGCAATATTGTGTTCACGTTATAAAGAACGCACAAGCTTTGGCTAATGCCTTAGTGAGCAAAGGATATAAAATTATTAGCGGCGGAACCGACAATCACTTAATGTTGATCGATCTTCGCAATAAAAACATTACCGGTAAAGAAGCCGAGAAAGCTTTAGGCTTAGCAGATATTACGGTAAACAAGAACATGGTACCATTCGATGATAAATCGCCATTTGTAACAAGTGGAATTCGTATCGGTTCTTCAGCCATAACTTCTCGCGGATTAAAAGAAAAAGATTGCATCAAAATAATAGAATTATTGGATGCTACTTTAATGAATCGCGCGAATGAGAAAGAATTAGCGAAGATCAAGAAGAAGGTAAATACGATGATGATCAAGTTTCCTTTGTTTAAGGATTAATTTTGATCGAAGCGTTCAACCTTATTTACGCCCTTTACTTTTTTAAGATTATCAATTAAATGATTCAGGTGTTTGGTATCGTGCACATAGATCATTATCGTTCCTGTAAAAATTCCGTCCTCTGTGTCAAAACTGATGGAACGCATGTTCACGTTGTTCTCACTTGAGATCACTTTGGTGATATTATTTACTAAACCTAACTCATCCGTTCCCACTAATTTTAATCCTGCCAAGAAGGAAATAAGTTGATCGTTGGTCCACTTTGCCTTTACAACTCTATACGCATAATTAGAAAGTAACTTCACAGCATTTGGGCATGACACACGATGGATCTTTATGCCTTCGCCAACGGTAACAAATCCAAAAACGTCATCACCCGGAATTGGGTTACAACATGGCGATAATTTATAATCGAGTTGCTGAAGATCATCACCAATAACTAACATGTCGCTGCCACCACGCGTGCTTGTTACTAATTGCTCGATTTTTGGTGCTTCTTTGGTCTTTTTTCCTTTAGTAGGATTTTCTTTGTGCTTATAAAAGGCCTTTATTTCCTTTATATCCACATTCCCTACAGCAACTCGATAAAATAATTCGTGCGAGGAGGGCAAGTTCAAGAAGTGCATGAAATCATTGATATTTTGCAACGTAAATTCTATTTTGTTCTTGTAGAATTTACGCTCCAACATTTCCCTTCCGCCCTCTGCAGTTTTGCGGCGTTGCTCTTTTAAAGAATTTTTTATTTTGGATTTGGCGCGAGCAGTTACAACCAATTTCAACCAATCATCTTTTGGTGTTTGTTTATTACTGGTAAGTATCTCGATTTGATCGCCACTTTTTAATTGATAACTCAAAGGCACCAACTTATGATTCACCTTTGCGCCAATACATTGCTCTCCGATCTTGGTATGAATATCAAAAGCAAAATCCAAAGCAGTTGAGCCTATTGGCAAAGTTTTCATATCGCCTTTTGGCGTAAACAAAAATATCTCGTCGCTAAATAAATTGAGTTTAAAGTCATCAATAAATTCTAATGCATTTGGATCCGGACTATCCAACATCTCTCTTACACGCAATAACCAAGCTTCGAGTTTACTTTCCTTTTCTGCCGCAGCATCTTTGTACTTCCAATGTGCAGCGTAACCACTTTCTGCTAATTCATCCATTCGCACCGAACGAATTTGTACCTCCACCCACTTTCCTTCGGGACCCATCACTGTGGTATGCAAACTTTCGTAACCGTTGCTTTTTGGTGTACTGATCCAATCACGCAAACGCTCCGGACTTGGATGATAGAAATCAGTTATAATAGAATATACTTTCCAGCAGTCAGACTTTTCATTCTCCAGCGGAGAATCGATCACAATGCGAATGGCGAACAGATCATAGATCTCCTCAAAGGCAACTCCCTTTCCTTTTATTTTATTATAAATGCTGAATATGGATTTTGGTCGGCCAAATATTTTGAAACTAAAACCCTGTTCTTGTAAGATCTCTTTAAGTGGCTCAATGAACTTCTGGATAAAGCGTTTTCGCTCAGGCTCCGTTTCAGTTAATTTTACGGCGATCTCGTAATACGCTTCGGCGTTAGTGTATTTTAAACCAAGATCCTCTAATTCTGTTTTAATGGTGTTTAATCCTAATCGATGTGCAAGCGGTGCGTACAAAAACAAAGTTTCGCTTGCAATTTTCATTTGCTTGTCGCGCTTCATGTGATTAAGCGTACGCATATTGTGCAAACGATCGGCAAGTTTGATCAGGATAACGCGTATATCCTCACTCATGGTGAGCAACACTTTCCTGAAATTCTCTGCTTGAATTGAAGAGGTATTATCTATTACACCCGAAATTTTTGTTAACCCATCAATGATCTGTGCAACTTTTTCGCCAAACAAACCACGGATGTCCTCTAGGGTAAGATCAGTATCTTCAACGGTATCATGCAAAAGCGCGCAAACAATTCCTGTTGCACCTAAACCCATTTCTTCGGCACAAATTGTGGCAACGGCAATTGGGTGATAGATGTAAGGCTCGCCACTTTTTCGTCGCATCTCTTTATGCGCTTCCACCGCAACTTCAAAAGCTTTACGGAACATTTCCTTATCGCCTTTTTCGAGGCGGCGCTTACAAGCTTTAATTAATTGCTTATAGCGATTAAGGATCTCTTTACGTTCTGCTTCAAGGTCGATCTGCATAGTTCAAATTACAGTTTGAATTTACTACTTAAATGCAAGAAACAAAATAAGAAAGAAGGATTTTTAGGATGTTTTAGATAAAGATGTGTAAAGGAGAAACCAAGACGTTTTACTTGGGAACAAAAATAGGAGTTTGTTTATTGGGGTCTGGCTTCACAGCCTTGTCGTTTTTGTTCTTTTCATTACGTGCGTCAACATCTTCCTCGATCACCCACTTACCCTTTTTAAATATCATAGAATCAAAACTTCCGTCGGGACCATAATATTGAGGCAAGCCATCCATTACCGATCCTTCTTCGCGAGGGCCTAAATGACTGTAAACAATTCTGCCGCTTTTGCTATCGTATTTTAAGCTCATGGTAACTTCGCTGCTATACTCAAACATCAAACGTTTTGGATTTTTTTTAGGGAACTTAAATGCGTCCTTTCCAAAGATCGGTGTGCCATCGGATTTAAAATATAATACATCCAAAAATTTTCGTTGTACCAATTTATCATTTCCGTCCCAAGCTATTAATGTATAGAAATCTTCACATTCAATAATATCCAAATACAGCATTCCAAACCACTTATCAGGGGTTCCAATATAGGTTTCAGGGTTTTTTACACTCCCCGATTTATCCACCAGCTTAAAAAATTCATAATGATCCTCGGTCTTGTGTTTCATAAAGCCGGTTTTAATGCGCTTTGAATTATTCACCATTAAAAAGCCGAAGAATAAATGTGTTTCATCATCCTTGTGAATATTCCATGTGATGAGTTTGAATTTTTTGTTTTTCGGACTGAGTGTAGAAATATCATGTAAGCTGTCAAACGGAAAATCGAGGGCTTTTTGGTTTGTGGCTATACTTTCGATGGCCTTTATAAACTCCTTGTTGGCCGCCATTCTATCTGCCTCTTTTTTACTGTAAAAAACTTCCGTTTGAAGACTTCTTAATTGAAACAACTTCTCGGCATAAATGTTCTTAATAGAATCTCCCTTTTGTGAGAAAGAAAACACCGACATCACCAAAAAAAGATAAATGAGTTGTTTTTTCATTTGACCGATAACGCAAATATCAGTAATTTGTTACAGTATTAAACGTTAATCCAACTATTTTATAAACCTTTATATGTTATACATACGTTTTATAAGGCTATTTCTAAGCTACCTTGGATTTATTTTACTAGGCGCAGCCATGTATAACTACGAATTAAGTATCTATTTAATAAGGCAAGGTAATGGACAGCTTAAAGTTTTAAGCGGCACTCAAAGTTTTGAAGATTACAGGGCTAATAATGTTTTAAGTGAGAAAGAATCTTCTAATCTTGAGCTAATTGATCAGATCAAAAAATTCTCCGTTGATAGTTTGGCATATAAACCAACGGATAATTTCACTTCTATTTACGATCAAAAGAAAAAACCTATTTTATGGGTGATAACTGCATCCGAAAAATATGCTTTAAAGCCAGTTGAATGGGAATTTCCATTGATAGGAAGTGTGAGCTACAAAGGGTTCTTTAATGAGCAGTTGGCCATAAAAGAAAAAAATAAATTACAAGCCAAGGGTTTTGATGCAGGTATTCGCAGTGTTTCGGCATGGAGCACGCTAGGATGGTTTAGCGACCCATTATTGAGTGCTCATTTAAATAAAAGCAAAGGAAGTTTTTGTAATTTACTATTTCACGAGCTATTTCATGCCACATTTTACAAAGCAAGCAGGATCAATGAGAATGAAAATTTGGCCAATTTTATTGCGCATAAAGCTACGCTTCAATTTCTAAAAAACGACACCATTGCGCTCTCAGAATATATATACAACCATGAACAGCGTGAACTTCTAAATAAATTTCTCAATGCAAACACAAAGGCCTATAAAACTTTCCTCGATTCGAATAATAACAACAAAAACAAGCTCATCTTAAAACAAAAACAGCTCCTTTTTTTAATAAAAAAGCTTAAAAACAGTGATATAAAAAAGGAAAAACTTGTTTTAATGACCGAACAAGAAATTCTTACTGAGCAGAACGCCTATTTCATTGATTATATGCAGTACAACAGCCAGCAAGATAGCCTCGAAAATGCTTTTAACAAATTTTATAAAGGCTCCATAAAAAACATGGTACGGTCTTTGGCTCCATAAAGGTCTTATAGTTATATTTGAATTCAAGACATTAAAAAATATGAAAACCCTTCTTTTACCTTTTGCACTCCTTTTTTCGCTTGCCTCGTTGTCTCAAACCGGTTATGATGTGAAATTCCAGATCAAGAACAACACTGATACCACCATGTATCTGGTTCGCACAATTTTTGACAAACAATACATTTCTGATACCTGTAAAAAAGTAAAAAATGGTTTAGTTCAGTTCAAAGGCAAAAAAACTTTGGATAAGGGCGTTTATACCTTAGTAAGTCAGGAGAAATCGGTGTACTTCGATTTCTTAATTAACGATAGCTATAACTTTACTATCAGTTTTGACCGCAATGATATTGTAAACACATTAAAATCGAACGGAAGCAAAGAGAATGTAGATATGTTTGCCTACCTAAAATTTATGACCAATAAAAATGCTGAGTTCATTAAAACAAAGGATCAAACCAAAAAAATGAATAAAACAGATAGCGCCAAATTTGTAGCAGAAAAATTTGAAGCTATGACAAAAGACGTTATGAAATTTGAAGAGGACTTCATGAAAAAAGTGAAAGGGACTTTTACATATGACTTTTTGAACATGAAAAGCGAAAAAGAAGCTAAGGACGTTCCATTGGCTTCTAACGGAAGACCAGACAGCATCTGGCGCTATTACTATTACAAGAATCATTTTTGGGATGGAGTAGATTTTAAAGATAAACGCATCCTTACGATCCCTTTCTTCGACGATCGTGTTAAACGTTATTTTGACGGTGTGATGTTTCAGTACTCTCCTGATACATTGATCAGAGAATTAGATTGGATGCTTGGGCAATGTGTAAAAAATGAACTCGTGTACAATTTGCTCTTAGGTCATTTTACATACAAATATGAGCAAGACAAGCGTATGAGCTTTGATAAGGCTTTTGTTCATTTAGCTGATAATTACATTTTAAATGGAAATGCAAAGGAAGTGTACTCAGATGAAACTGTAAAGGCCATTAAAAAACGCGTGGATGTTTTACGCAATTTGCTGATCGATTCTAAAGCAACAGAACTTTATATGATAGATACGGTTGACGCTCGCAAGGTCATCAAAATGGGATTTGATACCGTAGTTACAAGTAAAAGTGCAACAGAATTGTATTACAAGAACATTGATAAATTAACACCAATGTTTAAAACCCTTTACATGGTAAATGCAAAATTCACCGTGTTAGTTTTCTGGGATGTGGATTGTAGTCATTGCCAAACTGAGATCCCGAAGCTTCATGAAGAATTAAAAAAGATAAAAGGTAAGATCGATTACAAGGTAGTTTCTGTGTACACCAAAGAAGATTTTGAAAAATGGCGTAAATATATCATTGAGAAAAAGCTAAATGATTTTTATCACTTGTATGATCCTATCCATTTGAATAATATAAAAGATAAATACGATATCATTTCAACACCTGTTATATATGTACTTGATAAAGACAAATTGATCAAAGGAAAAAAGATCGCTGCCGAGCAAGTAACAGGGCTTTTAGAATATTTGAACAGCGTGGACAATACTCCAAGTAAAAAATAAAATTATATGATGATCCGATCAGCCAAATTAAAACTATCCTTCTATTTAAGTATTTTATGTGCCTTTTCATTTGCACAAGGGGGATATGATATTCGTTTCAATATGAAAGGTAATAAGGATACCATCATGTATCTTGTAAAATATGTTTGGGATCAGCAATACATAACAGATACTTGTAAAAACATTAAAAACGGCATGGTTGTTTTTAAAGGAAAAGAAGATCTGGAAAAAGGTGTTTACGTACTTGTAAGCGAAGCCAAATCCATATATTTTGATGTATTCGTTAACGAGAATCAAAAATTCACGATCACATGCGACAATAACGATATTGTGAATACGCTTAAAGTTATTGGCAATAAGGAGAACGAAACCTTTTTTAGTTATATCAAGTTCATTACCGGCAAGAATCAGGAATTTGGAAAATTTGTGGCACAAACCAAAGGAATGAACAAAGCTGATAGTACAAAGTTCATGTTGGATAAAATAAATCTAATGAATACCGACGTGATGAAGTTTGAAAAGGACTTTATGGAGAGAACCAAAGGTACTTATGTGAATGATGTAATGAATTTAAAAACTGAAAAGAATCCTACAGATATTCCAAAAGCATCAAATGGCAGGCCCGACAGTGTTTATCAATATTACTGGTACAAAAGTCATTTTTTTGATGGCATAGATTTTACCGATGATCGCATCATTCGTACTCCTTTTTTTGATGATCGCGTAAAACGCTATTTTGAGAGTGTGATCTTACAAGCTCCTGATACTGTTATACAAGAAATTGACAAGATCTTGGCCAAATGCAAGCCTGATGGATTAGTTTATAATTTATTGATTGGTCATTTTACCTATAAATATGAGCAAGACAAACGCATAGGCTTTGATAAAGTTTTTGTGCACCTATGCGATAAATACATCATTAGTGGTAAGGCTAAGAAAGTTTATGAGGATGAAACTGCAAAAAAGATCAAAGAACGCGCAGATATCCTTAGAAATATTCTTTTAGACTCAAAAGCACCTGAGATCTATATGATCGACACCATACATGGAAAAGAAGTTTTAAAACTGGGATTTGACACTGCTAAAACAAGCGAATCAATTACCAATTTATACTACAAACATATTAATAAGCTCACCCCTTGGTTTAAAACAGTTTATGGTATAAGCGCAAAATATACCGTACTTGTCTTTTGGTCGGTAGATTGTGGTCACTGTCAAACGGAGATCCCAAAACTAAACGAGGAATTAAAAGAGATCAAAGGAAAGATCGACTTTAAAGTAATGGCCATTTACACCAAAGAAGACTATGAAGCGTGGAGGAAATTTATCATTGATAAAAAATTAGACTTCATGAACGTGTTCGATCCGGTTCATATTAATGACCTCAAGAACAAATACGATATCTATTCAACACCGGTTATTTATATCTTGGATAAGGATAAAAAGATCAAGGCAAAACGCCTTGGATCAGAGCAAGTGATAGAGATGTTGAAATTCTTTGAAGCTCAGGAAAAGAAATAGCCTAATCTAAAATAATTTAAATTATTGAGGTACTCATATGTAGTGCGAAGAATTCTTAAAGTATAAATTAAATATTGTACTTTAGTCTGAATATTATCAAGCACCACGTTGGAGAATAAGGTCAAACAATTACAAGACGAAATTGCAGCTCTAAAAAAAGAGAACGGCGCGCTAAAAAAAATGTTATTTTCTGATGACATTGGGCCTACCGTAAATGTTCCTGAAGCTTTTACTCCAATATTCAATAATGCTGAAAAAGTAGTGGGGAGCTATTTCAAGGGTTTAAAATTCAATCCTACAAAAGGCACCATTGAGATAAATAAAGAACGTTACGTTCTAATGAGAGCTTCTGCATTGTCTTATGAATTCTTAAAATCAATAAAGAATTTATACAAAGACAGAGGTGAGGAAGAAGCGATAAACATTGGTAAAAATATATTGTTTGATGTAGCGCATGTACTTGGAAACGAAGACGCGTTAAGCTTTCATAAAAAACTAAATCTAAAAGATCCTATTAGCAAACTATCTGCTGGGCCGGTGCATTTTGCCTACACCGGCTGGGCTTCTGTGGATATTTCTCCTGAAAGTAATCCAAGTCCCGACGATAATTTCTTCCTTAAATACAATCATCCATTTTCTTTTGAGGCCGATTCGTGGATCAAACTAAAAAAGACATCAGAATTTCCGGTTTGCATTATGAATTCAGGTTACTCAAGTGGTTGGTGTGAAGCCAGCTTTGGTATACCCTTAACCGCAGTTGAAATAAGTTGCCGTGCAAAAGGCGATAAAGAATGTACATTCATAATGGCACCTCCCAGTAAGATCGAAGAATATCTTAAACGCGAAAAAAAGGTTGCAAAAAAATTAGTTGTTCCAAAGTTCCTTGAAAGAAAAAAAGCGGAAGAAGAACTTAAGGCAAGCGAAGAACGTTATCGAGAGCTTCTAGAACACGCTACAGATCTTATTCAAAGCGTTGACATGGACGGCAAAATAATATTTGTGAATCAGTCTTGGAAAAAAACACTTGGTTACTCTGACTCTGAACTCATTGGTAAAAATATTTTTGATTTCATCCATCCAAGTTACCACGAACATTGTATCAGTATGATGAATGAGATTTCGAATGGGCAGATCCAAAAAGTGGACAAATTCGAGCTGGCGATGATCACAAAGAATAAACGTACTGTTTTACTAGAAGGAAACATCAGCTTGAAAAAAGAGAACGGAAAGCCAATTGCCACTAGAAGTATTCTTAGGAACATTACTGAACGAAAACTATCAGAAGAAAGAATTCAGCAAGCGCTTGAAGAAAAGGAAGTTCTTTTAAAGGAAGTTCATCATCGTGTAAAAAATAATCTTCAAATAATATCAAGCTTGTTAAGTCTTCAGTCAGAAACCATTGAAGATGTTAAGGCAAAAGAAAAATATAGAGAAAGTATTGGGCGAATAAGATTCATGTCCATCATTCATGAGCTACTTTATCAAATCAAGAATTTTGACAGTGTAAAGGCTGATGCATATTTAAGTGAACTCGTAAATTACATCTCGCAAACCTATAACACTAACAAAAACATTGAGGTAAAACTTTCGATCAATATCAATACCAAACGAATTGACCTCAACAAATCCATTCCTTGCGGTTTGATCATTAATGAACTTTTGTCGAATGCTTTTAAATATGCATTTCCAAATAAAAATGCTGGCAAGGTTGAAATTACCTTATCAGCTCTATCAGAACAGCCTTACTTATTTGAATTAAGAGTTTCTGATAATGGAATTGGCTTGCCGGAAGACGTGAATCAAAATTCAAACACCTTAGGGATGCAATTAGTTTATTCTTTGGTGGATCAATTAGACGGAAAACTTACCATCGAAAGAAATAATGGAACTCAATTCATCATTCAGTTCACTTAAGAAATAAGGTACACAGTTAAAACGATCACCAGATGGTGCATAAATTGGTCGGCACCAAATACCCACCAATGAAATTTATTACTAGGATGCTCCAATCTTCTGAACCAGAAACTAAGCTTTCCTTTTGTAAGGTCAATTAAAAAATGAGTGATCAATTGAAATCCTCCCGCAAAAATTGCTTTATCAAGATCATACATCACAAGCACAACTGTAAAAAATAAAATGGCGTGAATCAATGCGTGAATGAAAATTGGATATAAAGGTTTGCCGTATCGTTTTGCATTCAACATCCAATCGGTGCTTAAATGCGTAAAGTCTGCAGCCCAATGACAAACATTTAGTGCAATTAAAGCTATAAGCATTGTTTTATTCATTTAAACTAATTGTTCTATTGGTGTACAAACGCCATTCTCACAAACGTAACACTTTAAACGATCCTTGAACACATATGGTTTATAAATAGACTTATTCAATAACATTCGTAAACATTCTTGTATTCCTTCAATGATACTTGGATGCGGATGCATCATGTCGGCCAATTCGCGGATCCCTTGATTGGTATGTATCAAATACGCCACTGCTTGAATGGCAGAACTTGCGTGTTCACCTACAGCACGCATTCCTAAAATACGCATGGCATTGTCGTTTGTAACAATGATCTTAAAAAAACCTACAGTTTTGCGCATGGCAATTGCTCTCGCGTTTGTAGCATAATCTAATTTCACAACTTTATGCGGAATTCCTTTCGCTACCAATTCTTGCTCATTCATTCCAACGGCAGCCACTTCAGGATTTAAGAACATGATCGTTGAGATGTTCTTATACGACAGCGGCTTTACCACCGGACCAAACATTCTTACCACAGCGTGACGCGCCTCACGTTCGCCAACATTTACAAGTGCAACTTCTGTGGTTACATCGCCGGCTACATATATATTACTGATGTTGGTTTGTGTGTCTTCATCCCAAATACAACCGCGCTCATTCAATTTCACGCCTGCATTTTCTAAACCTAATCCATTTACGTTCGCTTCTCTTCCAATACTCACTAAGGCTTTTTCCACTTGAAATACCTCTGTTTTACCATCTTTATATTTCAACTCGTATTCTACTCCGCCATTTTTAATTTCCATACGAAGCAAACTTGCGCCGTGATGTAATAAACAACCGTGAGATTCTAAATTTCTACTGATGATGTCCGTGATGTCTTTATCTTCAAAAGGTAAAATACGATCGGCTTTATCTATCAACGAAACTTTTGTATTTCCTAAAAGCGAAAAAATAGTTGCAAACTCACAACCAATAACACCGGCCCCTAATACAACCATGCTTTTTGGAAAGCTAGTTAAATTACGAATGCCGTTACTTGTCATAATGGTGTGTTCGTCAACAGTAATATTTGCAGGCTTACGTGGACTGCTGCCTGTACAGATCAATATATTATCTGCCTGAACTTCTTTTGATGAACCATCTTCCTTAGTGATTCGCACTGTGTGCTTATCTAATAAATAACCTGCGCCTCGTTCGTAGAACATTAGTTCACTTCTTTGCTTTTGCAAAAATTGCATATGAACTGTCATTTGTGTTTTGCGCTCAAACACTGCTTCATTCACAATTCTTGAAACATCTTTAAAGTCAGGATTAAAATTTGGAACAAGTTCCTTTGTGATCTGCACTTTTAACGCATGCTCCCACAAAGTTTTTGAGGCTAACACACCATCATACACGCCGGCGCCTCCTAATTTGAACTTCTCAATAAGTAGAACTTTTTTCCCAAAGTCGATGGCGCGCATGGCCCCCGCATAGCCGCTCGGGCCGCCACCTATCACAATAAGATCAAAATGTTCCATTTACAAGGTCGAATTTACTAATTAAATCAGACCTCCTATAATTCACGTAAATTATTGATAGTCAATGCTATTATAAATTTTATTTTTACAACAATTTAGCTATCTTTGCACCCCTATAAATAGTAAAAATTATGAACGATAGTATCATTTATTTAGTTCCCGTACTTGGAATAATTGGATTAATTGTAATGGCCATTAAATCGGCTTGGGTTAGTAAGCAAGATGCAGGTGATAAGAATATGCAAGAATTGGCCGGCTATATTGCCGATGGAGCCATGGCATTTTTAAAAGCAGAATGGAAAGTGTTGAGCATCTTTGTTGTGTTTGCAGCAGCTTTATTAGCGTATTCAGGAACAATTCATGAAGTGAATGGCATACATATCCATTCAAGTTGGATCATTTCTGTTGCCTTCATCATAGGCGCCGTTTTTTCTGCAACTGCAGGATATATTGGAATGAAAGTGGCAACAAAAGCTAACGTTCGTACCACACAAGCAGCGCGTACTAGTTTAAAACAAGCCTTAAAGGTTTCGTTTACTGGCGGAACTGTAATGGGATTAGGTGTTGCAGGTTTAGCAGTGCTTGGTTTAGGAGGTTTATTCATTGCATTCTTAGCGATATTTCAAAATCTAGGAGCTGATCAAGTTAAAACTGCTATTGAAGTATTAACCGGTTTCTCTTTAGGTGCTGAGTCGATCGCCTTATTTGCGCGTGTTGGTGGTGGTATTTATACAAAGGCTGCCGATGTTGGCGCTGACCTTGTAGGTAAAGTTGAAGCAGGAATTCCTGAAGACGATGTTCGTAATCCTGCAACTATTGCCGATAACGTAGGTGATAACGTAGGCGACGTTGCCGGTATGGGTGCCGATCTTTTTGGTTCATACGTTGCAACAATCTTAGCAACCATGGTATTAGGACAAGAAATTATATTGAAAGATAATTTCGGCGGCATGTCGCCAATTTTATTACCAATGGTGATCTGTGGTCTAGGAATTATTTTCTCTATCGTTGGAACTTGGTTTGTTACTATTAAAGATGAAAAATCAAATGTTCAGAATGCATTGAACATGGGTAATTGGTCGTCGATGATCTTCACTGTTATTGCATCTTACTTTGTAGTGAATTGGATGTTACCAGACGGTGACATCTTTTTACGTGATACACATTTTAATAAGATGGGCGTATTTATGGCCATTTTAGTTGGTACCGTTGTTGGAGCTATCATGAGTATTGTTACAGAATATTACACAGCCATGGGTAAAAAACCTGTGTTATCTATCATTCAACAATCATCTACCGGTCATGCAACCAATATCATTGGTGGTTTATCTGTTGGTATGAAATCAACTGTAATTCCAATTTTAACTTTGGCAGGTGGTATCATGGGCTCTTATTATTTTGCAGGATTATATGGTGTAGCTATTGCTGCTGCAGGTATGATGGCAACAACAGCTATGCAATTAGCCATTGATGCATTCGGACCAATTGCCGATAACGCAGGTGGTATTGCAGAGATGAGTCAGTTACCTCCTGAAGTTCGTGAGCGCACGGATAATTTAGATGCCGTAGGAAATACAACTGCAGCAACCGGAAAAGGTTTTGCTATTGC
>Ga0315900_10004383_pt1 | contig 19964 bp, 15 predicted proteins | sample LakEriMetagenome_FD_203521 | JGI IMG/M metagenome (GOLD analysis project Ga0315900, IMG submission 203521) | Freshwater fungal communities from buoy surface, Lake Erie, Ohio, United States - Buoy 12 MA114 | ecosystem: Environmental > Aquatic > Freshwater > Lake > Lake biofilm | place: USA: Lake...
CGTCCATTCCTGATCAGCAGAGTGTTCATGGCCCTTTCTCCGTCGCGCTCAGCCCGGAGCGCCGCTCGGTGCGGGGTTGCTGCGCCGCAGCAGGCGTCGCGCATTGTCGGCGAGCCAGGCGGGGGCGTCGATCTCGTGGCCTTCCGCGGGCTGGTCCCAGCCGGCGAAATTGGTGCCCAGCACGACTCTGTCGCGGCCGACGACTTCGTGCAACAGGGCGAGGGAGCGCGGATCGTGCACGTGGTTGTCGTACCAGAGCCGCCGCAGCCGCGCTTCGAACGCGCCCGGTTCGCGCAGGCGTTCGTTCGACCACGGCCGTTTGCGCGCCGCCTCGGCGAAGCGCCCGGCCAGGAACGCGATCGCGCCGCCGCCGTGGCTGAAGCAGACGTCGAGCGCCGGGTGGCGGTCGAGCACGCCGCCGTAGATCAGCGTGCCGACCGCGAGCGTCTCCTGCGCGGCGAAGCCGAGCAGCAGGTCGAGGTCGTACCGGTTCACCTCGGGGAACGCCGCGGGGCCGTCGATGCCCGCGGGCGCCGGGTGGAAGAACAGCGGCACGTCGAGGTCGACGCAGGTGCCGTAGAAGCGGTCGAGCTCGGGCGCGTCGAGGCGGATCCCGAACTCCGTGCCGATGCTCGCGCCCCAGAGGCCGAGTTCGTGCACCGCGCGCTTCAGTTCGGCGCAGGCGGCCGCGGGGTCCTGCATCGGCAGCGCCGCCAGGCCGGCGAGGCGGCCGGGGTGCTTCGCGACGAGCGCGGCCAGCACGTCGTTCGCGCGGCGGCAGAAGGCGGTCGCCGAGTCGGCGTCCACGAAGTGGAAGTAGGTCAGCGGGTTCGGCGACAGCACCTGGAAGTCGATGCCGGCGCGGTCCATCGCGCTGAGGCGCACGTCCACGTCCATGAAGGCGCTGCCGCGGTAGCGCACGCCGTGCAGCCGGTAGTTGCCCACGCGGAACAGCGGCCGGCCGTCCGGCGCGGTCGTGAGTTCGGGCCCGTGCACGCCCGCGGTGCCGAAGGTCTCCTCGAGCACCACGTGGGCGTGCAGGTCGATCGTTCGGGCGGTGGCGATGGACATGGCGGGTGCGTCGCTCGTTCGTGGGGTGCGTCGTGCCGCGCTAAACCGGGCTCTGGACCACGCCGCCGTCGACGGCGAGGAACGTGCCGGTCACGAAGCTCGCGCGCTCGGAGGCGAGGAAGGCGACGACGTCGGCGATCTCCTCCGGCCGCCCGAGCCGCCCGAGCGGGACGCTCCGGGTGATCGCAGCTTCGGCGTCCTCCGCCGAGGTGCCGGACGCCTGCGCGCGGGTCTCGAGCATCTGGTCCACCCGCTCGGTGCGGGTCCAGCCGGGGCCGACAGTGTTGATGGTGACGCCGTCCTTCGCGACCTCGGTCGCGAGCGTCTTCGCCCAGCCGAGCGCCGCGAGCCGCAGGCTGTTCGACAGCAGGATGTCCGGGATCGGCTGCTTGACCGAGTACGAAGAGACGTTGACGACGCGGCCCCAGCGCTGGCGACGCATCCACGGCAGCACCGCGCGCGTCGTGCGCACCGCGGACATCAGCGTCAGTTCGAACGCCCGCGCCCAGTCCGCGTCGCTCACGCGCTCGGAGCTCCCGGGCGGCGGCCCGCCGGCGTTGTTGACGAGCACGTGGATGGTGCCGAGCCGTCCGGCCACGTCGGCGACCAGCCGCTCGACCTGCGCGGCGTCGGCGACGTCGCACGCGAAGCCGAGCACCTCGCGGCCCGCGGCGGCGGAGAGCTCGGCGGCCGCGCTCGCGGTGCGAGCGGCGTCGCGCGCGCAGATCGCCACGCGCGCGCCCTCGCGGGCGAAGGCTGCCGCCGTCGCGTAGCCGATGCCGCGACTGCCCGCCGTGACCAGCACGGCCTTGTCGGTGAGGCCCAGGTCCATCGGTCAACGCCTTTCTGGGTCCGCCTCGAGCTGCTTCCGGTACATCGCGAGGTCGAAGTAGTCGCGCCACGCGCGGATCAGCCCGACCTCGACCTCGAACGCGCCCATCACGGGCAGGCGGATCGTGCGGCCGCGCAGCCCGAAGTCGTCCGAGCGCTCGGTCAGCACCGTGTTCCCGTTCGCGGCGATCGCCTGGAGCTTCCAGTCCACCCACTCGAAGCCGCCGATCCGCGCGAGGTAGGCGCGCACCGCCTCGCGGCCGCGGATCGGTTCCATGGGCACGTTGTGGTAGAGCACGTCTTCGTGCAGGCAGGCGACCACGGCGTCCATGTCGTTCGCGTTCCACGCGGCGAGGAAGGCGTGCACGGTGTCGAGCGGCGTGCGCGTGCCGGCACCTGCCGTCGAGCCGCGATCCGTCGCCGACGCGCCCGCCGGCGCGTCACGGACGGACGCATTCGCCGCATCGGGCGTGGTCGCCATCGTGTCGGATCCCCCTCCAGGCGCGGCCGTGGCCCTTCCGCCAGTATGCCGGAAGCAAGCCGGCTGTCCGGACAACCTGCCGCTCGCGGACTATACGAAAAACCGGCCTGCGGCCGCGACCCCTTCCGTGCGGCGCGCTAACCTAACGGTCGTTTGGGATCCGGCGCCCGGCCCGGCGCGTGCCCGGCGCCGGCCGGCCGGCCGCCGCCGCGCCCGGGGCCGTCGCCTGGTACCGATGCCGACCTTCGACCCGTTCGACGCCTCGACTGACCGCGATCCGGATGCGGCGCTCGCTGCCCGGCGCCGGGCTGCGCCGGCCACGGGCCGGCGGCTGCTGGTCGTCACCGGCGGTCATCCCTTCGACGCCGCGACCTTCGGCACGCTGCTGGACTCGCTCGAGGGATGGCAATGGACGCGGTGGAACCATCCGGAGGCCGCCGCCCGCATCGCTGCGGGCGAAGCGCAGGCCTTCCACGCGCTGCTGTTCTACGACATGGCCGGCTACCGCTTCGCGGACGGCGGCATGACCGTACGCGCGCCCGCTCCCGAGTACGTGCGCGCGCTGGAATCGCTGCTCGACGCCGGCACCGGGTGCGTGTTCCTCCATCACGCGCTCGCCGGCTGGGCGGCCTGGCCCGGCTGGGCCGAGCTGGTCGGTGGTCGCTTCCTCTATGCGCCCGACCTCGTCCGGGGCACGCCGCGGCCGGACTCGGGCTACGCGCCCGGCGTGCGCTACGAAGCCGAAGTCGTGGCCGAGCATCCGGTCACGGGCGGCCTGCCGCCGCGCTTCGAACTCGTCGACGAGCTCTATCTCGCCGAGGTGTTCGAGGCCGACGTCGTGCCGCTGCTGCGGGCGCGGCACGGGCTCGCGCCGGGCGAGTTCCGCTCGGCCGCCGCCGCGATCGCGGGTCGCGACGCGACGGTCGGCCCCGGACGTGCGCCGGGCTCCGACCTGATCGCCTGGGCGCGCACGGTGCGCGCCGCGCGGCTCGCCTACCTGCAGTGCGGCGACGGGCCCTCGACCTTCGCGAACGCGCACTTCCGCCGGCTGCTCGCGAACGCACTCGCGTGGGTCGCGCGCGAGCCGCGCTGAAGCGGAGCGCGCGCTTTGACAGCGCAGCGCGCCGGTCTGCAAGATCGGCGCCTCGCGAGGGGGGACCTGCTCATGGCGCTCGATCCGAAGTTCCGTGCGATGCTCGACATGCCCGGCATGCAGCTGGGCGCCCCGCCGCCGGAAGTCACCCCGACGATGATGCGCGAGGCCTCGCGCGCGCTGCTGCCGCCGGTCGAGCCGCTGCCGCTGCACGAGGTGCGCGACGTCGAGTTCGACGGGCCCGCGTCGCGCCTGCGCGTGCGACTCTACTTCCCCACGGCCGAGCGGCCGCTGCCGCTGGTGGCGTTCTTCCACGGCGGCGGCTTCGTGCTGTGCGACCTCGACAGCCACGACGCGACCTGCCGCACGCTGGCGTCGCGTTCCGGCTGCGCGATCGCCGCGGTGGACTACCGGCTCGCGCCCGAGTCCCGCTTCCCGGGTCCGCTCGAAGACTGCTTCGCGGCGCTGGCCTGGCTGGTGCGCGAGGCCGCTGCGCTGGGGTTCGACGCCTCGCGCGTGGCGGTCTGCGGCGACAGCGCCGGCGCGAACCTCGCCACGGCCGTCGCGATGCTCGCGCGCGAACGCGGTGGTCCCGCACTGCGGCACCAGGCGCTGATCTGTCCCGCGCTCGACGCGTCCTGCGCGAGCGCTTCGATGCGCGAACTGGCGAGCGGCTACATGCTGTCCGCGGACCTGATGCGGTGGTTCTGGGCGCAGTACCTCGCCTCGCCCGCGGACGTCCGCTCGCCGCTGGCCTCGCCGTCCTGCGCGACCGACCTCGCGGGCCTGCCGCCGGCGACCATCGTCACGGCGGAGTACGACCCGCTGCGCGACGAGGGCGAGGAGTACGGGAACCGCCTGCGCGCCGCCGGCGTGCCGACGACCACCCGCCGCTACGCGGGGATGATCCACGATTTCCCGCAGATGCCGCTCGTGACCGAGGTGGCGAACCAGGCGCTCGGCGACGTCGCGGCGGACCTGCGCGCCGCGCTCGCCGGCGGCCCGGCCGCGCCGGACGCCGCGGCGCGCGCCGCGCTCGTGAAGCGGCTCTACGGCGCGGTGCTGGGCGGCGACTTCGCGGCCGCCGAGGCGCTGGTCACCGACGACTTCACGATCGTCGAGGCGGCCGACCTGCCGTTCGGCGGCAGCTACACCGGCCGCGATGCGTTCCAGCAGCTGTTCGCGAAGGTCGGTCCGCTGCTCGCGATCCGCGGCGTGGCGATGAAGCACTACCTCGCGGATGCCGAGCAGGTGGCGGTCGTCGTCGACCTCACGGTCGAGGCCGACGGGCGCCACGAGGTGCTGCAGATCGTCGAGCTGGTCTCGTTCCGGGGCGACAAGGTCTGCCGCGTGCAGCCGTTCTACTTCGATACCGCGAAGGTGCACGCCTGCGCGAACCGCGCCGGCTGAGCCGGCTCAGGCGCCGACCCTGAAGCCCTCGTAGCCCTTCTTCGCGACGCCGTCGCAGATCTCGCGGTACGGCCCGACGCCGCCGACGTAGGGCATGAACACCCGCGGCTTGCCCGGGATGTTCGCGCCCGTGTACCACGAGTTCGCCTTCGGGAAGAGCGTGGTGTCCGCGACCTCGTTGACGTGCGCGACCCACTTCTCCTCGGCCTCGGGCGTAGCCTCGATCGTCGCGTAGCCCTCCTGGCGCAGCCAGGCGATGCAGTCGGCCGTCCACTCGACGTGCTGCTCGATCGACACGACGACGTTGCTGAGCACCGAGGGGCTGCCGGGTCCCGTGATCGTGAACAGGTTCGGGAACCCCGCCACCGACAGGCCGAGGTAGGTCTTCGGGCCGTCCGCCCACTTGTCGCGCAGGCTGACGCCGCCGCGGCCGCGGACGTCGATGCGCAGCAGCGTGCCGGTCATCGCGTCGTAGCCGGTCGCGAAGATCACGTCGTCGAGCTCGTACGCGGCCGCGGCGGTCTCGAGGCCGGTGGCGGTGAAGCGCACGATCGGCGCGCTCCGCACGTCGACGAGCTCCACGTTCGGGCGGTTGAAGGTCGCGTAGTAGTCGGTGTCCACGCAGATCCGCTTCGTGCCGAGCGGGTGGTCGCGTGGCGTCAGCAGTTCGGCGGTCTTCGGGTCCTTGACGATCTCGCGGATCTTCTGGCGTACGAACTCGGCCGCGGTCTCGTTGGCCTGCTCGTTCGCCAGCAGGTCGACGTAGGCGACGAGCATCGGCGTCGCGCCGCCCTGCGCCCACGCCGCTTCGTACTTCCGCTGCCGCTCCTCCGGGGGGACGCCGAGCGCCGAGTTCATGTCGATCGCCCACGGCACGCCGAACAGCGAGACGCGCGCTTCGGCCCGGTGCGCCGGGTAGCGCGACTTGAACTGCTTGACGAAGTCCGGATCGAGCGGACCGTTGTGCGCGGGGATGCTGAAGTTCGGCGTGCGCTGGAACACGTGGAGCTTCGCCGCCTGCTGCGCGACCACCGGCACCACCTGGATGCCGGACGAGCCGGTGCCGATCACGCCCACGCGCCGGCCCGTGAAGTCCACCGGCTCGTGCGGCCACTCGCCGGTGTGGAAGGTGCGGCCGCGGAACGCGTCCACGCCCTCGAACGGCGGCTTGCGCGTGGTCGACAGGCAGCCGGTCGCCATCACGCAGAAGCGCGCGGAGAACGTTTCGCCGGCATCCGTGGTCACGGTCCAGCGGTTCGCCCCCTCGTCGTAGTGCGCGCTCGTCACGCGCGTGCGGAAGGTGATGTCGCGCCGCAGGTCGAGGCGGTCGGCGACGTGGTCGAGATAGCGCAGGATCTCGGGCTGCGACGGATAGCGTTCCGTCCACTCCCACTCCTGTTCGAGCTGCGGGTCGAAGGAGTAGCAGTACTCCATGCTCATCACGTCGCAACGCGCGCCCGGGTACCGGTTCCAGTACCACGTGCCGCCGACGTTCTCGCCGGCCTCGATCACGCGGACCTTCAGCCCGAGACCGCGCAGCTTGTGGAGCATGTACATGCCGGAGAAGCCGGCGCCGACCACGACGGCGTCGAGTTCGCGCACCGCGGCGTTGCTGTCGTTCATCGTCGGAACCCCCTCGCGCGACCGCCCCGAGGGCTGGTCTACGTCGCCGGCATTCTGCCATGCTCGGTACGCGCTCGCGCGAGGGGGGGCGATGGCAAAACGATCGTTTGGTCGGGGCGACGCACTCGCTTCGTCGTCCGGGACGGACCGCTCGCGGGCCGGCGTTGCGCTGCTCGGTTTCGGGGCCGCGCTTTATTGCGCCGCATCATCGGCGGTCGGGGCTGCGCCGGGCGCCGCGGCGGCCGCGATGGCGGACGACGGTGCGAACTGGTCGTCATACGGCCGTACCCACGACGAACAGCGCTATTCGCCGCTCGCGCAGATCGACCGTCGCAACGTCGGCCGGCTCGGGCTCGCGTGGTCGCTGGATCTGACCGACGCGATCTCGTTCAACTCCTCGCCGCTCGCCGTGGACGGCGTCCTGTACTTCTCCGGGGACCGCGCGATCGTGCGCGCGGTGGACGCGCGCCGGGGCGAGCTGCTCTGGACCTACGATCCGCAGGCCTGGAAGCACTCGCCGCGCGGCATCGCGATGGCGTGGAACACCAACCGCGGCATCGCCCATCTCGACGGCAGGATCTACGTCGGCACGCCCGACGGCCGCCTCGTCGCGCTGGACGCGAAGACCGGCGAGCCCGCCTGGGCGACGCGTACGTTCCCGGTCGGCGACAAGCGCGCCATCACCGGTCCGCCCCGCGCGTTCGCGGGTCGCGTCTACGTCGGCCACGGCGGCGCGGACTTCGGCGCGCGCGGCTATCTCGACGCGTACGACGCTGGTACCGGCGAGCGGCTGTGGCGCTTCTACACGGTGCCCGGCGACCCGGCCGCCGGCTTCGAGAACGCGGCGATGGAGAAGGCCGCGAAGACCTGGGCCGGGCGGTGGTGGCAGCACGGCGGCGGCGGCACCGTCTGGCACGCGATCACCTACGACCCGGCGCTCGACCTCGTCTACCTCGGCGTCGGCAACGGCTCGCCGTGGGACTACGGCCGGCGCAGCGAAGGGAAGGGCGACAACCTGTTCCTGTCGTCGATCGTCGCGGTGCGCGGCGCGACCGGCGAATACGTCTGGCACTACCAGACCACGCCGGGCGACGAGTGGGACTTCACCGCGACGCAGGACATCGTGCTTGCGGATCTCGAGATCGACGGCAAGCCGCGCCGCGTGCTGATGCAGGCGCCGAAGAACGGCTTCTACTACGTGATCGACCGCGCGACCGGCGAACTGCTGCGCGCGGCGCCGTACGACAAGGTCACGTGGGCCACCCACGTGGACATGCGGACCGGCCGTCCGGTCGAGGCGAAGGGCGTGCGGCTCGCGGACGTCGAGCGCTTCACGATCTACCCCGGTCCCTGGGGCGCGCACAACTGGCAGGCGATGTCGTTCAGCCCGCGTACCGGCCTCGCCTACATCCCGACGATGACGCAGGCCGGCACGTTCGCGCGGCTGCCCGGCTGGGAAGGACGCGACAAGTTCTTCTACATCGGCAAGATCGTCGAGCACGCGGCGAAGCCGGAGGACAGCAAGGGCAGCCTCGTCGCGTTCGACCCGGTGGCCGGGCGCGAGCGCTGGCGCGTGGACTACGACGCGGTCTGGAACGGCGGCACGCTGGTCACGGCCGGCGACCTCGTGTTCCACGGCACGGCGGCCGGCGAGTTCCTCGCCTACGACGCGCGCAACGGCAGGCGTCTCTGGGGCTTCGACGCGCAGCGCGGCATCAGCTCGGCACCGATCAGCTATGCGGTGGACGGGCAGCAGTACGTCGCGGTGCTCGTCGGCTGGGGCGGGCTGGCGGCGTTCGGCTCGCCCGCGTTCAACAAGTATCCGTGGCGTTACCGCGGGCCCGGCATCCGGCTGCTCGCGTTCGCGCTGGACGGCAGGGCGCAGCTGCCGCCGAAGCCTGCACCCGAGCCGCAGCGGATCACCGATACCGGCACCGAGCCCATCGACGCGAAGGCGGCCGAGACCGGCTTCCTCGTCTATCACACCTCTTCGTGCGCGACGTGCCACGGCGGCGGCGCGGTGTCGAACGGTGCCTCGGGCCCGGACCTGCGCGGCTCGCAGCTGCTGACGGACTACCGCGCGTTCCGCGCGGTGCTGGTCGAGGGCCTGCTGCTGCCGGGCGGCATGCCGATGTTCGACGACCTCACGGAGTCCGAGGTGCGCGGCGTCTACGAGTACCTGCGTCAGCAGGCACGGGCCGCGGCCACCGCGAAGTGAGGCGGGTGCCCGCTCGAGCCAGCGGCCCGAGTGGCGCGGCTCGCGCGGCATCGCGCAGGCGGACTCTTGCAGTGCAGCAAGAATCGAACGAGCGTTTGGCGGATGCCGCGGCCTTGCGTGGCTCGCGCGCCACATCTCTGGAAGATGCTAGCCAGCCTCCGGGCCGATACGTATAGTCAATTGGCGACGATTCGTTGCCACCGCGGCACGCGTCGAACCGAGGGGGAAAACATGACGACGAAGATCGCCCGCGCGGTACGCGCGGCGCTGCTGGTCGCCGGCTGCACCGCCGTCGCGGCCGTGAATGCCGACCCGAACCCGAATCCCGCCGAGGCCTCGGGCGTCCTCGACGAGATCACCGTCACCGCGCAGAAGCGCGAAGAGCGCCTGCAGGACGTGCCCATCGCGGTCACCGCGCTCGACGCGGCCGCGATCGAGCGCACGTTCTCGCGCGACATCCAGGGCGTCGAGAGCCTCGCGCCGAACCTGATCGTCGACCCCATCCTCGGCAACGGCACCGCCGCGATCTCCATCCGCGGCATGCAGCTCAACGACGTCGAGAAGTCGTTCGATCCAGCCGTCGCGGTCTATCTCGACGGCATCTACCTCGCGAACACGACGGGTGCGCTGCTGCAGATGTACGACGCCGAGGCGGTCGAGGTGCTGCGCGGCCCGCAGGGCACGCTGTTCGGCCGCAACACGATCGGCGGCCTGCTGCACATCCGCCGTGCCAAGCCGACCGGCGAGCTCGGCGGCAAGGTGTCGCTGAACGTCGGCCGCTTCGACCAGGTGGACGCGCACGGCGTGCTGAACTTCCCGGCGCTGGCGGACGGCAGGTTCGCCGCCAAGCTGTCGGTGGTCCGCCAGGACGGTGGCGGCTACTTCCAGAACGTGTCGCGCAACCAGCAGGAAGGCGACAACGACTTCACTGGCGTGACGCTCTCGACGCTGTTCACCCCGACCGACGCGCTCGAGATGTGGCTGACGTTCGACTACTTCGACGACAAGACGCCGACGCGCCCGGTCACCGCGCTGACGCAGCCGGGCGAACTGTTCTGCGCGCCGCCGGCCTTCACGGTCGGCTGCGGCCGCCCGAAGACGGACTCCAACTGGCACCGCCGGCCGACCACCACGCTCGAGCAGGAAGCCTTCGTGAAGACGAAGGCGGTCACGCTGAACTCGACGTGGGACGCGTCCGAGACGCAGACCGTCGCGCTCGTCGCCGGCTGGCGCGACGTCGAGGACGGCGCCATCCAGGAGTTCGACGGCGTCGCCGCGCCGGTGTTCTGGACCAGCCGTCCGCAGGAGAGCGACCAGGTCAGCATCGAGCTGCGTCTCGAGTCCGACTGGAGCGAGAGCCTGCGGTCCACGTTCGGCGTCTACTGGTTCGACGGCGAGTACTCGCTCGACCAGACCACGCGCTCGCCCGCCTTCTTCGGCACCGGGCCGGTGCTGTCGGCGCGGCCGCAGTTCAACCAGCAGACCACCTCGTATGCCGGCTTCGGCCAGGTGGACTGGGACGTCTCCGAGAAGCTGACGCTGAGCTTCGGCGGCCGCTACTCGAACGAGGAGAAGGAAGCCTGCGGCAACTCGCGGCTGGAGTTCGCGACCGGCATCGTCACGGTCGTCAGCTTCGGCTCCTGCACGGGCGCGCCCGCCTACGACCGCGACTACGTCGATCCGGTCACCGGTCGCACGGTGATCCAGGACGGCAAGGAGTCCTGGTCGAAGTTCACGCCGCGGCTCGGCGCGACGTACAAGTTCGACGACCAGAAGATGGTCTACGCGACCTACTCGAAGGGCTTCCGCTCGGGCGGCTACAACGGCCGTTCCACCGAGCCCCAGTCGCTCGGCCCCTACAACCCGGAGGAGGTCGACAGCATCGAGATCGGCGCGAAGACGCAGTGGCTCGACAACCGCCTGCGCCTGAACGTCGCCGCGTTCACGACCGACTACAAGGACAAGCAGGAAGACGTGGTCTTCCCGGACGCCGCGGCGGTCACCGTCACGCTCGTGCAGAACGCGGCGGAGGCGAAGCTGAACGGCGCCGAGCTCGAGCTGACCGCGGTGCCGACCGCCGGCCTCACGCTGTCGGCCAACGTCGGCATCCTCGACGCCAGCTACGACAGCTGGATCGTTCGCGACCTGAACGGCAACAACGTCGACAAGAGCGACTTCGAACTGCGTCGCGCGCCGAAGTTCACGCTCGGCCTGAACGGCACCTACGAGCAGACGCTGTCGGGCGGCAACGCGCTGATCTACAACCTCAACTACTCGTACAAGGACGACTACTACATCGGCGCGAGCACTGTGCTGCCGGCCGCCGCCCAGGCCCCGAACCTGGTCGAGGCCTTCGGTATCGTCGACGCGTCGATCACGTACCAGGCGGAGCGCTGGGCCGTGTCGCTGTGGGGCAAGAACCTGACCGACGAGGACTACTTCCTGCACGTCCTCGACGTCGGCACGAACTACCGGGCGACGAGCGCGACGAACGCCACGCCGGTCCCGATCCCGGGCCTGTGGACGTTCGGCACGATCAACCCGCCGCGGACCTACGGCGTGGAGCTCAGGTTCAACTTCTGAGTCGGCGGCAGGCAGCCGAAACGAGAACGGGGGCCGCGAGGCCCCCGTTCTCGTTGGTGCCGCTGCCGGCGCGACACCGCCGGTGCAGGCGTGGCCGGGGCGACCGCCCGCGCCGCTCTCAGGCCGCCGCGGGCTTCGCGGCCGCGCGCAGCGCCTGCCAGACCCGGTGCGGCGTCGCGGGCATCTGCACGTCCCCGACCCCGCGCGCGGCGAGCGCATCGACCACCGCGTTCATCACCGCCGGCGGTGCAGCGATCGCGCCCGCCTCGCCGCAGCCCTTCGCGCCGATCGGGTTGTGCGGGCAGGGTGTGACGATGTAGTCCACCGCGAGCGTCGGCAGGTCGTCCGCGCGCGGCATCGTGTAGTCGACGAAGCTGCCGGAGACCAGCTGCGCGCTGTCCTCGTCGTACACGCAGTTCTCGAGCAGCGCCTGGCCGATGCCCTGTGCGACGCCGCCGTGCACCTGGCCGTCCACGATCATCGGGTTCACGACGGTGCCGAAGTCGTCCACGACCGTGTAGCGCACCACCTCGCTGACGCCGGTGGCCGGGTCGATCTCGAGTTCGCAGACGTGCACGCCGGCGGGGAAGGTGAAGTTCGAGGGATCGTAGAACGCGGTCTCCTCGAGGCCGGGCTCGATCTCGTCCGAGGGAAACCGCAGCGGCGCGTGCGCCGTGAACGCGAGCTCCGGGAACGACAGGCCGCGATCGGTGCCGGCCACGACGAAGCGCCCGTTCTCGAAGCGAACGTCGCTCTCGGCGGCCTCCAGCACGTGCGCCGCGATCTTCTTCCCCTTCGCGATCACCTTGTCGACGGCCTTCCAGATCGCGCTGCCGCCGACCGCGAGCGAACGCGAGCCGTAGGTGCCGAGGCCGAACTGGATGCGCCCGGTGTCGCCGTGCACCACCTCGACGCTCTCGAGCGGCACGCCGAGGCGCTCGGACACCAGCTGCGCGAAGGTGGTCTCGTGGCCCTGGCCGTGCGAGTGGCTGCCCGTCATCACGACCACCGAGCCGGACGGGTTCACGCGCACGCACGCCGACTCGAACAGGCCGCTGCCGCCGCCCGAAGTCATGATGATCTTCGACGGCCCGACGCCGCAGGCCTCGATGTAGCTCGAGAGTCCGATGCCGCGCAGCTTGCCCCTGGCCGCCGAGGCCTGCTTCCGCGCGGGGAAGCCCGCGTAGTCGGCGAGCGCGAGCGCCTTGTCGAGCGCCTGTGCGTAGTCGCCCGAGTCGTATTCGAGCGTCAGGGCCGTCCTGTACGGGAACGCGTCCTTCGGGACGAAGTTGCGCCTGCGGATCTCGGCCGGGTCGATCCCGAGGTCGCGCGCGGCGCGATCGACGATACGCTCGATCACGTAGGTCGCCTCGGGGCGGCCGGCGCCGCGGTAGGCGTCCACCGGCACCGTGTTCGTGACCACGCCCTTGACGTCGCAGTAGATCGCCGGGATCGCGTAGGTGCCCGACAGCAGCGGCGCGTAGTAGAAGGTCGGGATCGCCGGTCCGAACGTCGAGTAGTACGCCCCCATGTTGGCGGCCGTGCTGACGCGCAGCGCCAGGAAGCGGCCGTCCTTCGTGCAGGCGAGCTCGACGTGCGAGAGGTGGTCGCGGCCGTGGCGGTCGCTGACGAAGGCCTCGCTGCGGTCGGCGGTCCACCGCACCGGGCGCCCGACGCGCCGGGCCGCCCACGCCGCGATGACTTCCTCGGAGTAGTGGAAGGCCTTCGAGCCGAACCCGCCGCCGACGTCCGGGGAGATCACGCGGATCTTGTGCTCCGGCACCTTCAGCGTGACGGTGGCGAGCAGGATGCGGATCACGTGCGGGTTCTGCGAGGTGGTCCACAGCGTGTACTCGCCGCGGCCCGCGTCGTACTCGCCGATCGCCGCGCGCGGCTCCATCGCGTTGCAGACGAGGCGGTTGTTCACCAGCTCGAGCTTCGCCACGTGGTCGGCGCGCGCGAACGCGGACTCGACGGCCGCCCTGTCGCCGATCTGCCAGTGGAAGCTGACGTTGCCCGGCGCGCCGTCCCAGATCGCCGGGGCGCCCGGTGCGAGCGCGCGCTCCAGCGTCGCAACGGCCGGCAGGTCGTCGATCTCGACCTCGAGCAGCTCCGCGGCGTCGCGGGCCTGCTGCGCGGTCTCCGCGATCACGACCGCGACCGGCTCGCCGACGTAGCGAACGCGGCCGACCGCGACCACCGGGTGCGAGGGACTGAACATCGGCGTGCCGTCGATGTTGGACACGAACCAACCGCACGGCAGGTCCCCGATGCCGTCGGCGCGGAGGTCCTCGCCGACGTACACGCCGAGCACGCCCGGCGCAGCCCTCGCGGCGTCCGTGCCGATCCGGCGGATCTCGCCGTGGGCGACGCTGGAGCGCACGACGTGCGCGTGCACCTGCCCCGGTCGCTCGAGATCGTCGACGTAGCTGCCGCGCCCGGTGATGAAGCGCTGGTCCTCGACGCGCCGGACCGAAGCCCCGATGCCCGTGCCCGCCGGCGTATCCGCAGTCGTCGCGCTCATGAGTGTTCCGCCCCTCGTCGAACAGTGGTACGACCGTCGAGGCCGATGGTAACCTCCGGTGGTCGTGCCCGAAAGCCGCCGCGCGACGCCGCGAGCGGCGGCGCACCGCGGGCCGCGTCGACGTCGAGGGGGAAGGGCCGTTGCCGATCCAGGGCGAATACCGTCTGGCCGCGCCGCGCGAGGCCGTATGGCGGGCGCTGAACGACCCCGAGGTGCTGCAGGCCTGCATCCCCGGCTGCGAGCAGTTCACCAAGAAGTCGGACACCGACATCGACGCGCGCATCCAGGCCGCGCTCGGGCCCGTGCGCGCAGCGTTCGCCACGCGCATCGAGATCTCCGAGCTGAATCCGCCGGCGAGCTACGTGCTGAGCGGCGAGGGCAAGGCGGCCGCGGGCTTCGGCAAGGGCGTCGCGCGCGTCGAGCTCACCGAGGAGTCGCCGGCCGTCACGGTGCTGCGCTACAGCGCGGAACTGAAGCTCGGCGGCAAGCTCGCGCAGGTCGGTTCGCGGCTGCTCGAGGGCGCGACGCGCCAGCTGGCCGACCAGTTCTTCGACGCATTCGCGAAGCGGCTCGACGCCGGGGCGACGCGCACCGAGGCCGAGGCGCAGGCCGCCCAACCGAACGATCGTTCGGCAGCCGCGGTCGGCGAGGCCGCGACGGCGCCGGGTGGCGAAGCCGCGGCGCCCGTGGCGGCCCCCGCGCCGGCGGCGGGCTCGCGTGCCCTCTGGTGGGTGGTCGCCGCGCTCGCGGCCGCCGCCCTGATCTACTGGCTCGCCGGCTGAGTCCGGCGGCAAGCGAGGACGCTACATGGCCACCGTCTCCCTCGAAGTGAACGGCCGCGCGGTCACCGCGGAGGTCGACCCGCGCACGCTGCTCGTGGACCTGCTGCGGAAGCAGCTGCGCCTGACCGGCACGCACGTCGGCTGCGACACGAGCCAGTGCGGCGCGTGCGTGGTGCACGTGGACGGGCGCTCGGTGAAGAGCTGCACGATGCTCGCGGTACAGGCCGAGGGCGCGCGGGTGACCACGATCGAGGGGCTCGCGCCGGACGGGCGTCTCCACCCGGTGCAGGCGGCGTTCCGCGAGTGCCACGGCCTGCAGTGCGGCTACTGCACGCCCGGCATGATCATGACGGCCGTGGCGCTGCTGCAGGAGCACCCGGAGCCGACGGAGGCGCAGGTGCGCGAGCACCTCGAGGGCAACATCTGCCGCTGCACCGGCTACCAGAACATCGTCCGCGCGATCCTGTCGGCGGCGCAGGAACTGCGCGCCCTGCCGAAGGCCAGCTGAGGTCATCGTCATGTACGAGTTCGAGTACGTGCGACCGCAGACGGTCGCGACCGCGGTGGAGCAGGGTGGCGCCGGGCAGTATCTCGCCGGCGGGATGACGCTGCTGCCGACCCTGAAGCTCAGGCTCGCACAGCCGGGCCGGCTGGTGGACCTGAACGCGCTGCCGGAGCTGCAGGGCATCCGGGTCGACGGCAACGTGGTCCGCATCGGCGCGATGACGCGCCACGCCGACGTGGCGCGTTCCGCGGAGCTGAGGCGCGCGGCACCGGTGCTGGCCGAACTCGCCGGGGGTATCGGCGATCCGCACGTACGCAACCGCGGCACGATCGGCGGCTCGGTCGCCAACAACGACCCCGCCGCGGACTACCCGGCCGCTGTGCTCGGCCTCGGCGCCACGGTCGTCACGAGCGCGCGCGAGATCGCGGGCGACGACTTCTTCACCGGCATGTTCTCGACCGCGCTCGCGGCGGGCGAGCTGATCCGCCGCATCGACTTCCCGGTGCCGAAGCGCGCCGCGTACGCCAAGTTCCCGAACCCGGCGTCGCGCTACGCGATGGCAGGCGTGCTGGTCGCCGAGACCGCGGGCGGCATCCGCGTCGCGGTGACCGGCGCGGGGCCCTGCGTATTCCGCGTGCCGGAGTTCGAGGCCGCGCTGACCCGGCGCTTCGCACCCGAGGCGCTGGACGGCCTCGAGATCCCGAGCGACGGACTGAACCAGGACCTGCACGGCTCACCCGAATACCGCGCGGCGCTCGTCACCGTGATGGCGCAGCGGGCGGTCGCGCACGCGGCCGCGCGCGGATGAAGCGGGGCGCGGCGCTCCCCGGGTCGGTCGACGCGACCGCGGAGTTGCTGCACGCCCAGCGCTACCTCGCGGACCGCACCCAGGCGGTCGCGGTCTACCTCGCGCTCACGCTGAAGCGCCCGCTGTTCCTCGAAGGCGAGCCCGGCGTCGGCAAGACCGAACTCGCCAAGGTGCTCGCCGCCGCTCTCGGCCGCGACCTGATCCGCCTGCAGTGCTACGAAGGGCTCGACACCGCGGCCGCGGTCTACGAGTGGAACTACCTGCGGCAGATGCTCGAGCTCAAGCTCGCGGACGCCGCCGGCGAGCCGGCCTCGCGCGAGGCGCTGGCGGCCGAGATCTTCGATCCCCGGTTCCTGGTGAAGCGACCGCTGCTGCGGGCGCTCGAGCCGCATGCGAACGGCGCGCCCGTACTGCTCATCGACGAGATCGATCGCGCCGACGAGCCGTTCGAGGCGTACCTGCTGGAGATCCTCGCCGACTTCCAGGTCACGATTCCCGAGCTCGGCACCGTGCGTGCCGAGGAACCGCCGATCGTGATCGTCACCTCGAACCGCACGCGGGAGGTGCACGACGCGCTGAAGCGCCGCTGCCTCTACCACTGGCTCGAGTACCCCGACCCCGCGCGCGAACTCGCGATCCTCGCCGCGCGCGCGCCCGAAGCGAACCAGGCGCTCGCCGCACAGGTGGTCGAGTACGTGCAGGAACTGCGGCGCCGGAAGCTCTACAAGCCGCCCGGCGTCGCGGAAAGCCTCGACTGGGCGCGGGCCCTCGTCGCGCTCGGTGCGCACGCGCTCGAGCCCGCGCTGATTCGCGACACGCTCGGCGTGCTGCTGAAGTACGAGGAGGACGTCGCGGCCGTGCGCGCGACGCTGCCGGCCGCCGAGCCCGCCGGCTCGCATGCCCATGACCCGGCACGGCCGGCGCCGGCGCGCTGAGGGCGCACCGTGCCGCTGCCCGCCGATCGCAGCCTGCCCGCGCTCGCCGCGGCGCTGCGGCGGGCCGGGGTGAAGGTCGGCACCGACGCGCTGCTGGTCGCGGCCGAGGCGCTCGTCGCGGTCGGGCCCGAGCGCCGGGCCGACGTGCGCGATGCGCTGCGCGCCACGCTCGTGCGGAGTCCCGCCGACTTCGACCTGTTCGACCGCCTGTTCGGCGCGTTCTTCCCGGAGGGCCTGCCGCTGCCGGAAGGGAGCCGGCTCGACCTGCCGCCCGAACGCGCGCAGCGCGCGCCCGGCTCGCGGCGGCTCGCGGAAGCGTTGCCGCCGAGTCGCGCCGTCGCGCGCCCCCCGCGCCGCGGGCGCGAGGCGCCGCCCGACGCCAGCGGTACCGCCTCGGATCGCGAGGTGTTGCACGCCAAGGACTTCGAGCAGATGAGCGCCGCCGAACTCGCGGAGGCGCGCGCGCTGATCGCCGCGCAGGTGCCGCGCGTCTGGCTCCGCCGCACGCGCCGGCACGCGCCGGATCCCGCCGGGCGCGACCTCGACCTCGCGCGGATGCTGCGCGGCGCGCGCGGCCGCTTCGACGCGCTCCGTCCGGCGCGCCGCGCGCGCCGCCTGCAGCCGCGCGACTGGGTCGTCCTGGTGGACGTCTCCGGCTCGATGGCGGTCTACGCGCGTACCTTCCTCTACTTCGCCCACGCGCTCGCGCGCCGCTCGCCCCGTGTCGAGGTGTTCGCGTTCGCGACGCGCCTGACCCGGCTGACGCGCGCGATGGCGCTGCCGGACCCCGACGCCGCGGTCGCGGCGGCCTGCACGCAGGTGCTGGACTGGGACGGCGGCACGCGCATCGGCGAGTGTCTCGGCGAGTACAACCGGCGCTGGGCGAAGCGCGCGGCCTCGCGCGGCGCGGCCGTGCTGCTGCTGACCGACGGCCTCGAGACCGGCGACCCGCTGCGGCTCGAGGCCGAGGCGCGGCGGCTGGCGCGAACCGCGCGCCCCCTGCTGTGGGTCAATCCGCTGCTGCGCAGCGCCGCGTGGCAGCCGCTGGCGGCGGGCGCTGCGGCGCTCGCGCGGCAGGCACGCCAGCCGGTGTCGGCGCACGATCTGGATTCGCTGGCGGCGCTCGGCAGGCTGCTGGCGGGCTGACGACGACGATCACTACTACTACGACGACGCGACGTTTCGCGACGAGGGGGACACGATGACGACGGAAGCAGGGGCGGCGACGCATCCGCTGCGGACGAGCCGCAATCGCCTGAAGCTCGGCGTGTTCGGCCTGAACGTGAGCCACGGCTGTTCGATGACCGACCGGCCCGAGGTGCTGAAGGTCACGTGGCCCGAGTCCGTGCGCCTCGCACAGCTCGCCGACCGTGCCGGGTTCGAGGCATTGATCCCGGTGGCGCGCTGGAAGGGCATGGGCGGGCGCACGAACTTCAACCACCGCAACTTCGAGACCTTCACCTGGGCCGCGGGCCTGTCGGCGGTCACGCAGCGGATCTCCGTGTTCGCCACCTTCCACGTGCCGACGGTGCACCCGGTGCGCGCCGCGAAGGAGGTCGCGACGATCGACCACATCTCGGGCGGCCGCTTCGGCCTCAACATCGTCGCGGGCTGGAACGAGCGCGAGATCGGCATGTTCGGGCTGCCGCAGAAGGAGCACGACGCGCGCTACGACGTCGCCGACGACTGGCTGGAACTGTGCCGGCAGCTGTGGACCCGCGAGGGCGAGTTCGACTACGCGGGCCCGTACTTCACCTCGCCGGGCGCGTACTCGGAGCCGAAGCCGATCCAGCGGCCCCACCCCGTCATCATGAGCGCGGGCAACAGCGCGCGGGGCCAGCAGTTCGCGGCGCAGAACGCGGACCTCAACTTCGTGATCGCCAAGGACGTCGCCGGCTGCGCGCAGATCGCGGCGCGCGGCAAGGCGCTCGCGCGCGAGAAGTACGGTCGCGAGATGCAGGTGTTCGGGCAGGCCTACGTGGTCTGTGCCGAGACCGAGAAGGAAGCGAAGGAGCTCGAGCGCCGCTACGTCCACGAGACCGGGGACTGGACGGGCGTGCGCAACCTGCTGGACGTGCTGATCCCGAACTCGCAGAGCGCGCTCGGGGCCGGCTGGGAAGCCTTCGCGGCGAACCTGATCGCGGGGTACGGCGCGATCCCGCTGGTAGGCACCGCCGAGCAGATCGTCGACGGGATGAAGGCCTTCGCGGACGCGGGCCTCGACGGCATCACGCTGAGCTGGGTGGACTACGGCGCGGGACTCGAACACTTCGAAACCGTGCTGCTGCCGATGCTGCGGCAGGCGGGGCTGCGGGAATAGCGGGTCGCGGATGCGTCCCCTTAGAATCGGACGAACGGCAACACCGTGCGCCCGCCACGGGTGCAGGAGCGAGCGATGCCACGGGCTGGTGGGCGCAAGGTTGGTGCGGCGGCCGCGCGGCCCGGCGGCGAGCGCTGGCAGCAGATTCTCGACGCGGCGGCGCGGATCTTCCTCGAGAAGGGCTACGCCGGTACGTCGATGCAGGACGTCAGCAGCGCGGTCGGGCTGCTGAAGGGCAGCCTCTACCACTACATCGATTCGAAGGAAGACCTGCTGTTCCACGTGCTGAAGGACCTGCACGAGGGTGCGCTCCAGTACATCGAGCAGTGCGAGTCGAGCCGCGATCCGCCGCTCGATCGCCTGCGCACGCTGCTCGAGCTGCTGGTGCCCTACATCGCGGAGCGCGCCGTGCAGAGCGCGATCTTCTTCCGCGACTTCAACCAACTGCCGCGCGAACGCCAGCGGCAGATCATCCGCGAGCGCGACGTCTATGCGCGCGTGGTGCGCGACCTCATCCTCGAGGCGCGGCGCCGGGGCGAGGTGCCGACCACGGTGGACCCCGAACTCGCCGCGCTGACGCTGGTCGGCGCGGTGTCCTGGGTGTACCACTGGTACCGCCCGCACGGCCGCCTCACGCCGAGCGAGATCGGCCGGCAGCAGGCCGAGCTCTTGATCGCGGGTCTGCGGGGCACTGCGACGGTCGCGGCGCGGCGCGGCGGCAACGGTGCGGCCCGCGCCGCGGCCCGGGCGCCGGCGGCCGCGGCACGCATGCGGGCCGGC
>Ga0315900_10004386_pt1 | contig 19957 bp, 13 predicted proteins | sample LakEriMetagenome_FD_203521 | JGI IMG/M metagenome (GOLD analysis project Ga0315900, IMG submission 203521) | Freshwater fungal communities from buoy surface, Lake Erie, Ohio, United States - Buoy 12 MA114 | ecosystem: Environmental > Aquatic > Freshwater > Lake > Lake biofilm | place: USA: Lake...
GCTTTTGTCATGTGGTTCAGATTCATGAATTCAAATCCTGTAGTTGCTGCCATTGTAGTACTTTGTTTTGTTTTACTAGCTGAATATAAAATTTATATCAATGAACATATCATATATTTGAAATTTCAATTTTTTTGACATCATTATAGATATATAATGATGTCAAAAAAATTATATACCCTAATGACTAATATGTTTTAATCTGTAAAAGTCAATTATTTGTCCTGTATTTAATTAATTGAAAACATTTATGATTATATTGATTACAAAATTACATGATTATGTAATTTTGAACATTAGTAATATTATTATAATGCATGTATAAATGCATGTTTCTAAATTGTGATGGGATATTATATTTGTGCAATTATGATACAATATTATAATCAGTGTCAATGACAGTTGCAACATATCCAGATGGGCTATTGCTTGAACTATCTTTTACGTTAATTATAAAAACCTTAAAATTACTAATCGTGTCGTCAACAAACAGTCCATAACTTGTCGGAAGTGGATTAGGTAATGTATTTGTACATAATACCAAAGTATCAGATGTTCCTACTAATTGCCTACAATACCATTTACCATCAGGCTGTAAAGTACCTGCGACAATATTTTCAATATTTATATCCATCAAACTTATTTTTTTACCATTATTCATTATTTTTGTTCCGTACGAAAATCCACTACCTGAATTAACTTTATTAACAATTATACTGTTCATTATTACAGAATTTGATGCAGATAATGTTATACCATAAGAATATGATCCGTAATATCCATTATTGAATTGTTGAAATGGATTACTACTCGTATATTGTCCACAAATTGTAGACCCCATTGGACCGATATTACTTACATTATCAATTTTAACATTGGATAATGTAACATTTTCGGTACCATCCAATTTAATACCTATTACACCTTTATTTAAATTATGCATGAAATCACCGCCACATTCATATTTAAATCCTGATGTTAATACGCCATTTATTGTTTTAGTATTATCTACACTCCATGTAATTACAATTTGAGGAATATTATTTCCAAATTTCATCGTTGAACTTGATTTGGCAAGTGCTAATTGTCCGTCACTTAAAATATTTCCAAAATATTTTCCAGTACTAGAATTTGTAACTGCCGTTATGTCAAATACTGCCCCGAATCCACCATTCATAAATCCGCTATATCCATTAGTTGGTAATAATGTATTAGATGTTAATGCAATAATTTCTCTAACATCCGCTTTGAGATCTTTAATTAAAACTTTTTTAAATTTAATTCCCTTAACTGTATTTTTATTGTCATATGAAAAATCATTAGGGTTGAATTTAGAATTTATTGAAATGCCATATACATCAGAATCAGGTAATCCTGAGGTATTTTTAAATATGTCTGTAGAAATTAACGAGGTGTTTATTGAACTAAAATCAATCGGATAAGGTATGGTAAGATTGAAATAATCCCTAAAGAATTTTTCTAAAGCATATCTTAATTTCAAATAACTTGTATTGCATTCAGCAGAATTAGTAATATTATTAGTTGGATTACTTAATTTGAGAAGTACCGGAGTTAAGTTTCTTGCTTCCCAATAAGTTCCCATTACCGGGACTTGTTTGCAACTTCCTTCTATTCTCACGTGTGATGTTTTCACCTTAAATGCACCATTGAACGATATAGATGATTTTTCAAAATCTTTAAATACTACTTTTTTAATAATGACATTTTTATTCAAATTTCCATGAATACCGTATTGTGATGATCTTCCCAGTACTCCATTTATTATTTTAACATTTGAAGGTGCAATAAATGGTGATCCAAAATCGTATGGTCCTGTTCCCGGAGTAAATGGTCTATTACCCAGTTCAATTAAGGAAAATAATCTTTGCTGTAATGCGAAATGAGGATGTTGTTCCAATGTATGTCCATTCAAATCAATTACAACATTATTGGTGGTTACTATTATTGCCGCAAAAAAACCCATTATAAATGCTTGATCGCCGTATTTAACTTGTTGCTCATGATTACTATAATCGGGGCGCCAGTCCAATACATCTTTACCATCAAATGTTTTATTTGATGTATATGTATTTGTGCAAGGATCTAGTATATAACTAGGATTAGGATTAAATGATATGTTCTCAGCTAGCACATATCTACCGCATTTATCTATCAAGAAACTACCATTTTTAAAATCTGACTGATATAACCATGTTATTTTTTTACAATAACATTTAGAATCATTACATTGCCCCTTATTTTCATGACATTTTTTATTTTTTGATCTTCCTTTATTTCTTTTTAAATTTTTTTTTGAACATTTTCTTTCACTATCTGATGTGTTGTAATCGCTTTCAAAAGTATCATGTCTTTCATATTTATTTTTTTTTATTGGTGTTAATTTACAATGATGATAATTTGATGGCAAATCACAATGTTTTTTATCTGATTCAGTTGTTGATGTAGATGATTGTTTATCGGATGGTGGTGATTCATGATGAAAAGTAAATTCAAATTCTGAATTACTCGATTTACTTGAATTATCAGATTTACTGCCAGAACTTGTTGTTAAATGTTTTTTACATGGTTTTTTTGACTTAAAATGTTCTTTAGAATTATATGAAATTGTTGAACAGGAATTAGATGATATTTTACAAGTTTTGCTAGATTTGCACGGTTTATGTGTTTTTTTGGGACATTTAGATGGTACCTTACATGGTTTTCTTGGTTTACATGATTTTTTTGGGCTATATGATTTGCATGGACAACATTTTGATACAGTTGAACTGCAACTGGAAGGTGATTTACAAGGTTTACTTGTCTTACATGGTTTTTTTGGACTACATGATTTACGTGGGCAACATTTTGATATAGTAGAACTACAACTAGAAGGTGATTTACAAGGTTTACTTGGTTTACATGGTTTTTTTGGACTACATGATTTTTTTGGACTGCATGATTTACGTGGGTAACATTTTGATATAGTAGAACTACAACTAGAAGGTGATTTACAAGGTTTACTTGGTTTGCATGGTTTTTTTGGACTACATGGTTTAATCGGTTTACATGGTTTTTTTGGACTACATGGTTTAATTGGCTTACATGGTTTTTTGGGGCTACATTTTGATTTGGATGAACTGGAACTAGAAGATGATTTACAAGGTTTACTCGGTTTACTTGGTTTTTTTGGACTACATGGTTTAATTGGCTTACATGGTTTTTTGGGGCTACATTTTGATTTGGATGAACTAGAACTAGAAGATGATTTACAAGGTTTACTCGGTTTACTTGGTTTTTTTGGACTACATGGTTTAATTGGCTTACATGGTTTTTTTGGGCTACATTTTGATTTGGATGAACTGGAACTAGAAGATGATTTACAAGGTTTACTCGGTTTACTTGGTTTTTTTGGACTACATGATTTACGTGGACTACATTTTGATGTAGTTGATTTTTTGTGATGTTTGTGATGTTTGTGATGTTTGTGATGTTTGTGATGTTTGTGGTGTTTATGATGTTTTTTGTTAGGTTTATGACATGGTTCCGGATTTACAGGAATAGTTGGTTTTATTAGTACGGGTGATTTGCTTTTAGATTTACTCTTAGATTTGCTTTTAGATTCACTCTTAGATTTGCTTTTAGATTTGCTTTTAGATTTACTCTTAGATTTTTTATGTTTATGTTTATGATGTATAGTTGGACTATTATTAATTAAATTCGTCGGAATTGTCGGAATTATTGGAATTATTTGATTCCAATTATGTTTTGGCTTTAATGGTTCTGATGGTATTCTTATTTCTTCCGTATCACTCATATCAGAAAATTTAATAGGATCAAATTTATTTGGGTTTGGTGAATGATGTTTTTTTGATGAATGGTGTTTTTTGTGTGAATGATGTTTTTTTGATGAATAATGTTTTTTGGGTGAATGATGTTTTTTTGATGAATAATGTTTTTTGGGTGAATGATGTTTTTTGGGTGAATGATGTTTTTTGGGTGAATGGTGTTTTGGTTCAATTGGTTTATTTTCAAATGGAAAATCACTTGATGAATCAATGCGTTGATTATCCTTGCTTCCATGATGAGATTTATGTTTAAGATTGGAATTAATATTACAAGTTGCTTGTGGATTTTTTAATTCTTCTTGAAGTTCTTCATACAATTTTTCATAGTAACCTTTACTTTTTTTTTCATCATTATTATGTTTATGCTTGCTATTTTTAGCTGTTTTATTTTGCATTACTACTCAATAACATAGATTATTTATTATTCTATGGATGTTTTATCTGCAAATATTATTTATAAAATGAATATAATTTATAATTTATAAATTTATAATATTGTTTATATTGCGGCGCTGAATTAAATAAGAATTATATCATTTAGGACAAAACATTATTTTGTGTTAAATGATATAATTTTGATATAAATATTCTTAAATATAGTTATAATGTCATTGGTAATTTATTTATGTGACATAGATAATAACCAGTATAATCCTTCACAATCTTTGAACAATAAATGTCCAAATCAAACGAATAGTGTAATTACAATTACAATGGACGATGTTATGTATCATATGAAACAAATAAATAAAACAAACTCAAATATTAAACCAATTGAGTACAAATATATTGATGCAAATTCAGTTCATCAATTTAATATTCCATGGATTACATTTTTAGAATTATTAAGTCGTAAATGGATAATAAGTGAAAAACGTGATCCACAGCCATTAATAGATATTAATACAAAATCAGAAATAATTTTAAAAATAAATAATACATCAGTTACGCAAACATATGCACCGATAAATGTATCACAAAAAAATAATGTATTATCCACTAATACAAAATTATTTATTGATATTTATACAATACCCGATAAAAATGGTCGACCAAGTGCATATACAATTACAGATGATGGAAAATCACACATCCTTTATAATGAAATGATTAGTAAGTTAGATAAAATAATCATGAATTTTTCTATCACAAGTACCAGTAGTAATAGGATAGAAAAATTTTTAATTTATTCATGTAAGAAAAATGAAGATAGAAATGTATTTTATGAAGTTGTTCTAATAATAATATTGCTATTAATAATATATTTGGGATATTCGATATTCGTGTATAAAGATTATCAATATCGTCAAAAGTTAGAATAAATTTCAAAATTTAATAAGATTGGTATATTGGTTTATTTTTTCTTCTTAAAAAATTTTTTTCCAGTCTTTTTCGCGCTTGTGTTAATAATTTCTAATATTTCTTCTTCAGTCAATTCATTTGGATTTTTTTCTTGAGGTATTTTGTAATTTGTTTTTTTCTTTTTCGATCCAGGTTTTCCAGCTTTATCGATTTGTAGATATGGGCCATATGGACCATTTAGTATTTTAACTTTTATTTTTTTAGATTTTGCCGATTTTCCATTTTTTGTTGTTGAAGTTGTTGCTGTGGTTGGAACAGATATAGATAATTCTTTGATAATATTTGATTCCTTATCTTTAATCAATTCTATTGCATCTTCTAAACTAATATCTTCATCCTTTACAGGAATTTTAATATCCTTTTTATAAATTAAATAAAATCCATATTTTCCCCTTTGCAATAATATATCTTCATTTTTATATTCTCCTACTATTTTTGGATATTTGAATAATTCTAATGCAGCATTTAATGTAATGGTTTCGATAGTATATGGTTCTTTTATGGGTGCAACTTGGTATTTTTTATCAATTTTCCTTCTAACAACCGGGCCATATTTGGCCATTGTTGCTTCTATTTTATTACCATCTTCATCTTCACCAATAATTCTTGTATATTGTTCCAATAAATTTTTATTTTCTAACAATGATTCTACTATCGGGTGAAAATCTTTATAAAAATCTTTTATAACTTTATGCCATATTAATTTACCTTGTGCTATATCATCCAATTTATCTTCCATTTGTGCAGTAAATTGATAATCCATTATATCTGGAAAATGTTCTAATAAAAAATTATTTACTATTGTACCTAAATCTGTTGCAATTATTTTGTTAGTTTCCTTTCCTAAAAATATTGTATCATCTTCTTGAAATATTTTCATAATATGTTTATTCATATCAGATTTGATATGATAATTAGTAATTTCTTTTTTTATTCCTTCTACATCACCCTTTTTAATATAATTTCTTTCGAATAACTTGTTCAATATACTCACATATGTTGCAGGACGACCTATACCTAGTTCTTCTAATTTTTTAACAATAGATGCTTCTGTATAATGAACGGGAGGTTTAAGAAATTCTTGTTTGGCATTTATAATTTGCATTAATAATTTATCATTTTTCTTCGGTAATTTTATTTCAGATGTTGATATGGTATTTAATTCATTTAGTTCATTTAGTTCATTTGTATCATCTGATTCTTCAGTATCTTTATATATTTTCATAAATCCGGGAAATACAATTTTTTCGATTTGTGATTGAAAATAGTAGTTATCTAATTTTGATATTGCCATTTGTATGTTATAAACATCTATTTCGGCTGCTTTCATTTGTGATGCTACAGTTCTTTTCCAAATTAAATTATACAATTTTCTATTACTTTCATCAGTAATAGTATCAGGTAACACATCCATTTCAAAATGTGTCGGTCTAATTGCTTCATGTGCTTCTTGTGCATTTTTACTCTTATTCTCGTAATCATGTTTTTGGTAAAAATTTTGACCAAATTTTTCAATAACTACGCTTTTTATTGCGGTATGTGCTTCTATAGACAATTCGACTGAATCAGTTCTCATGTATGTAATAAATCCTCCTTCATATAATTTTTGTGCTATCTGCATTGTCGTTTGAATTGGATAACCAAATCTTTTACTAGCTTCCTGTTGAAGCGTTGATGTTATAAATGGAGGCGATGGATTCCTATAAGATTTTTTTTTGCTAACATTCCAGATTGTATATTCGGATTTAAGACATTTTTTTAATATATCTATTACTAGTTTATGTTGATCTAATATTTCGTCACCTTCCAATATTTCAATATGTGCAATTTTTCCTTTAAATTCATTACTTTCATTATTTATATTGGATGTTTTTGATTTACTTGATTCATAAAGAACACATTTTAAGTCCATATTTAAAGTCTGGTGCAAAAATTGTCCAGAAATTTTAAAGAAACTCGAATCGCAGGACGGCAACAGAGCTTTGCTCTGTGCCGGTTGCGATATCCCAATAGGGTGCAATGCACCCTTTGGTGAATCTTTATTAACTGTCAGAAATTTTTTAATTTCATTTTCTTTATCAACAACAAGCCTAAGACATGGTGATTGTACTCTTCCTGCTGATAAACTTCCTTTAAAAATTTTTTGTAATATGGGTGATATTTCATATCCTACTAATCTGTCTAATACTCTTCTGGCAACTTGTGCATTTACTAAATCTTGATTCAGTTCTAATGGATTTTTTAAAGCACTTAGTATTGCATCTTTTGTTATGTTATTAAATACTACACGCTTATAATTTTTTAATTTTAATTCATCAACTAATCCTGCTGCTATTGCTTCACCTTCACGATCCATATCAGTTGCCAAATATACCATCTTACATTTTTTTGCTATTTTGCTCAATGATTGTACTTTATCGGGTTTTGTAACCACATAAATTGGTGTAAAATTATGTTCAATATCAATAGACATGGTATTACTTTGCAAATCACGAATATGACCTATCGATGCATCGACTATGTATGATTTCGGTAAAAATCCTTGAATCTTTTTAATTTTACCGGGTGATTCAACAATAAATAAATAAATATCACCCTTTAATGAATCAATATCTATTTTTGAATCATTTGATGAATTATCGTTATTAGATCCCTTTTGATTTTTTTTGATTTTTTTTACAGGCATATTGGATTTTAATTTCATGTTTTATATAATTCTAGTATATAGTTATACTGGAATTATATTGAATCATTTTAATTTGAATATTAATTTTCAATTTTTATAATTTTTTATTTGATCCTTGTAGCTGTTTCATTAATTGCACCAATATATGTTTGTCTTATAAAAACTATATCATCTTCAATATTTCTTAATTCTTTAAATGTATGACAGCCAATATAACTGAATGCGCTTTTTATACTTGATATTATTCTCAACAATATATCTCTGACTGGACCTTTAATTTCAATTTCAGTATTAATACCTTCACTATGATATAATGACATATCAGAATTTGCATTTGGAATTTTTTCACTTTTGGATAACATTGCTAAATTTGATGCCATTCCTCTAAAATATTTAACTCTACGGTAATTATGTCCCAATTGTATAATTTTACCAGGTGTTTCATCGGTTGCTGCTAATGTTCTCCCTAACATTATAGCATCAGCTCCCGCTATTAATGCTTTTGCCATATTACCATCTTTACCACAATTACCCCCATCACTGATTAATCCAACATTATATTTTTTAGCTATTTTTCTGCATTCTTTAACTGAACTGAATTGTCCTTTCCCACAACCGGTAACCATCCTGGTCGTACACATACTTCCATTACCAATTCCTACACGGATACAATCGGCACCAGCATTACATAAATATTCGAATCCATCTGCACTACAAACATTACCAGCCATAATTTGTATATCAGGATACGCAGATTTAATGTTTACAATACAGTTTTTAACATTTTCATTGTAACCATTTGCAACATCTATACATAATATATCACATCCAGCTTCTATTAATGCTTTTGCCCTGTCCATATAATCACCAACAATACCTATAGATGCACCGACTAATAATTTACCATTTTTATCTAACGAATAATACTTATTATTTTTTTCGTGTTCATACAAATTTCTAAATGTAATTAATCCAATTATTTCATTATTTAATGTAACTATTGGAAGTTTTTCAATTCCTGCCTCTATCATAATGTCAATAGCTTCATTTCTTGTTATTTTATCATCATATTCGACAATCATATCTTCAAAAATTGTCATAATTTCATTAACAGTTGTTGAATTATAATTATTCACATTGATGTTTTTTATCATAAAATGTTCTATATCTCTTTTAGTTATAATTCCAACTAATTTATTATTATTGTCAATAACTAAATGACTGTATACATTACATTCATGTATTTTTTTTTGTAGTTCTTGTAATGTAACATTTTGATTTATGGTATATGGATTATGTATTATAAAACTAATATATCTCTTAACATTTTGAACCATTTTAACTTGTTCTTCGATAGAATTATATCGATGTATAATTCCAATTCCTCCATGAATAGCCATATGAATTGCCATTTTATCTTCTGTTATTGTATCCATTGGACTTGATATTAATGGTGTATGTAAAGTTATTGTTTTTGTTAAATTATTTTGCAACTTAATATTTTTTCTTGATTCTACATTTGACAATCTCGGCTCGATCAAAATATCGTCAAAAGATAATGACTCGTAATATATTTTGTCTGGAGTATATTCATTATTATTTGTATTATTATGCATATCAGAACAATACATTTTTATTATAACATATAAGACAAATGTATTTTTATATCATTCATAGTCTATTTTAAATGGAAAAATTTTATATAATTTTTCTAAATAAGATTTATAATTATCAATGTACAAATTTTTATATTTATCCACTTCGCCATGATTAACAAATAAATCTTTTATATTTAAAGAACCAAACAAACCATGTTTATTGCACAGTATAAAATTACTTGAAGGAAATATACACTCATAATCATTTGTATATGTAGGACTATATTCACAATCACTTTTAGGAAAAATGTCATAATATCCATTTATTTGATAAATAATTTCAATTTTGTAATTATTTGTCGTTTCAAATCTAATAATTATATCATGACGAAAATTTATATTTGCATGAAGTAAAGGTATTAGCGCGAAATGAATAATAACATAATCTGATCCAAATTTATCTGATATTTTTTGTGATAATTCAATTTCTTCTAAAGGTATGGTAAAATCAAATCCTCCTAACCATAAATGTACATTTGTTATATAATTAATATGTTTTTTAGGTATTAAAAAACCATAAAAACAATCACCAAACTCTTGTAAAACAAAATAATTTCCTAAACCATTAGTATAATTATTAAATATTGTATATTTATTGATTTTATTAATTGATGGAATTGGAATATTTGATAACATCATTGAATTAAAAATCATATTTTTTATTTCATCATCTATTAATGAATTGTTATCAAGAGTATAATCAGGAATAATAAAATCATTCATGGTTATAATAAAAATGAAATTAATTTATTTTTAAATTAATTTCATTTTTATTATGACAATGGAAATTCAGCAGTATAATAATAACCGATAATCATTTTTCCCTTATTAATAAAAACACTAATTTGTAAATAAAAATTATGTACCTTTCCAATTTTAATATTTTTTTTACAGGATTCTTTGTCAATACTGATCCTCATAAATAAAGATTTTTTACTGATATCAATATTTAATGGTGACTTAAATTCATATGTTTTCATAATTTCTTGTCCTTCATGCACATCGTTCAGTAATAATTTATTATGAATAAAAGTATCAAAATTTAAAATTTTTTTGCATATCGGATTATCCAAATCTAATATGATTACAATTGTTGAATCAAATGAAAATGGAATTGTTATTTTTTCAATATGTGAAACAATAACATTTTTTATCATTACATAATAATTATCATTCAGGATTAATTTTTCTCTGAAATTAATACTATCAACAACTAAATGATGATCATACCAATCATTTTTCATACATGAGTATTTATTAGTATCATTCAAATATTTATCGTGAAATCCATCATATTTTACTTCTTCCAATAAACGATTAATGTTAAAATAAAAATCATAATACTTCCAAATGTTTTGTAGATTTTGAATATTTTCAAAAATATCATATTTTGAAAGTGGATAAAAAGATAATTTTAAATATTCAACTACATTTCTATTATTTAATATTTTATCGTATTCTATTGACTCCAAAAAATCTACATTTGTTGATATTTCATTATTTTCTATATTTACTATTAAATTATCAAAATTACATTTATGTATTTGTGATATATTGGATGTGTTATTATATATTTTTAATTTTCTATTTATAATTTTGAATAGTCTAAGTATTGTGTTATCATGAATTAATTTATTGTTTGAAAATCTGGGTGTAAATAATGTATGTTGTTTCATAATAGAATCAATACAGTCACTTGACGAATAAATATTTTTATTACAATAATATGATTTTAAATGCGTACAATCAAAATTATCAATTATATCAGTAGGGGTTTCATAATTTACACATACTAATTGTAAAATACGTGGTATATCTTTTACAAATATATTTATTATTGAACTATTTTCCACAGTATGAGCCACATATATTTCAAATTTACTTTTAACATTATCAATTATTTGTTTAATTGTCTTTTTTTTATTATCAACATTCTTGCCATAAATAAATATGTCAATATCAATTAATTTATCAATATTAGTAACATTATTTGTCAATATATCATACAAACATCCTCCACTAAATATAATATTATTATTTTCCCATGGTAAAATTTCACACAATCCATATGTAAATTTTTTAAAAACATCATTGAATTGTGATTGTGGTGTTAAAATTTTATCACCGATATTAAATCTACATTCATAATTATGATTTATCAATTTTATAACTGTGTTTTCATCATCTTCTACATTTTTATAAATTATTTTCTCTTCATATTTATATATTAAATAATATTTATATATTTGTGTATGCTTCTCAAAATTAATAATATTATCAATATCATCATCAGAAATGTCAATTATTTTATTATTAAGTTTGTAATAAGATATATGTTGATCCAATAACATTTTCAATATTATTACCATCTGTTTATTTTTAAATTTTAAAATCCAATTACCAATGGTAGAATAATTATTAACTATAAAATCATTAACATAAGGTAATAATTCATGTCTTAAAAAATCACATTTATTTTTACAAATATTTAAATTTACTATTTCAAAAATGTCTTTATTAAAAATTTTTGAAACATTATGTTCATATACACAAACAAAAATGTTGGAAATAATAATATTATTTATATTAAATAAAATGTTTAATTTGTTTAGTTTGTTCGTTTTGTTAATTTCATTAAATTCATTAAATTTCATACAGTCTTCGTCGGATTTTACACATTCTTCATTTGATACTGTACTATATTCATTTAATTCTGTACTATCTTCATTTAATTCTATACTATCTTCATTTGATTCTATATTTAATTTTGTATCTGAATATATTGTATTTAAATTTGTATAAATTAATTGTAATGTAGTCATCACATTGTAAATTAATATATTTTTTAAATTATCTGATGCGAAATAATCACATAAATTTAAATAAATTTCATAGTCTGATATCTTACCACTATTTATAATATGGTTTAATGAAAAGTCACAGTACATATGCCCTAACATATTATATCCATTACATATACTGCCTTTAATTTCTTGTGTCAACATAGTTTTATTAGATTTATCAAATTTATTATTTTGAATGGCATTCACATTATTCGTAAAAATAATTTTATCAGAATTACAAATATTTTTATCAAAAATATTATCACGATTAATTTTTTGTGTCTCATTAAAAATATCTTCACAATTTATTTCAGTTGATGATATTAACATGGATATAAATTGTTCAAAAATATATCTATCAACATTAAAATCAATTCTTATTTTTATCTCATCTAATTTTTTTTCTGAAAATCCACTGTACAATAATGCATTAAAATATTCAGATGCTTTTGCTAATTTAAATTTATTAGCGCATATGGTAAATGTATCATTTTCACTATTTATAATTAACGTAATATCAGATGATAAATTCATTTATATATTATTGATTCTCAATAATATATAAAATTATTATTCATTGTTCATAATGATTATATTTCATTTTTTTCAACTGAAAATGGTTATAATATAACACATGATGAGAATTTAAATTCATCATCCAAAGAATTACCTAATGTTACTACTTGAAATACTCCTTTATCACTTGGAAAATCTAAAATATATGATCCATTTAGTTTTTTTGCGGTCGCTTCAGATTTAGTTATAGATAATCTCATTGTACTACTTCCAAATTTAATTTGTAAATTGTTATTCATATTATCAATATTATTTTGAAAATGTATAATTTCACCTCTTTTATATTCACCATTAAATTTAATAAATCCTTTAGATATGTATGAACCTTTGGAATTGATATTATATTCAAATGATAATTCGCCACAACAAAATTCCTTACCATTGACTTTTGAATACCAGCTTCCACTGTAAACATCCAATAAATTTGTTTCATATATGTATTCATCATCTAATTTTTCATACATTGTTACTATTTGAAAATTACCAACATCGTGAGGTACACTAGTGGAATAAGTACCAGTAATTTTTCCGATATCAATTTTTTTTATATTAATTGTAAATATACCTTGATCAGAATTAAAAGAAAATTTTGAATCATTTGGATATATTTCATGTTCAAATTTTATAACTTTATTTTTATTATATGTTCCTAAATATCTAACAAATCCTTTCAATTTATGTGATATCATACAATACGGATCAAAATTTATAGATAATTCACCGCAACAATAATCTCTTCCAAAATATGTCGAATAAAAATATCCAGTGTATGTTTCCATTTTTTTTATCCTTTTTACAAATAGGTAATAATATGTTTAAATTCATTTTAATATATTTTCATATACATTTAAATGAATCATAATTTCAATTTTTATTACATTGTCAAAGCGGTGGATTTACATAATATTTGCAATATACTCTGATACTACACTATCCAAATCATAAGTATTCATACCAAAATATTTATTATTTTTAAACATTGGATGATCGTGCTCAATGGATGAACATTCTAATTTTGGACATAAATCAAAGTCGCACATTTCACAATGACTTGAATCGGTTATCAATTTATCACCACAATTATTACATGTGTATCCATCCAAATTAATAACGGAATGTGATTTAAATAATGACGTATTTTTCTGATTTGATTCATCTGATTCATCTGATGAATCTAAATAATAAGCTACAGGATGACCTACAATTATTTTTGAGCTATCGACATTAATTTTTATAACAATTATATCATTATCATTTTCAATTTTAACTCTGACAAGATGTATATTTGGTATTTTTCTTGTTTTTTTATCAATGTCTTCTATCCAATTATTCCATACAGCTACTGAATTTTTATATATTGGTATCAAATCATTTTTTTTATTTTCATAAAATTTAATAAGACCTTGATCAATTTCCATATTTATTATTGACAATATGTAATATATTATTATATCGTTATGTTGTTATTATAATATATAAAAACATACAAATGCGAAGCAAAATAAAATGAAGCATATTAAATATTAAATATTAAATATTAAATATTAATTATTATCACTAATATATTGATTTATTTTCCATTGAATGAATCGTGATAAATTTTTTACTAATTCTTTTTTGCTATATCGTTTAATGATGTATATACTTTATTGATATCGCCTTCTTTAGTAGCATCATGTATTGAATCTTCCAAAATTTCATTTGTGTACTGTTGTATATTTTCATTTATATCTAAACCAATTTTAGATATCGCAGTTGTAATACGATTATAATTTACATAAGGTTTAAACAGATCAATAACATTAATGTTTGATTTTTTATTTATTTTATTTTGCGGTATATGCGGCTTTTCATTTTCAATAAAAATTTTATTTTTCATTTTTATTCTTAAATTATATTTGCTATAATCCACTAATAGATTGTGATGGTCATTGTGTTTAAAAATTGTAGATTGATTACATACTGTAATTATATTACCTTCTCTTATAATATTGTCAGATGGATTAGGTAAATTATAATATAAAGGTATTAATGATGTTTTGTCATACGTCTGTTCAGAATATTCTATATAATTATCAAAATTACATGTGCCAATTAATGGTACTGTTTTAATTTTACACAATGACATTAAATTATAAAAATATTCAACATGAACAAAATTAGTATGTTCACAGTTATCATCCTTATATTTCACCAATAAACCAAATGCTAAAAAATCATTGAATGGAGCATATGATACGCGATTTATAATTGTAGTAGCATCTTCATATTTAAATGCAACTTTTTTTATTCCATTTTTATTGTATCTTTTTATTACATGTAAAACCGGTTGATTGCAAAGTTTTGCGTTATCGTCTATGGTTTTATCCCCACTAGTATGTAATTTTATATTTTGATCATTATGTTTTACTTGATATATTTTATAATTATTAAATTCTAATTCATCTAATACGTAATACCCGCCAATTAACTCTCCATACAACTGAAATCCTAACAAAGTACATGTATCTGATAATTTTTTTATTAAAAATATAAATGATTCAATATATTTTGCACCTAATTTTAATAAAGCACCACCCATAAATATATCAGTATTATCATTTTTATTAAATTCTTGTGTTATTGGATCATATATTCCTAATATTGATGTTATTGCTGATCTCTTGCAACATTTTATTGTCCATATATTATTCACACTATCAAAATTAAATAAATATGATGCATTTGCACCATCTAATTTTTCTGTAATAAAACATTTAATATTTCCGTTATTTGTATCTATGTTTAATTTATTGTAATCATTTGTATCTATGTTTAATTTATTGTAATCATTTGTATCTATGTTTAATTTATTGTAATCATTTGTATCAACGTCTAAATTATTATAATTATTGCCATTTAATTTATCGATTTTATATTTAATTTTATTCTTGTTGAAATCTAATTTAGTTTCAATTTCTGGCCATTTATTGAACTCCATTTGATTATCAAAATAATAGAATTTAATATTTAAATCCAAATACTATTATTTTTGTATATTCAAAATTTTAAATGCTTAGATATCTTTCCTAGTGCAAATATGTTTAATCTTTTAAGTTGGAACATATCATTTGATATTTTTGTTAAATCATTTAATTTGACATTTTTTATTTTTTCAATAATATCTTTATCATTGGTGTACAAGTGTTCTTCATCATATAATGCTGTTAATGCTAATTCATGCATTATGCTTAATGGTGACCTTGAATTTGGCGATAAACTTTGGACTATTTTTGCTCGTTTAACTCTTTTTAATTCTTCCGCTCTGAACCCATTTTTTTTAATATTATTTAACTCTTTTGATATTTTAAGAATTATATTTTTGACATTATCAGGATATGTTGCAGTCATAATCATGAAATAATTTATTCCACAATATTCACCAATACTTGAACCGACTGAATATACCAAATTATTTTTTTCGCGTAGTAGTAATTTTAATCTAGAAAACATTCCGCCAGTTAATATGTCTGAAATTAATTCCATCTCAATTTTATAATCATCATATGCTATATCCATTGGGAAAATTAAACTTAATTTTACATGTTCCATATTTCTTTTTTTAGCAAAAAATCTTGGTCTTTGTTGTTCTAATAATTGTTTAAAAACATTTTCATCATCATGAATAAAATTAAATGCAGGAATAGTTTTAGGATAATTTGTGATATGATTTAATTTTTTACTTAAATAATTTTGAACTTGTATTCTATCATTTGGAAAATTACCAGTTACTAAAAATATTGTATTTATTGGTTGGTAATATGCTTTTCTGAATTCTATTAAATCTTTTCTTGTAATATCTGCAATAGTTTGGGGTGATCCTATAATATCACGTTCTAAAGTTGTACCTCTAAATAATGTTTCAAAAATAAAAGATGATAAAATATTTCTAGGGATATCTCTATATGAATAATATTCTTCCAAAATAATTGCTCTTTCCTTTTCAATTTCTTTTCTAGATAATTGTGGATTTAGGTATATATCCAATAATATATCAAATATTTGCTTAAAATCGTTGGTATGACCCATAACATAAAAAAATGTATATTCATACGATGTAGATGCATTATAATATGCACCAATGCTATCTAATTCTTTAATCACATGTGTAGATGGCCTTTTTTTTGTTCCTTTAAATGTAACATGTTCTAAAAAATGTGCAACACCTGCTTTTTCTGGATCTTCATTTCTGGAACCAGTTTTAATTAAAAATCCGAGTGAGACTAATGAAGATGTTTTCATAGGAACAACAATAGTTGTCATACCATTGTCTAATTTTTTTTTAAAAATTCTCATATATACTATTTTTATATTTTATTAATTTAATTGGTTAACAATGATTTATTGCTGAAAAAATCAAAAAATTAACTTGTTTTTTAATTACAAATTATAAATTATAAATTACAAATCATAAATATCTCATAGATTTATATTGTCGTTCTTATAATTTTTAAAAAATTATATATTAACACTAAATTAATTTAGTGTTGATACATACGTACATTATATTGGACTTTCATTGCAAGATATTTAATTTATTAAAAAAATTGAATTTACAATTTTTATACCATACCATGTATAAATATACAACATGAACGGTAAAATGAAATTGACCGATTTATGTCATGATTTATTATTGGTTATTTTCAATAAATTGGATTTTCGTTCAAAAATAAATTTCATAAAGGTGTGCAAAAAATTTCGTAACACTGTACCATACTCATACACTAGTGATTTAAATTTGATTAAAACAACGATTCGGACTTATAATTACAAAATTTGTGCATTAAAAATAATAAGTAATTTAATATTTTATGGATTTGTACTGTCATCAACATCAATGATATATACTAACAGAATCACAAAAATTCAATTTTTGACATCAACTATCGCAACACCATTATTTGTTTTTGTTTTACCAAGATTACAAAATAAAAGTTATATTGCAATATATGCAAGGAAAATTTACATCACAAAAATTCTTAAAAATTAAATTATATTATGAATTAATTACTTTGACTGCGTTTTAATCATAACTTAATATCGTTGATATCATGATGTGATGATGTAACTAATTTGCATTGTATTAAAAAATTGAAATTTATTTATATTGCCGATTCCTAATACAATATTTTTAGTAGTTTACGTAGGTACATTTAGTATTAAGGATAAAATATTAACGATTAATCGTTAAACAATTGACATAATTGGCAACGTTGACAACTTCGATCCAAATGTCACAATTGATACATTTCAAAGAATTTTTTGATCCTGAACAATTAAATATAATTTTAAACAAAGGGTCAATTGATTGGTGCATTCGAATCGATACGTTAATCAAATTATTAGTTACAGAATGCATATATTGTAAATCTACTAATTGTTGCATGAAGTATTGTATATGTGACAAATATTATTCTATTTGTAACTGTTGCAATATTTGTTCATGCAAAAAAAATTATGGATGTAAATGTAGTGCAGCTAATAAAAGAAATAAAAAATTTTGCTACTGTAATGCAGTCGAACATAAAAGTAATAAAGGAAATCCAAAAATTGGAAATCCTGTGTGCAAAAAATATGTCAATGATGCTAAAATTAGTAAAATTTTTCAGATTTTTGAAATTTGTTTACTGTATTCACCAAAAAATTTTTCATATATTTATAATGCAATGATTAAAAAATTTCCATATTTAAACATATCAATAAATATTTTATTACCTGAGAAAAATAATGTTTCTCTATTGGTAACAATGAATAACCATATGTATATGGCAAAAAAAAAATCATACAATGACAGTCATAATCATTGCGGTGATTATTATAGTATTTATATGGAAGGATATCCCATAGATTATTTTATCAATAACATTGTAAATGCAGTTGAAATAATAATGGCGATCGGTTTAAATTTATATAATAAAAATTATGGCAAATCAAATATTGAAATTATATTTGGTTGTGAATATCATTTCCATCATGATATTTATGCAGTTCTATTTAAAATGTCTGAAATAATATGGTTTTATGAATCTGAATCAAATATTGTTAAAGGTAATATTGACAGTGCAAAAAGACATTTTATGTCAACTGAACATGTTAAATACACTGAAATGATAAAATTATCTACTCAAAAATAAAAAATTATTTCATTTGTAAATGGATTAATTTTTTAATTTTTTAATTAATTTAATTAAATTGGATTAATTGGTAGTATCACGTGTAACTATACTATACGATATTGTTTGTCCTGATGTTACACTATAATTTATAGATCGAATTATATCACCAGGTTTAAGATTGAAATATTTAGATATTGCATCATTACTAAATTTTTTTTGCAAATGTTTTTCCATACAGTTATATTCTTTTTTCACAGCTTCCATTTCTTCAGGAGTTAATAATTCAAATTTAGGTTGAAGCGCAAATGATATAATGTCCATCATTAGTTCATATTGATAAAATATTTCAACATTATCATATTTTTTTTTGAGATCATTATATGCTTTATTACCATAATCAACAGCAACTATTATTTTTGGTGAATCATTATATTTTTCAATAAAATCGATTATAGTTGATGGCTTATTGATACTGTTAATTTTGATAAAAAATATTTTTAACATATACGATTCTCTGTTTGTTTTTATTTCATATGTATCATCATCCAAATCTTTTATTATTTCGTTTATTTTGTTATTCGATATTAATTTTTCCTTCTTACCGTTTACAATATATATTCTGTTACTTAACATTTTTACAGTGTTTTCAAGTAAAGTTTTTCGAATTTGATCTTCTGTTTTTCTAATATTGAACACATTTTCCTGAACCTCTTTTGATTTATTGGACATCTCACAATAGATAATATTATAATTTAAATTTTATAATTATATAATTATATATATTGTTTATATTCAATTACTGAATTACTCAATTATTCAATTTTTTTAA
>Ga0315900_10004387_pt1 | contig 19956 bp, 2 predicted proteins | sample LakEriMetagenome_FD_203521 | JGI IMG/M metagenome (GOLD analysis project Ga0315900, IMG submission 203521) | Freshwater fungal communities from buoy surface, Lake Erie, Ohio, United States - Buoy 12 MA114 | ecosystem: Environmental > Aquatic > Freshwater > Lake > Lake biofilm | place: USA: Lake...
AACTTCCTAACAATCAAATAACTGATATTGAAGGTAATTCTATTGGGGATTACGAAGGTATGGGAAAATCTATTGGTAAAGGAGCAATGAAAGGAGCAGGAATTGGAGCCACTATAGGTAGTGCTATACCTATAGTAGGAACTGCTGTTGGCGGTGCAGCTGGAGCTGTTATTGGTGGAGCAGCAGGATTTTTTAAAGGAAAAGAAGAAGAAGATGAAATGAAAAAAATGCAAGCTACTGCTAACAATAATATTATGTCTAGAAGAAGAATGGGAGGAATTAATTCTCCAATAAATACTATGGCTACTAATGTTAATAATATGTATCCTTATGGTGGTACTATAAATAATGACCAACCTGGTGCTATTGCTGAATTAGAATTGCAAGAACAAATGCAATTACCTGACGGTACTGTAATGGGAGTTGATGGTCCATCTCATGATAATGGTGGTATTGAAGTTAATGTACCTGAAGGAACTAGAGTATTTAGTGATAGATTAAAAAATGGTAAAAAAACTTTTGCTCAACACGCTAAATCTATTAATAACAAAATAGCTAAGTTAGATGAAAAACCTAATACTAAAGCTAAAATGAATACAGAAATGTTATTCAATAAACAATTAGATAATTTATTTAACACTCAAGAAGAAATGAAAATAATAAAAGAAGAAACTAAACAACGTAAATTATTTGCTAAAGGTGGAACAATACCTCCTTCGCATAATGGTATGTATCCTGCACATAATGTTAGAATTATGAAACATGGTGGATTAGTTCATTATGACGGAGTTAATAAACCTGGTATAATTGCTGAATTTCAACCTGATGAATTTTATTTAGAAGGTTTGGGAGAAGGAAAACAAGAACAAAAAGTACCTTTGACACCTGAACAATTAGGTATGACTAGTTTAACTGATGGTAGGGGTATGAATTCTAATATTCCATTAACTAATACAGGTGGATTGTCTACTTATAAAAATAATAGACAAACTGGTTTTAATGTTTCTCCTCAACAAATGGGTTACGCTACTCAAGCTTTAACTAATTTAATGCAAAATCAACAAATTAATAAAGTTAAAGCACCTAGAAGTATTGCACCTGTAACTTTTAGTGCAGGTAGAAGTCCTGAGTATGTTGATTATTCTGCTGAAAGAGCAGCAATAGATGCTGAAACTGCTGCTGCAAGAAGAGGTGTAAATTTAGGAAGTGGTAGTTATTCAACTCAAGCTGCTAATTTACAAAAGATTAGAAATCAACAAATGATGGGTAAAGGTCGTTCTTTCCAAACTCAAGAAAATGCTAATAAACAATTAAACAATGCTTATAGTGCGGCACAAGCTGCTGCTTATAATCAAGGTGTACAAGCTAATTTAGGTATTGACCAATATAATTTAGAAAATTTATATAACTATAATTTATGGAAAGCTGGTAATAGAATGAAAGCTACTGGTTCTATGGGAGATAACATGACTAATATGTTTAACAATCAAATAGCTAGAGATAATCAAATGGCATATTGGAATGTTATGCAAAACATGTATTCTGGTAATGTTGGTAGAGATATAGGAATGCCTGATGGAAAAAGAAAATATGGCGGTACTATTAAAAAACGCTCTCTAAAAAAATAAAATTAAAAAAAGTCCAAGTAATAATTTGGACTTTTTTTATTTAAAATATATCTATCTTTGTAGTTCAGTATTAAAAATAAAACTACAAATGGCTATAAATTGGAATCAAGCAGAATTTGTCGCACCAAAACTACAGATTGTTCCAGAACAATTACCTCTAGAAGCAGGTGTTAAAGTGGGAACAGTATTACAAAATCGTTATGACAAAGCTATCGAAACAGATACAAAAATCGGAGCACTTACAAAAAAACTAATGGGGTCAGTTGACCCAAAAGACCAACAATTAGCAAAAGAAATTGCAGATACCTATGCTGCACGTCTTAAAGATAGAGCAACAAGTGGAGATTATCATAAAATGCAATGGCAAACATTAGCTGATGCTGAAGATTTTGCTAACATCTATACAGGATTAACTTCTAGAGCTAAAGAATTAGATTCTTACAGAAAATCTATAATTAATGATAAATCTATAAATCCTGAAACAAAAGAAAAGTGGTTAAAGATGTATAATTCTAAAATAACTCCAGCTTCTTTTGATAAAGAAAATAGATTTATTAGCAATTTAAATATCAATACTCCATCAGTTGCTTCTGACGTAGACCCTATTGCTTTTGCTAATACTTTAAGTTCTGGATGGCAAGCTGATAGTTTTACTGGTCAATCATCTACATATAAAATTTCTGATGGTAAAATTAAACTTCCTGGAATGAAAGAACCTCTTCCAGCAGGAATTGGTTTAAAATATACTGAAGGTAAAGGTTGGCAAAAAGTAGATACTAAAGAATTAGATTATGCTTTAAATCAAGCATTTAAATCTAGTATTCCGTTTAATTCTATGATTGACAGAGATGTTGAATTAAGTTTATTTGAAAATCCTTTACAACAAGGAGAAACTTTAGAAAGTAGAAAATCGCAAATATTTAATAATTACGTAAATCCAGCAATTTCTTTTGCTAAAAATAAATTTGGATATACTAATGTTACTAGTAAAGATGAAGTAGACATGGATGCAAATTTAACAAACGTAATAACTATGAATAAATCTTCTAATTTTAAAGCTGATTTAAATGCAGCTTTGACTGGAATCCCTAATAATATTGATGTTAGTAAATCTGTAGAAGAAATTGATGATGAAGTTGAAAAAGTAAGTAAAAATTTTAATTCTGATGGTAAATATATAGGTAGACCTAAATCTTATTCAGAACGTGTTGGTGGAATAGAAGGAGCATTGCAAAATCCTTTAAGTGCTTTAGAACAACTTACTATAGCTGGTGATATGAAAGATATGACTTTACCATTTCCTTCATATTTTGAAAAATTATATAGAAAAGGTCCAGGAAATAAAGATAGAACTGATAAAGAAATATTTGATGCTTATACTGCATTAATGAAAAACAATACTAAAATAGCAAGTGTAGATTATAATTTAGCTTCATCTAAATTTAGAGAAATTGTTGATAAAAATATATTTGCTAATATTTCAGGAATGCCGTTATTAAATAAAAATTTTGAACCTTTAAATAATGAAACTTCTAAAAAAATAATGAGTGCCCCTAACAGAACAACTAAATTTAATTTGTATGAAGGTACAATTAAAATTTCTGGTGGAGAAACTCAAGCTATTACACCTTTATCTTCTTTAATTAAAGGAGCACCTAATGAAGCTAATGCTCAAAAACAACTTTCTGCTTATCAACAAATATTAAAATCAGCATTAGATGTTTCTAAAGATTCAGAAGGTATTTATAATATTCCTTCTATAGAAGGAAATATTCATTACAGAGTATCAAAACCTGGAGTACTTGGTAATAAACAAGGTGTAATTCAAAAATTTAAAGATGAAAACGGAAAATCAATTCTATTAGAAAATTATCCTTTAAACGAACAAGGTATAAGTAATTTTACAAAAGAAGCAATTTCTACAGTTATAGCAGACTCTAATTTAGGAATGGAATAAAATGGCAAAGAAAAAATTAATAACTCCAGAAGAAATGGAATTGCAACTTTCTAAAACAGAAGCTGCAATGAGAAGCGATAGGTTTAATACACCATCTACTTTACCTTTAAATGCTCCTGCTGTAGGTGTAGGTAGATATTTTCCTAATGATTCGTCATATGATGAAGACATAACTAACTTTGATTTACAAAGAGGTTTAAATATATATAGAGATGAAAAACAAAGCGATGCTTTAGCTTTAGGGAATGCTTTATTGCATGGAGGATTAGCTTTTGGTTCTAGTGCGGCATTAAGTAATCCTTATGGATTAGCAATTTATGGAGGAGCTTCTTTATTACAAGCTGGTATAAATTTAACAGATGATAATGAAAATAATGATAATCCTTTAGCTTGGTTATCTGATAATTTAGCTACTAATGTTTTAGGTGCAATACAAGGAGGTTTAACTGATATGACTCCTGTATATGATGCTACTGACCAAGGAGTATACGAAAACATATCTCCTTTTTCGTTAAAAGGTGTAGATAATATTTCTCAATTAGTAGGTTATTTAGCAGGAGGTGTTTATGGAGCTAAAAATGCAGCTAAGATGTTAGGAAAAGATAGTTCTTTTTATAATTCTTTATTGTCGTTAAAAGGAGGAGATAAAACTTTAGCTGGGTTAACTATTGCTGAAGCTGCTAGTCAAGGTTTATCTGCTGTAGACGATATTGAAAGATTAAGAAAGGCTAAAAAGTTTGCCGATAGTATAAGTGGATTATCTGCTTCTTTAATAGGTAGAGTAGGTGAAACTGCTTTAGAATCTTATGGAACTAAAGAAGAAGTTTTAAGAAACGGAGGTTCTGAAGAAGATGCTTCTAGAGCAGCAGCATTTAACTTTGCTGCAAACATGGCGTTGTCTTTACCTGATTATTATCAAAATATAAAAATGTTAGGAACATTTGATAATATTTTATCTAAAGGTTTATCACAATATTCAGATGAATCTATTGATTTATATAAACTTGGTGAAAAAACTGTAGGAAAATATGATAGTTATTTAAATATAGCAAATGCTTTAGTTAAAAACGGAATTCTTGAAGGAGCAGAAGAAGGTATACAATATGCTTCTAATAAAGGAGCACAATCAACTGTTGAAAACAAAGAAGGTTGGAAAGGATTTATGAAAAATATGGGAAAAGAATTTGGTAATTCTTTTCTTACTGAAGAAGGACAAATATCTTGGATTTTAGGTGCTATTGCTGGTGGTGGAGCAAGTGCTTTGGCTACTAGAGGTAAATCTAAAATGGACCAAAAAGATTTAGATTCTATTTATAAAGAAGCAAATTTAATTAAAAAAGATATTGATGAAAATTATGTAATTAATGAAACAGCTTTATATAAAACTATAGAACTTCCTAATGGTACTAAACAAAATATTATTAAAGAAGATTATATAAACACTGTTAATGATAATAGTAAATTAGAATCTATTAAGCAATATGCTGTTGGAAAAAATGATAAAAATTTATATGAAATTGCAAATAATAAACAAATATTAAATCAAGCTTTATTTCATTTATCTATAAATAATTTTGATAATTTCAAAACAGAATTAGAAACTTCTAAAGACATAACCCCAGAAGAACTTAAAGCTTATAAAGCTTTACAAACTAATTCTAAATTATCAGAAGTTACTTTAACAGATAAAGATTTTGAACTGCATAAAAAACAAATAGACAATACTTTAAATTTAATAAATAATTTTAAAGTTACTTATGATGCTATGAAAGAACTTCCTCAATTTAGAAATATTAGTAATTCTGCTATGTTTAAATTAGGAAGTATTATTAATAGTCAAAAAGCTATTCAAAAACAACTTGAATCTTTTAATCCTTTAGTTAAAACTAACGAACCTGAACTTATTGTTTATAATTCAGACCCTATTTTAGCAGCAAAAGAAAAAAAGGATGCTACTACATATCAAGAATTATTTAAAGCAAATGAACTTTTACTAAAAGAATATGAAAAATATGTAGCTAATCCTAAATTATTAGAAGAAGAAATAGCTGAAGAATATCAAGAAAGTGTAAAAAAACAAATAAAAGATTCTAACGATAACAAATTAAAAATTTCTGAACTTGAATCTCAAATAGAAAGTATAAGTAGAAATGAAGATACTCTTGAAAGCGATTACGAAATGTTATTGCCTAATGGAGATAGAGTTGATATATTAAAAGCTGAAGACGGTAGTACTGTTTTTATAGATAAAGATGGTAATGATATAACTGAAAGTTTTTATACTAAAAATCCTAACGCCAAAATAGTTAAAAAAGGTACATCAGATTTACTTAAATTAAAAGTTACTGATGTAGATTTAGATGATTCTCAAGAAGCTCCTGAAGGAACTGTTAAAGAAGAATTTCAATTTAAAAAACCTACTTTATTTTCTAGTGCTGGTAGAAGTTCTTTAGGTAAAGATGAATTTAATGATTTAGGAGATAGAAGAGATTTAAATATTAATCCTTCACGTAAATTATATTTTGATACTTTAACTCAATTATCTAATTCTAATACACCTTTATCTTTAAAATTAGAAGTAGCTCCTCAAACATTTGAAGGAATTACTTATCCTGCTACTATAAAAGGAGTAACTTATAAGAATCCACCTATTATAGCAGTACTATATAAAAATGGTAAAGTTGTAGAAAAAGATGGTGTTCGTGCATATACTGTACTAAATGAAGTTAGCAATACTAATGTTAAAGCAACTGAACAAGAAAGACTTGATTATGGTAAATTTATAGATAATATAAAAGATAGAGAAGAACAAGGTTTAGAAAGTTATGTTACTGTTGAGAGTATATCTCCTGGATTTTTAAATATCAAAAAAGATTTAATGGAAGAACCATTATCTACTTTAAAAGATATACCTGCTGTAAGTGCAGGAGGATATAAGTTAGCTGTATCTATGATTGACCCTGTAACTGGAATACCTGTTATTGAACATAATGGTCAAAAAGTAAATGTTAAATGGAGTGGTAGACCTTATATAGCTGTACTTACTGGTACCAATAATGGTAAACCTCAATATATATATCATGAGTTAGAAACTCGTAATCTTACTGCTTTTGAAGTAGATAATATTATATTACCTTTAATTAAAGATTATTTAGAAGGTACTAGAGTTAAAAAAATAGATGGTAAAGAAGTATCTATTTTATCTTACAATCCTAACGTGTATTCTGTATTAGATATGTTTTTGTTTTTTGGAGATTCATCTAATGCTAAAACTTCAATGAAGTTTGAAAAACAAGGTAACACTGAAGTTTTATATTTTGCTTCTGGAGAAAACAATACTAAACTATTTGTTACTAAAGATACTTTTGAAGGAAGTGTAGACCTTTTAAGAAATGCTTTGTTAGCAAAGAAAAGAACTGTAAGCAATAAACATTTAGGTAATTTTCTTGGAGAAAGAAATTTGCCTATTTTGAAAAATGGTAATTGGACAATGAGTAAAACTACATATGCTGATTTAATGCTATACGGAATTCCTTCAGCATTTCCTCCAGCAGTTTACCATAACATTTCTACTTTAGATAAAAACAATATATTTATAAATAAATATGCTATTTTTAATCCTAAAATAGAAGAAAAACCTAATACCAAAGTTAAAGCTATATTAAAAGCTACACCTAAACCTGTTGATATTATTCCAACTGAAGAAGAAAAATCTAAAATTATTAATGGAGAAGTTAATGCTTTTCAATTTCTTACTTTAAGTGCTGAACAAAAAAATGAATATAGAAAATCAGGTAGAAATATAATACCTGTTCCTGAACATTTAAAATTTATTAATAAGTTATATGGTAACTATGTTATAAAATTTGAAAATGGTGAAATTCAAGGTGATAGAATGAATCTTTTAAGTTTTGTAAAAAGTAATATAGAAACTATACCTTTTTATCAAGAAGTTTTAGATTTAAGTAAAGGTGGTCCAGTATTTTCTGCACCTATTGTTGAAGAAATAATTGAAGTTAAAGCACCTGAAATAGTTGTAGAAACAACTGTAGAAACTGTTGATAAAAAAGCTGATATAGAAAGAAGAACTATACAGATGCAACCTGATAATATTGCTAAAATAATTAATGGTACTAAAACAACTACTACAAGAAGTGAATCTCGAGCTAAACAAATAAATATTCCTGTAGGAAAAACAGCTATTGTAAATATTGGAGGTAAAGATTTTTTAGTAACTAATAGAGGATTGTTGACAATTGAAGAAGCAGGTGGTAGAGAAGCTATAGAAAAATCTGAAAATTTTGAAAATAATATTCCAAAATATCAACAAACAAAAGATTGGTTAAATGGAAAAGGTAAGCTTTATGTTTATGATATTTCTAAAATTGAAACTGTTCAAGCTCCTAGTGCTACTAAAAAACCTAATCCTTTTCAAAAACAAAAACCTTTAACTAGAAAAGTAGATTCTTTACCTTATAAACTAGGAGATATAGAATCAGCTAAAAAATGGACTCAAGCTAAATTAGGTGTAACTCCTGAAGTAGCTGAAGGTTTAATTAAATTAGCTGGATTTAAAGGAGATTATTTTGGTTATTTTAGAAATGGAGCAATTACTTTATCTGACATACTAGAAGAAGGTACTGAATATCATGAAGCTTTTCACTTAGTAAGTCAAATGTATTTAAGTCGTACTGAACGTGATAGTTTATATGATGAAGCTAGAAAAGTATCAGGTAAAGATATGACTGACTTAGAAGCTGAAGAATATTTAGCTGAAAAGTTTAGAGATTATGTAATGTCTGATGGTAAACTATCATTTCCTGCTAAACAACAATCTTTGTTTGGAAGATTATGGAATTTTATTAAATCTTTTTTAAATTTAAATACTGCTACTGTTAATGAAGTATTTGGTAAATTAAATGACGGTTATTATAATAAAGCTTCTTATATTAATAGATTAGGTGAAGGAAGTAAAGATTTAGTTTTATTTAGTACATTTGAAATATCTCCTTCTGAAAATAGAAAAATTGAAGAAGCTTTACTTTCTTATTTTAGATTATTTGTAGCTGAAAAAGGAGTAAATTTTGCTGATTTTGAATTAGTTGATTCTCTTCCTGAATTTAATACTTACGTTAAAGCTGAAATGTTAAAATATAATTCAGCTTTTAACTTAAAACCTGATGAATTTTTAACTACTTTTAAAGAAAAAACTTTAACTGATTTAGGTTTTGAATTTGAAGAAGATGAAGAAAGTAGCGATAATAATACAAGAAATAGAACAGAAAATTATGCTGAAAGTAATAAGCTATCAGGTTTTGCTGGCATGTCTAAAAAAATAGATTTTTTACTTAATACTGTTGTAGACCAAACTGCTAATTATACTGAATATGGACATCAACCTTTAATTCCTTCTAGTGAAGTAAAAGCTTATCTTGCTAATTTATTACACGATACATTTACTTTTGAAGAAATGATGGATAAGCTTAATGCTATTTATGATAGCGAACCTACTACTGAATTTGAAGCTAGAAATTGGGGATTAGTAGGTCAAATAAAAGAAAGCTTAGGTGATATGAATCCTAGTGCAAATCAAGTTTTTCTTCATACTCAATTTTTTGATGCATTAAGTTTAGTTTACCAAACAATGTTAACTCAAATATATTACGGTAATAATACTAATGTTGTTCTTGATTCAATGAAAGAATCAATTAAAAATAGAATCAGACAAGTTTGGAGAACAGGTTTAATGTCTACTAATATAGTTGAAACTGTTGATGGACAAAGGTTTATTAGAAATTATTCTGAATTACAAAAATTACCAGCTAAAGAATTTGCTGAAAAAGTAGGTATGAAGTTTAATGCACCTTTTGATTCTAATCTTGAAAATTTAATTACTAACTTTAAAGAAGCAATAGGTACATTACCTAAAAAGATTGTAGTAGTTGATGGTCAAACTTTAACTGTAACTACTCCTTTTTGGTATGAATCTTCTTTAGAAGAAGCTATATCTGTTAAAGATAAATCTAGTAGACAAGCTGTAGCTAAATGGAGAAATGCTTTAAATAATTTGATTGAAGCAGATATTGAAACTACAACTTCTATTACTGAAAATCAATCTAGAAATACTGAAAATGAAACTGTTTATGCTTTTGCTAAACCTTCATTTTTATTTCAAAAATTAGATGCAATTAAAAAAGGATTGGCTAAAACTATAACTACTCAAAACTCTAAGTTATGGGATGCTATTGCTCAAGGAAAAGTTGATATAACTTTAGTTGATGGTCAAAAATTTAATGAAATAGGAAGTGAAGGTCAACATATATCTACTCTTACTGAAGAAGAATTGTTAATGCACAAAATAATAGGATTATATGGAGATAAAAATAAATATCCTACAGTTCAGTTTATGCAAATGGCTGACAAGAAATCAGTATATGGTTTAACTATAAATGATAAAAGTTTAATTGTTAAACCAGATGAAGTTACAATTAATGATGATTATCTTGAAGTACCTAACTCACTTATAGATAGATTATTTGATATATATTTAAATTACAAAGAATTTGATAAAGTATTTAAAGATAAAGGAATTAATAAAATATTTAAAGTAAGTAAAGCTTCTGCTATATTTGATGAATTAGGTAGTTTTTCAACTAAAGAAGAATTTTCTAATGTTATCAAAAAAGAATTGTACAAAGCATATCTTGATGCAATGGAGTTGACTAGAAATTATGTTGGTACAGATAAAACTGGAAAAGATTATACTGTATTAGGTAATTTAGTAAACGATAGTATAACTGTAAATAAAATTGTTGGAGCATTAGTTTCTACTGAGTTTGTTACTAATTTAGAACAAATGAATATCTTTTTCGGTAATCCAGCATTTTATAAAGATTTATTTAAACGTACTCCTGCTATTCGTGCTAATGGTCGTATTCCTTCTATTGATACTAATGTTAACGATTTTATTGTAGATAGTAGAAAACAATTTTACGGAGAATACGAAAAGAATTTGCCTAGCGACCCTACTTTATTTAAAGGATTAGTCTTTTCTGATGTAGAAGTTGAATCTAAATACAATGCAGATTATATAAAATCTTTAGATGTTACTGGTTATGAAAAAGTTAATGCTACTGATGCACAAGGTTTTTCTACATTTCAATTCTATCGTGAATACATGATTAGAACTGGTCAATGGAATGAAAAATTAGAAAAACAATTTGTAGCTGAAATGGAAGGAAATTCTCTTTCTGATTCTGCATGGCCTCCATTAAAATTAGTTCATTTTGGACCAGAAGCTAGTTATACTGAAGAATTTATACCTGTATATTATAAGTTTGCTGTTTATCCTTTAGTACCTTCTTTAATTAAAGGTAGAGTTTTAGAGCAAACTAATTTAAAAATGTTAGAGTCAGGTTCATCTATTGGTGTATTTGAAAGTGGTAACAAAGTAGGTAGTTTAATAAATAAATCTAATTATTATGGAGAAGTAAATAAAGATTCTATTCATACTCTTAATATTCAAGATTTAAAAATTCAAGTAGATATATCTCCTAAAAAAGATAAATGGGAAGTTTTATTTGGTAGTCAGATTCGTAAATTAATTACTCAAAATGCAGTTAATGCAGGTGAAGAATTTAAAAATGAAGAAGATTATAATGAGTTTCTTAAACTTATAGATGAGTTAGTTGAAATAGAAAGTGCTAATTTAGCTGAATCTTTAGGTATATCTTTAGATAGATTAAGAGAAGGAGATTTAGACAGAGATGCTTGGGGTAAATTAATTGATATTTTTAAACAATCAGCTATTGAAAGAGAAGAATCTGATAATGTTATATATGGATTAGATTATCTTAAAAGTCAAGAATTAACTATTGATGCTTTACCAAGTAGAAATAAAATTCAAAATTTAATGAATGCTTTGTTAAATAATAGAATTTTAAAACAAAAAATGTTTGGTAGGTCTTATGTACAAACAAGTTCTGTTGGATTTGAATATGCTACTGAAGAATCTTTAAATAAAGCATTAAGAAATGGTGATATATTAAAAGATAGTGAATTTTATAAATCACATTTTATTGATAATAAATTTAATAATAGTAATGCTAGATTAGGTTTTATCAATAAAGTAAATGATGAAATAAATGTAGCTGAAATATTATTACCTAATTGGTTTAAAGGTAAATTTGATATTAATACATTAGATAATAATTTATTAGAATCTTTAGGTTATCGTATTCCTACTCAAGGTTTAAATTCAATGTTAGCTTTTAAAGTAGTTGGATTTTTACCTAAAAATACTGATTTATTAGCAGCAGTTCCTTACGAAATTACTGTACAATCAGGTGGTGACTTTGACGTGGATAAGTTAAATATGTTTTTATATAACTATATAACTGACATGTCTGAAGAAAAAATTAAAGAGTATAATAAAATTAAAAATACAATTACTGATGACAAGATTTTAGATTTATTTATTAAAAGTAATCAAAAACCTTTACCTATACCTTTAGGTGGTGATTTAGGACGTAGATTTGAAAAGAAACGTTTACAAAATAAACTTTTAACTTTATTAATTAAACGTCTTAAAGACCCAGAAAGATTTATTGATTATGTTACTCCTAACTCTGCTGAAAATTTACAAAAACAAGCTGAAAAAATTAATAATGCTCAACAAGAAAAATATAAAGTAACTGTTGATTATAAAGGAATTAAACAATTTTGGACAGGTACTAATGTTAGAGTAGGTAAAAACTTTTGGTCAGCTAAAGCTGGAGTAGGTCAATCTGCTAGTCAATCTGTATTTACCGCACTTACTCAAATATCTCCTTTAACTCAAAAAGCTTACAGTAATAGATTATTTGTACCTAAAGGTTATTTAAATTTAAATGAAGATGGTAAAATTATTTTAGGTAAAAAGAATAATGCTGAAGGTAAATCTATTATAGATTTAATTGGTAATCAACATTTATCTGCAAATGTGGATGCTGCTAAAACTCCATTTATTTTTCAATTAAATGCTAATGGTAAAACTAATGATGTTCACTATTATCTTTTAGAAGCAGGAGTACCTGATAAATGGGTTAATCTTTTTATGACTCAACCTATTATATTAGAATTTATTAAAAAGACTTCTGAAAATAAAGGTTTAGTTTCTAAATATAGAAGAGTTAATTTAGGTGAAAATAAAACTAAAAATGATATAATTCTTGAAGTTAGAAAAATGTTTGGAGGAGCAAGTGTTGATTCTGAATATTTAAAAGCTGAAGTAGATTTAAATGGTAAAAAAATACCTACTGCAAATCCTGAAGGTAGAATTTATAATGAAGAACAATTGTTAAGTTTTATTGAAAAACCTGTAAATTCTTCACAATTAAATATACTTGATGATTATTTGTTTTACACTGAATATGCTATGGATTTACGTAAAGCAATTAGCTCTTTAAAGTTTGATACTCAAGGTGCAGGTAAAAACTTACCTGAAAGTATGATTTATGATTATAATTATAAAAAGTTAGATAATAACATTTTTGATGGAATTTATACTTTAGTTGATAAAACTATTATACGTCCTTTTAAAGTAAATGTATTAGATACTGCTATTGCTTTGTACAAACCTTCAGTTGCTGTACATAAAATATTTAATTCAGATATAGCTTTAAAATCATTAATGAATATTCTTGATAAAAATTCTCAATTAAAGCCTGAATCTTTATATAAAATCTATGGAATGTTAACTAACATTATTATTCAAAATAATTTACAAAACAAAAAAGAATGGTTTGATAATAACGTATATGGTGATAATAGTGTAAGTAAACAAATATCTAAATTAATTAAATCTGATGAAATGAAAGGTAATTATCTTTTTGATAATATGCTAATCGTAGATTTTGCTCAAACTCAAGGTAAACCTGATATTGTTAGATTTGATAATACTATTAGAATTGATAATAATTTAGATAAGGTTATTAACGAAAGCTTTAGAGATTTTAAATTTAAATATCCAGCTTTGTATACAGATTTAATTAAATTATCTTTGTTTCAAACGGGAGTAATAGAGTCTCCAGTATCTTTTTACAAATACATACCTGTTGAGGATTTTGTGGAAGTTGTTGGAGATTTGACTAAAAACTCTTTAGTAGAATATCCAGATATGATAGAAAAAGTAATTCAAAATTTACCTACATTAAAAGGTCTTGCTAATAAGATATCTTATAGTAAGATACTTGAAGGTAAAATAGGATTACCTGATTATCTTGAAATTGAATACAATAATAATCCTGAATCTTACATTACTAAATTTGATTTTAAATTAAACGAATTAGGTTTATATAAATTAAATAGTATAAACGAAGAGTCGTTATCTTATTACAGAATACCTATTACTGGAGCTTCTAATTTATATAATGGTATTGTAGGTGATGATGTTGATGTTAAAGCTAAATTTAATAATGAAGAAGAAGTTGATACTCAAGCACCTTTTGAAGATGTAGTTTGGGAAGATGCAGTGATTGTCGAAACAGAGATTGCAACTTTGCCTGCTTTTCAATTAACTTGGGATTCTTTATCAGAAGATGATAAATTTGGTATAGAAAGAGCTGGAATATCTTCAGAAGAATTTAACAGTATGACTGAAAAACAAAAAGAAATAACTATTGATTGTTACGGTTTAAAAAAATAAAATTATGGGACAGTATAGATGTATAAGACCAAACTTACCTAAAGTAAAAGAGTTAAGTAAAAAATTAGGATATTCTCCAGCAACAACTGCTGTTAAAATAGAAGATTGGCAAGATGCTAATAATAAAGGTACTTCTGCAATTCCTACTATATTTGATATGGGAATGGTAACTTTACCTTGGAAACAAAATTTAGAACTTTATAAAAGTTTTAAATTATTAACTAATCAAGGTGAACGCAAACTTTTTACTAAAGAAACAGCTACTAAATTTGCTAATAGTTTAAATGAAAAAGATTATGATTATGCTGCTGAACCAATTAATATAGGTGGTGTAAATAAAAATATATGGTCTATAAGTTTAGCTAAAAAGTTATGGACTAATAGAAATGGTGATTCTAACCAAATGTCTTTATTTCAACAAGAACCTTCTGTAAATTATGGATTAAAATCAATAGATATATTAAATTCTGATAAAGCTAAACAAATTTTTGAAAAAGGTAAAAAAGCTAATTGGGATTTAAATAAAATTCTTACTGAACTTGCTATACCTAAAGAGCAAAAACAATTGATATTAGATAGTGGTAAAACTGATAGAGAAGAAATAATTACAGATTTATTAGCTAATTATAGTTATACTATTGAGATTAATACTGCTAAAGAAGAATCTAAATATAAAAAAACAAATACTACAGAAGGAGAATTTTTCCATAACGGAAGTACCTATGTAGATATGATGTGGGAAGGATACACAAAAGATGGAAAACAAATAACACAAGAAGAATTTCAAAAAGCTTCTAAAGAATATCATTTAAAAAGAGATTTGGGAAATCAACAACCTACTCAATACTATTCTAATTTAACAGTTCCAGGAGGAGTTAATTACACAGAAAATGAAATAGCTACACCTGCTATTACACCAAGTATTAAAGGACATGCTCAATTTGCTACAGATAAAGGTATTGGTTGGTTTAGAAGTGATGACAAACAATTGTCAGAACCTATAAGTAAAGATAGTTTTTCTGTTTTTTCTTATGATTATATAGAAAAAAATAGAAATAAAAACGGATATGCTCCTTCTTATGAAGAAATTATAAAAGCTTATAATAAGTCTAAAGGAATTTCTGATACTAAAACTCGTAGAATATTAGAAGTACAATCTGATTTATTTCAAAAAGGTAGAGATAAAAAAGATTTAAATGGTAAAGTTTTTGAATTTGCAAATGGTAAGTTTAATAAGTATAATTATAACGGTTATGATTATTTTACTTCTGCTTTAGTTACTACAGGAGAGACAAAATATACTAAAAGAAGACCTGGAACTTATGATAATATTGACTTAACAAGAAAGCAATATGAAGAAGAAACTGGTCAAAAATTACCTGTAGATAATAGAAAACAGGAAAACCAATTCCTTCAACTTCTAAACAAAGACAATAACTGGGTAACATTCTTTATTAAATCTATTATGCAAGATAGTGCTAAGAAAGGATATGAGAAAGTTTTATTTCCTACTGCAAGTACTATTAATAATATAGAGAAATTTAATGAAATTTATTCAAGATTAGAATCATTTAAAAAAGCAGAAGATAACATTATTGCTGCTAAAAGTTTAAAAGATTTAGACCAAGCACTTATTTACGATTCTTTTTTAGGTCTTAGAGATGATAGTGTAATTGATTCAATTTTTTATTTTAATGAAGGAGATTTTGGTGGATTACAAATAGCTTTGATTAAAGAAATAAAAGAAAACAAAAAACATTTTGAAGATGCTAATAAAACAACAGTAGGTACTCTTAACTTTTATGAAAATACTTTAACTAATATTCTTAATAAAAACTATAAAGTAAATAAAATTACAGATGAATATGGCAATACTTGGAATGAAATAGAAATTACACCTGAATTAAGTAATAAAATATTATTTAATAAAGAAGAAGGTATAGATTCTAATAGCAGAATATTAGATTTTTTAGGAAGTCCTATTAACGATTCTACTACTGTATTAAATAAAATTGCTAATAGTGAAAGTACTATGAGCAATGTTGCTAAAAAATTATTAAAATTAGATTTAAATGTACCTATTGAAGTAATTAACGTACCTTATTTTACTAAAAATAACATACCTAATCGTAATATGAAAGAAAATTTAGGTGATGATTTTAAAGGAGCTGCTTTTTATGATACTAGAGATGATAAAATATATGTAGCATCAGGTACAAAAGCTCATCCTATACCTTTAATGTTACATGAAATATTACATGCTTATACTTCTAATTTTATTAAAACTAATCCTAATAATGAAAATGTAAAAAATTTAAACAGGTTATGGTTACATTTAAAAAATAACAAAAATAATATTACTAAACAATATTCTATTTTTGATGTAGATGAAGTCTTAACTCACATTTTTACTGATTCTACTTTTATCAATGACTTAAAAAATTTACCTGCAACTAGAAGTTCTTTTAGAAATTTATGGGAAGAAATTCTTCAAATATTTAAAAATATTTTTAAAATAAAAGATGTTACTTTATTTGATGAAGTATTTGCTGCGGCTAGTAGTGTTGTTGAAGATAGCATGATTAATTTTCAAAAAGGTACATCTAATAAAATTTCATTTCAACAAGAATTAGATACTCAAGCTGAAATATATAATGATTTATTAAAAAATAATATTACTTTATCAGCAGATGGTAAAACATATATAGTTAATGGTGAATCAGGTTTTTCTAGAATTAGTACTTTAATTCAAAAAAATAGAAATCTTAATAATTTAACTAACACTACTGCTCAAGCATTAGGTGATATATTTCATGCTGTTGCTGCTAACAGAATAGCTTCTGCTTTTCCTAAATACAATAGACATTTTAACGGAATACCTTTAGAAGGAGTTAGCGAAGGTACAGTAATAAACATTCATGCTATTATTGACCCTATTATTAATAAAGCTAAAGAAGAAGGTAGCGTTTTAGTTACTGAATTACCTATTGCATCTATAAAGAAAAAGAAAGCAGGTACTATAGATTTATTGGAAATAACTAAAGATAAAGAGTTAAAAATGTTAGATTACAAAACTTCAATACGTAGTAGAAATCCAACTACTAAGTATAAAAAGTTTAGAGGTAATTCTGAACAACAAGAGCATTATAAAGAAATGGTGGAAGAAACTTTGCAAGATAAAAAAAAGAAAGTAGATTTTCAAGAATTACTTTATGTCAAAGCTTCTACTAAAAACGGTATATCTTATACTGTTTCTGAAAGACTTCCTGTACTAGCTCAAACTTCTAAAAATAAAAAAATTAACACTATGTTAAGTTCTTTATTTAAACAAGTAGAAAAGTTAGTAAGTATTAGAAACAAAAATAATTCTGATAAAATAGACAGGTTAATAGCTGCTAAAACTTCTTTAATGAGTAAGCTTCAACAAGATATATCAAATGAAGAAATTTTAAGAAATGCTTTTTCTGATTTAGCTGCTATTGAAAGTGCTTTATCTTTAAGTGATGATGTTGATGCAAATTATCGTGATTTTAAAAACGATTTAATAACATATTCAGAATTAAATAAATATATTAAAACTGATAATAAAAAAGATGAAGCTATGATTAAAGAAATAGTTGGTAGAGCTTCATTACTATATCAAGAGTTAAACGATAAAGTTCAAAATAAACTTGTTCAGAATGTTTTTCAAAATTTAAGTTTTAAAGGAAGTCCTATTGAAACTGAAGATGATGTATTAAAACCTATTAAAGATACTAATGCTTTTCAAGGTTTTGCTTTAGGTGCATCTTATTCTGAAGTTCCTATTATAGCTTCTATGTACAAACAAGTACAAGAAAGATTAGCAATAGGTAGAAATAAAGCTAGAACTTTAGGAACTAAATTGCAAAAATTAGTTAGTGATTTGCAAACTTTTACTGGTAAAACTGGTGAAGATATGTATAGTATGTTTTTACAAACAGTTAAAGGTAAAAAAACAGGATATTTAATTCGTGAATTTAAAGGTGAATTTTATATTGAAGCTAAAGAAGCTATTTCAAAAGGAGATGTTTCTTGGTTTTCTGAAAATGCTACTTTTGATAATGAAAAATATAAAATAGCTGAATCTAGACAAAAAGAAATGCTAGAAAATTCTACATCAGAAGTTGCTCGTAAATTAGCTTATATTAAAGCATCTGAAAAATATGCAGATTTAAGTAGTGAAAAACAACAAGAATTAGCTGAAAAATTTGTTAAAGAAGATAACGTTAAGTATTTACAAGAATGGGTTAAAGATAATAAAACAATAACTAAATTTTATAAACCTAAACTTAAATGGAGAGATTCTAAATGGGTAGATATTAAAGAAGGTAAATATAAAGGTACAGTTGTAGAAGAATTCTATGATTTGTATACTTATGTTATGGGAGAAATTGAAGATGGAGGTTTACCTTTTGATATATCTGAAAATTTTATACCTGAATTTAAAAAAGATTTATTAAATAAAATTATTAATAACGGAATAGGTAGTTTAAAATTAGGAGAATCTTTAATTGATAGCATAACTATTAACTTTGATGAAGCTGAAGTTAATAAAGTTGACCCTTTTACTAAAGAACTTGTTAAAAGCATTCCTGTATTAGGTAAAAGAAAGTTTGACCCTAATAGCACAAGAGAAGATTTTGTTCAAAAAGATAAATCTTATGATTTAGGTTATAGCTTAGCTGTATTTTATGAATCAGCAGTAAGATATCAAGAACTTAAATCTATTGAAACTACATTAGAAATAGCTAAAAATGTATTACAAGAACAAGAAAAAACAATAACTAATGTTGTTGGAGAAGAAGTTAAAGAAGGTTACGGTAATATTAAATTATCTAAAAATTTAGAAAATGAAATTAGAAGATTTGAAAATTTTATTGATACTACTGTATATGGTAAAACTGTAGAAAAAGAAAGTGGATTTAAAGTTACAGGTAATGGTATTACAGAAGCATTAGGTTTAATACCTAAAGGAACAGAAAAAATAATATCTTGGAGTAAGTCAAAAGATGTTTTGCTTAAATATACTGGTTTAAATAATATAGGTTATAACTTATACTCTCCTGTAACTAACATACTTGGTGGTAAATCAATGCAATTATTAATGGGAGTTGGAGGAAAATGGTATAGTAGTAAAAATTATGGATTTGCTTCACTTGTAGTAAGTGCTGGACCATTTAGTGAATTAAGTGAAGATATTATTAAAGCTAACAAATTTGTTGAAATGTTAAATGTAGAAATAAATGAATTTGTTAAAGATGAATTTAATAAAATACGTTCTGAAAACAAAATATTACATAAAGTTCCTGGACCATACTCACTTATGCAATGGACTGAAGCACATTTACACAAAGCAGGTTTAATTGCAATGATTAAATCTAACAAACATTCTATTAAATGGGATGATTGGAAATTAGTTAAAGGAGAATTACAATATGTAGGTAAAGAAGAAATAACTGAAGGTGTTAAAGAAGCATTTAGACAAAAAGTTCTTCATGTTAATGGTAGAGCTTTAGGTAATATGAATCCTGATGATAAAATTTTATTAAAAAAATGGTTTCTTGGTAGAGCAGTAATGCAACATAGAGGATGGATGCCAGCAATGATTCAATCTCATTTTGGTAAACGTCAATATGATTATCAATTACAAGAATATATTGAAGGTA
>Ga0315900_10004393_pt1 | contig 19933 bp, 16 predicted proteins | sample LakEriMetagenome_FD_203521 | JGI IMG/M metagenome (GOLD analysis project Ga0315900, IMG submission 203521) | Freshwater fungal communities from buoy surface, Lake Erie, Ohio, United States - Buoy 12 MA114 | ecosystem: Environmental > Aquatic > Freshwater > Lake > Lake biofilm | place: USA: Lake...
CCGACCACGGCCTCGACCATGCCCAGGGCGAGGGCGTCCAAGGCGTCGTCGACATTGCCGAACTCCCGGACGATGCCCCCACGCTGCCGCACCGACTGAATCGTGACGGTCCCTTCCTGGCAGCCCACGGCACGGCCCGCCAGATCCCGGGGCCCGTGAATCGTGCCCGTCACCCGCTCGGCCGTGAGCGTGGCGGTGAGCACGCTCGTGAACGCCGCCAGCAGCACGATGCCCCCGATCATCCAGCTGAAGGCCAGCACCCGCCCCCAGGCACTGTCGACGTGCTTGTCGTCACAGCCCCCGGTGATGATCGTCGATGCGATCCACCACAGCGCCTCGCCGACGCCCCGTGGATAGTCGGGCGGGAACGACCGCGGGTTGGCCTGCCGCTCGAACCACCAGAGCACGTGGCCGGACGCGACCGCGAGCGCCGCGACGATGGCAAGCAGCTGCACCAGCTGCCAGGAGACCAACGACCCGAGGGCCCCGAGAAACCCGGTGTCGGTCCGCTGCCGCACGGCGACCCGCAATCCCGAATGCACGATGGGGTGCGTGAGATCGACCACCCGCTCGCGGGCCTCGGTGATCGCCAGCGGCCCGAGCGCCATGTCCACGTCGCCACCCGTGCGGATCGCGTCGAGGAGCTGGACGAAGGTGTTGACGCGCACGAACTCCGTGGTCGCGCCGAGCCGGTCCGCGAGCTCATCCCAGACGTCGACGATCACGCCCGTGGGCTTCGGCCCGCTCCATTCGAGCACCGTGGCCACGGGCATGGCCGCCACGCGGAGTTTCTGCCCGGTGACGGGCGGAGCCGCCTCCGGCGCGGCTGCCGCCGCCACGGACCCCAGCGCGAGCCCGCCGAACGTGAGGATCACGGCTATCGCCAGTCGCACCGCCCGCATCACACCTTTTCTCTCCGCCGTCATTCGCTCGCTGCCACGGCCGCGCCGCGGGTCACGGTCCAGACGACGGCCAGCGCGGCGGCGAGGCATCCTACTGCACCGGCGATGACGCCGCCCGGAAGTCCGACCAGGACGGCGTCCGGCTGCGACGGGCCACCGACGGCAAGCGCATAAACCGCCAGCGGCACGCTGTTGTGGACCAGATGCGCGCAGATCGCCGGCAGGATGCTGCCGCTGCGTAGCGTCAGCCAGCCGAGCAGCAGGCCGAGCACGAACGTCTGCGGCATTCGCTCCGGGAGCAGATGCAAGGCCGCGAAGCCGGCGGCCTGCACGGCGACGGCCGTGGCGGCCCGACCGGCCGCCGGCCGCTGGCCGGCGAACGCCGCCAGCATCCAGCCGCGAAACAGCAACTCCTCGCACACCGCCGGGAGCACGGCGATCAGCAGCCACGACGCCCACCAGGGCACGGTGCTGAACAGCTCCACGAGCCGCTCCGAGAGCCGATGAGCCTCGGGCGACAGATGCGTGCCCCGCACCGCCAGGAACGCGGCCGCCCCGATCACGAACAGGCAGCCACCGCAGACCGCCGCCGCGGCCAGGCAGGCCGCGGCCCGGACGGGCGTTCCCGCTGGCCAACGCAGGCGGAACGTCGCCCTGCGGTCGACCCGCTGCCACCAGGCCAACAACGCCAGCGGCAGCAGGGTCGCCGCTCCCTGTTGGATCGGCAGCGCCCGCGCCAGATCGACGGGCGCCAGCCCTTGGGCGTACCACAGGCCGGCGAGCCCGAACGCCGCCGCCACCATGCCCTGCGTGGGCGTGGGCAGGAGCCGCCTGGCGGGCCGCCAGCGCCGGGTCGTGGACAGTTCCGGACCGCGAAACAGCATCTCCTCGTCGCGGACCGCCGCGGTCGTCGCCCGCAGCAGCAGCCAGGAGACCAGCCCGCTCGCCGCCAACGAGATCGCCAGCCCCACGCCGGCCCGCCATGTCTGCTCCGCCGGCGAGACCGCAGGCAGACCGTCTTCGAGCACGGCCTTGGCGACCGCCACCTGGCCGGCGAAAGGCACCGCCGCCAGCGATGTCGAAGACAGCCCCGGCACGAGCGCGGAGCCGGCGAGCGCACTGACCAGGAGGATCACGGGCGTGAGCGTGTTTTGCGCCTCCTTCACGCTCTTCGAGGCGGCCGTCACCGCCAGGCACAGCGCCGCCGCGACGGCCGCCAGGCCCACGTAGCCGATGCAGGCCACCGCCGCACAGGCGGCGACGACGGTCGGCCCGACGCCGAGCCGGCCGCCCTCCGGAAGCCAGCGCAGCAGCACGCTCGCCGTCAGGGCGATCGAGATCGCGTTCATCACCAGCGTCGCCAGCGTCACCGCGAAGACTGCGAGAAACTTGCCGAACACGATGTCACCCGGACGGCAGGGCGCGATGAGGAGCGTCTCGATCGTGCCCCGCTCCTTTTCGCCGGCGATGGCGTCGATGGCCGGATAGAAGGCACCGGTCGCGGTGAGCAGCGCCAGCAGCACGAGCACGGCGCCGACCGCCGTCGGCACGACGCCCCGGGTCGCTGCGTGCACGGCCGGGCCACCGTCGAGGAAGTCCACGGCCAGCGGCGCCAGCGTGGTCGGCGCGAGCCCCGCCGCGGCCACACGCCGACTCCGCGCCGCATCGGCGACGGCCCGCATGACGGCCAGGAAGTGCTCGCGCACCCGGACTTCGACCGGCCGCACGGCGGAAATCCGCGCGTCGAGTCGCACCGTGTCCGTGCCGTCGAGATCCCGCACCGTCCCCGGGCCGACATGCAGCCAGACGTCGGCCCGTGCCGCATCGAGCCAGCCCGCGGCTTCCTGCGCGGGGATCACCTCCACCCGGACCGTGGCGGGCCAGCCCGCGGGCGGCGCGGCGGCCGTGGCCGCCACCGCCTCGCGCACGCGACCGGCGAACGACTCGGCGTCGGCCCCCGAGACCGCCAGCGTCAGCCGGCGCGGCGCCTGCCGCGTCTCCAGATCCGACAGCGCGGTCCGCACCCCGAGCATGCTCGACAGTGCCAGCACCGGGTACATCGCCATCGGCATCAGCAGCGTGATGAACAGCGTCCGCCGGTCGCGGACGAACTCCAGCAGGTCGCGGCGGGCCACGGCGAACGCCGCCCGCAGGCCCACGCCGGCGGCGTTTCCCGGATCGGTCATCCGGCCACCCCGGCGGTCGAGGCCGCCGCGACGGCGGCGAAAAACGCCTCCTCCAGGCCGCCGGGCCGGTCGGCGACGAGGGCGTCGCGGCTGCCTTCGGCCACGACTCGGCCCGCATGGATGACCACGAAGCGGTCGCAGCGGCGCTCGATCTCGTGAAGCCGATGGGTGGAGAGCAGGAGCGCCCGGCCCGCGTGCCGCAGTTGGTCCAGGAAGTCGAGCAGGTCCCGCGAGCCGAGGATGTCCAGCGCGCTGGTCGGCTCGTCGAGCACCAGCGCCGGCGGATCGTGAACCAGGGCCCGGGCCAGCGAGGTCCTCTGCCGCTGCCCCGACGACAGCCGGCCGCAGGGCCGGTCCGCGCACGACCGCAGGTCGAGCACGTCTACGAGGAGGCCGATCCGCGCCTCCAGCCGCTCCGCTTCGAGGCCGTGGAGGCGGCCGTAGGAGCGGAGGACTTCCGTGGGCGTGAGTCGATCGGGCACGCCCGTCGTCGCCGACACGTAGCCGAGCAGACGGCGGGCGGCCAGCGGATCGGAGCGGACGTCACGACCGCCGATCCGCGCGGTGCCCGACGTCGGGGCCAGAAGCGTGGCCAGCACCCGCATGGTCGTCGTCTTGCCGGCGCCGTTGGCCCCGAGCAGCCCCACGATCTCGCCCGGGCGGACGACCAGCGACACGCCATCCACCGCCCGGACAACCTCGCCGTCGCCGGCCCGGAAGTGCTTCACGAGCTCGACGACCTCGATCACGACACGGCTCCTCCGCCGGCCCGCTCGGTCACTGGTCCATGACCTCGGTTTCCTTCACCTTCGCCAGGTCGCCCACCTTGGACTCGTACTTCTTGGTGAGCTCCTGGACTTCCTCCTTGCAGGATTCGCAGTCGTCCTCGGTGAGCCCGCCATCGGCCTGCTCCGTGTCGGCGGCCTTGTTGGCATCACGCCGGACGTTGCGGATCGCGACGCGGGCCTCCTCGGCGAGCTCCTTGATCCGCGCCGTCATTTTCTTGCGCACGTCGGTGGAGAGCGGCGGAATCACGATCCGGATCACGCGGCCGTCGCTCTGCGGATTGAAGCCGAGGTCGGCGGCCTGCAGCGCCTTCTCGATGTCCTTGATCGTGCCCGGGTCGAAGGGACGGACGACGATCTGGTTGGGCTCGGGCGCCCCCACGCTCGCCAGCGCCTTGATGGGCGTGGGGGAGCCGTAAACCTCGACCCGCAGGGAGTCGACGAGACCGGGGTTCGCGCGGCCGGTGCGGATGCCGGTGAGGGCGTGACGGAACACGTCCGCGGCCTTTTCCATGCGTTCCTCGGCGTCGAGCAGGATGTCGTCGGCTGGCATCGGAAGGGTTTCCTGGGCGGAGCGGGATGGGGCGGGCACGACGGCGGACGGCGAGCCACGATTCTGGCACGCGCCACGGGCCCACGGCAAGCAGGGCGGGTGGGCGGTCACCAGCCGTCGCCGCCAGACGGCGGCCATCCCCGGCTCATCCGACCGTTCACGCCGGCCCGGCAGCCGGCTGCCCGTCGCGCCGCGGCCCCACGAACGTGCCGAGCCGCGCGCCGGCAACCGCCCGCTCGATGTTGCCCTCGCGGCGGTAGTTGAACACGAGGATCGGCATCCCGTGCTCCATGCACTGCGAGATCGCCGTCGCGTCCATGACCCGCAGATTCTGCTCGCGGACCTGCTGGTAGGTGAGGTCGCGGTACAGCATGGCGTGCGGATTCTTCTCCGGGTCGTCGGAGTAGACGCCGTCGACCCGCGTCGCCTTCATGAGGATGTCGGCCCCGAGCTCGAGCGCCCGCTGTGCGGCGGCGGTGTCGGTGGTGACGTAAGGGCTGCCGGTGCCGGCGGCCAGGATCACGATCCGCCCCTTCTCCAGATGGCGGCAGGCCCGGCGCCGGATGTAGGGCTCGGCCACCCCGTCCATGCGGATCGCCGTCATCAGCCGCGTCTGGGCCCCGAGGCTCTCCAGCGCGTCCTGCAACGCCAGTCCGTTGATCACCGTGGCGAGCATGCCCATGGAATGGGCCGTCGCCTCCTGGATCGCCGTGTTGCCGGCCGTGAACGAGCCGCCGCGGAGGATGTTGCCGCCGCCGATGACGATCGCCAACTCGGTGCCCTTGGCCGCCGCCTGCACGGTCTGGCGGGCGATGTGGACGACCTCCTCCATCGAGATCCCGCGCTCGCCGGGGCGGGCGAAACTCTCGCCGGAGAGCTTGAGGAGCACGCGGCGATAGGGATTTTTGTCCATCACGAAACCGGGCGTCAGCCTGCGGGTCGGGCCCGGGCCATCCAGCCGGGGTTCGGAACGTTCAGCGGTCGCAGGTCCGCTGCACCGGGCGGCACGGGCGCCTCATCCTCACGCGGTGCCACCCAATTTCCAGTTCTCCACGGCCTTGACCTCCAGGCCCGCGGCCTTGGCCAACTGCCCGACCGTCTGCTTGTCGTCCTTCACGAACGGCTGCTCCAGGAGCACGCACTGGCTGAAGAAGTTCCGCAGCCGGCCCTCGATCATCTTGGCGATGATGTTCTCCGGCTTGCCCTCCTTGCGGGCCGCTTCGGAAAGGATCTCCCGCTCCTTCTCGACGACGGCCGGGTCCAGGTCCTCCTTGCGGATCGCCTGCGGCGCCAGGGCCACGACGTGCATGGCGATGTCCTTGGCCACCTCGGCGGCATTCGCCGCGCCGACGTTGCCCGCGATCTCGACGAGCGCCGCCTTGGAGCCGTCATGATGGGCGTAGCCGCCACAGGCCGCGTCGACCCGCTTGATCCGCGACAGCTCGAAGACTTCCCGCATCCGATTGAAGAGGTCGTCCTTGAGTTCACCGAGCGTCTTGCCGGGATGGGCCTGGCTCTTCTGGGCCATCAGTTCCTCGGGGGTCTTCGCCCCGGGTCCGAGGGCCAAGGTCTTGGCGATGTCGTTGACGAGATCCTTGAAGTCGGGGCTGCCGGCCACCGGCGGGCTCTCGCACTTGAACTCGATGATCGCCCCGACACCCTTGGCGGCGTCGGTGTACACGGCCAGGCGGCCGCAGGAGGTCTCGCGGTCCGCCCGCATCGACTGCGTCTTCACGCCCTGCTTGCGGAGCCATTCCACCGCCTGCTCGGTGTTGCCGCCGCACTCCTGCAGCGCCTTCTTGCACTCCATCATCGGCAGACCCGTCTTCTCGCGCAGCGCCATGACGGCCGCGGCGGTGATCTCAGCCATGATTCAACTCCTCACGAAAAAAAGGACGTCACAATGAAAACGAGCGACCCAGCCGCGCGGCGGCGCGGTCCCGGCTGTGGCGGCGTGCGGAGGTGCGACCGCAGTCGCACCGCGTCAGGCCTTCGGCTTGGGCACGGACCGCTTGGCGACCATCGGCCGGGCCTTGGGCTTCGGCTTGCCCTGGGCACCCTCGCCGCCTTCGGCGCCCTCGGCGGCCGCCTGCGTCTCGACGGCGGTCTCGGCCTTCCCCTCCAGGATCGCATCGGCGAGCCGGGCGGCGACGAGTTCGATCGAGCGGATCGAGTCGTCGTTGCCGGGGATCGGCAGATCGACCAGATCCGGGTCGCAGTCGGTGTCGATCAGGGCCACCGTCGTGATCCCCATCTTCCGCGCCTCGTTGATGGCGTTCTTCTCCTTCTTGGGATCGAACACCACGAGGCACTCCGGCAGCCGGGACAGCGTGCGGATGCCGCCGAGGTTCCGCAGCATCTTGCGGTGCTCGCGACGGAGCGAAGACTGCATCTTCTTCGAGTAGGCGCCAAACGCCTCCGACGGGATCAGAACCTCGAGTTCCTCGAGGCGGGCCAGGCGGTTGCGGATCGTGCGGAAGTTGGTGAGCGTGCCGCCGAGCCAGCGGTCGCTGACGTACGGCATGCCGCAGCGGCCGGCCTCACGGGCGATCGCCTCGGCCCCCTGCCGCTTGGTGCCCACGAAGAGCACGAGGCTGCCGGTCGAGGCGACCTGCTTGAGGTACTTCCGCGCCCGCAGAAGACCGCGGATCGTCTCACGGACGTCGATGATGTGGATGAGGTTCTTGCGGCCATGGATGTAGGGCCGCATCTTGGGGTTCCAGCGGCTGGCACGATGGCCAAAGTGGACACCCGCTTCAATCAGTTCCTGGGCCAGGACGTTCGACACGCGTTCACGCTCTCTCGGGGGGGCTGAATAAGGTATCGTTCAGAGCACCGCAAACTATCGGCTTTTTTCGGCCGCTGTCAACGCATGTCTGGGGCGGCCGGGGTTACCGGCACGGACGGAACCCGCCGGCCCCGGCCATGGGGCGACGAGGCTTGAATCCCCCCACAGCCGCGAACTAGACTCCGCCGCACCGCTTTTTCGCCGCTTCCGCGGTGTTTTCAGGGCGGTTTCCCGCCCGGGCCCCTTGTCATGCGTCACGTCATCTCGGCCACCGTCCAGAACGTCCCCGGGGTGCTCGCGCACGTTTCCGGCATGCTCGCCTCCCGGGGCTACAACATCGACAGCCTCGCCGTCGGCGAGACCGAAGACCCGGGATTTTCCCGGATGACCTTCGTGCTCCGCGGCGACGACCGGGTGCTCGACCAGGTGCGGCGGCAGCTGGAGAAGATCGTCACCGTCGTCCGCGTCGACGACATCAGCTCCCGCAATTACGTGGAGCGCGACCTGATGCTCATCAAGGTTGCGGCGGTCGCCGGCCCGGCCCGCACCGAGGTCAAGGAACTCGCGGAGATCTTCCGCGGGCGGATCGTCGACGTGGCCGCCGACAGCGTGATCGTCGAGATCTCCGGCACCGAGAAAAAGATCGAGGGGTTCATCGAACTGATGCGGCCCCGCGGGATCCTCGAGCTCGTTCGCACCGGCCGGGTGGCGATGGTCCGCGGCAGCCCGGTGACCCGCGAACTGACCGAAGCGGGCGACGGTGCCCGCCCGGCCGACTCGGCCCCCGCCCGCGAATCGCTCGCCTGACCTTTCCCGCTCCCTGGTTCTCTCCCGCTCGCTTTTCCGTCCCGATCCTTTTCCCCCGGAGTTTCCCGTGCCCGCGACGATCTACTACGACGCCGACGCCGACTTCAAGGCCCTCGAGGGCAAGACCATCGCCATCATCGGCTATGGCAGCCAGGGCCACGCCCAGGCCCAGAACCTGCGCGACAGCGGTCTGAAGGTCGTCGTGGCCCAGCGTCCAGGCGGGCCCAACTACGAACTCGCCAAGAGCCATGGCTTCGAGCCGCTGTCGGTCGAGGATGCCGTCAAGCAGGCTGACGTGGTCAACATCCTTCTCCCCGACGAGCTCCAGGGCGACGTCTACCGCACCGCCATCAAGCCCAACCTGAAGAAGGGCGCGATCTTGATGGCGAGCCACGGCTTCAACTTCCACTTCGGCCAGGTGGAGCCGCCGGCCGGCCACGACATCCTCCTCGTGGCGCCCAAGGGCCCCGGCCACCTCGTCCGCAGCGAGTACGTGAAGGGGGGCGGCGTGCCCTGCCTGATCGCGCTGGGCCCCAACGCGAGCCCCGAAACCAAGAAGATCGGTCTCGCCTACGCCAAGGGGATCGGCGGCACCCGCGGCGGCGTCATCGAGACGACGATCGCGGAGGAAACCGAAACCGACCTGTTCGGCGAGCAGGCAGTGCTCTGCGGCGGCGTCTCGGAGCTCATCAAGGCGGGCTTCGACACGCTGGTCGAGGCCGGGTACCAGCCCGAAATGGCCTACTTCGAATGCCTCCACGAGATGAAGCTGATCGTCGACCTCCTCTACCAGGGCGGCCTGGAGTACATGCGGTACAGCGTGTCGAACACGGCCGAGTACGGCGACTACACCCGCGGCAAGCGGATCATCACGGCCGAGACCCGGGCGGAGATGAAGAAGATCCTGGAGGAGATCCGCTCCGGCGCGTTCGCCCGCGACTGGATCCTGGAAAACCGGGCCGGGGCGGCGATGTTCAAGAGCACCCGCCGCCGCGAGCGGGAGCACAAGCTCACGGAAACCGGCCGCCGGCTCCGCAAGATGATGAAGTGGATCGACGCCAAGGAGACGTGATCCATGACGCCTGAAGAATACGAGGCCCGCAGCCTCTATGAGCGGCTCCAGCCGGGCGACCGGGTGGAGGTGATGCACGGTGTGACCGTCGGCTCGAGCGCCAAGTGGAGCACGACGACGGTCGGCAAGGTGCTCCGCCGCGAGCGTCGTCGCCACGGCCTCCACTTTCGGCGCAACGCCGACGACAAGGTGTACAGCGACGTCCTCATTCTGGCCCGCGACGACGGCGAACTCACCACGGTGACGATGGACGAGTTCACGCGGCTGCGCAAGGTTTAGCTGTCCGTGGACAAAGCCTCCATGGCCTTTGTCCACTTGGCCGACCGATGGAAACGCCCAGGGCTTTTTGCGGAAGCACCGCGCAGACCCAAGAAGCCCCGGGTGGCAACCCGGGGACTCCGGGAACGAACGCCACCCCGCCGTCCATGCCGCACGACGGTACGCACCGCACCCACTGCAAAACCGGCACCGACGGCGGAGACCGCCGCTACAGGTGATTGACGATCTCGATCATCGCCGCGACGTCGGCCGCCGATACCACGGTCGAGCGCCGTGTGCCGACGGCGACGCACGCATCGCGAAGCAGCATGGCGTCGAGGGCGGCGAGGCCCCGAAAGCGGCGCACGGTCGCCGGCCCCCGCTCACGGGCCCGCGTCGCCAGCAGGCCGAGTTCCGGCTCGGAAAACGCCACCTGCGGCGGGCCATCAGTCACCACCTCGCCCCACGGCGGCCGCACGATCTCGATCCGCCCCGCATCGAGCACGGGACGCAGCCAGCGGTGAAAGAAGAGCAGCACGAGAAAGCTGCAGTGGATCCCGTCGGCGTCGGGATCAGTGAGTACCAACACCCGCTGGTACCGCATGCGGCGCGGGTCGCACTCGGCCGCGCACCCGACATCCAAGGCGGCGACGAGCGGACCGAAGAACGGGTGCGCCAGCACCTTGTCGCGCGACGCCCGGGCCGCGTTGAGGGGCTTGCCCTGCATGGGGAGCACGGCCTGGGTGACGGGATCGCGGACCCGGGCCACGGAGGCGGCCGCAGAATCCCCTTCGACGACGAACAGTTCCGCTCCGGCGCCCGGCCCATGCGCACCGCAGTCGATGAGTTTCGCAACCGCGCCATATCGGTCTGACGATGCCCGATTCATGGGCGTCTCACAGCATCCGTCAGCCGACGCGGGCGATCACGCACTTCAGATACTCGCCCTCCAGGCAGCTGGCGCTGACCGGATGGTCGGGGGCCGCGCCGCGGCACTCCAGGATCTGCAGCGACCGGCGGGCCCGCTGGGCCACGCCGCCGAGCATCTGCAGGAAGTCCTCGCGCGACACCGACCCCGAACAGGAACAGGTCACGAGGATGCCACCGGGCTCCAGCATGTCGATGGCCACGCGGTTGATGCGATGATAGGCCCGCAGGGCGTCGTCGAGGGCCGCCCGGCTGCGGGCGAACTTCGGCGGGTCGAGCACCACCATGCCGAACCGCTCACCGGCCGCCCGCAGGGCGTCGAGCCTCTCGAAGGCGTCGGCCGTCTCCACGGTCACGTTGGCCGCGCCGTTCAAGGCGGCGTTGGCCTTCGCGAGGGCAGCGGCCTTGGCACTGGAGTCCACCGCCAGCACGCTGCGGGCGCCGCCGGCCACGGCCGCCGCGACGGCGAAGCCGCCGGAATAGCAGAACATGTCGAGCACGCGGCGGCCGCGGGCAAACCGGGCCGCGGCATGACGATTGTCGCGTTGGTCGAGATAGTAGCCCGTCTTCTGCCCGGCCGTGAGATCGACGCCGAACTTCAGCCCGTGCTCGGTCACGAAGATCGGCCCGTTCGGCGCCGCACCGCGGATCACCCGGTCCGGCAGCTGCAGGCCCTCCAGTTTGGAGAGCCCGCGTTCGGCGCCGCGGAGGAGAATGCCGCGGGGCCCGACGAGGTCCATCAGCTGGTCGGCGAGGAACTCCAGCCGCAAGGCCATCGCCAGCGCCGTCACCTGCACGGCGAGATAGTCGCCGTAGCGGTCCACGATCAGGCCCGAAAGGTCATCCCCCTCGCTGTTCACGAGCCGGGCCGCGCCGGCGCGGTCGTCGAGCCCCAGGGTCCGCCGCAGGGCGACGGCCGCCTCGAGCCGCGTCCGCCACAGGGCGTCGTCAAGCTTCACGGCCGGATCGAAGGCGTAGAGCCGCACACGCAGCCGGCTGGCCGCATTCCACAGCCCCCGGGCCACGAACGTGCCGTCGTGCGTGGCGAGATCCACGACGTCCCCATCGGCGGGGCCGCCCTCCACCCGGAGCACGGCCGAATCGAGCACCCAGGGATGCCGGCCGAAGAACGGCCGGGCCCGCTTGGGCTTGAGGATCACGGTAGCCGTCGGCAGGCCGGCAGCGTCGGGCAACGTGTTCATGCTAGGCATCTGTGTTCCGGACAGGGAGGCGAGCGGGTCGGCGTGAGGATCGCGAGCGTGGCGGACCTTCGCCAGCGAGCGAACTCATGCCGCCCGCGAGCCGGGTTGGGCCGATAGCGGCCTTAGGCATGCACGACCTGCTTCGCCTGCCCAGGCACGACGTGGGGCGGCGGCAGGGCGTCGCTACCGGGATCGGTCTTCACCCGGCGGCGGCCCTCGCGGTCGGCCTTCTTGCGCTCGATCCGCAGCACGCTCCAGCTGAACACGGCGCCCAGCGGTCCGGAGAGCAACGCCGGCATGAGCACGAGGTTGCCGACCAGGGCGATCGTCAGCATCGAGAGCATCATGTAGCCGAATCGCTGCGTCGGGCCGAACGGCGAGAGCGAGAACACCGACAGGCCGATGCCGATCACGCCCCAGCTCTGGTACATCGCGCGGGCGCAGCCCTTGTAGGCGAGCATCGTGGCCTGCTTGCGGTCGAGGCCGTCGGCGATCCCGCGGCGGAACCAGAGCATGAAGTGCACGACGTCGTCCACGGTCACGCCCAGGGCCACGCTCGGGGCCATCACCGTGCCGATGTCGATGAGCAGGTTGCCGGCGTTGAGCGACTTGAGGATCGCGTTGCCCCAGCCCATGCCGCCGAACACCATCAGCGCCGGGAACGCCGCCGGGAGGAGCAGCACCAGCCCGGCCGAGGCCGCCCGGCAGAGCAGGATCATCACGGCGACGATGATCGCGAAGTCCCAGATGAAGCCGATCTTGAGACCGTCGAGCAGCGAGTGCTGGGCCTTGTAGACCAGCGGCACGAGGCCCGTGTAGTCGACGGTCACGCCCTGCACGCCGTCGGCCGCGAGCCGCTCCAGGATCGGGTTGATCTTCTTCTGCAGGTCGGCCTTGAAGAGCGCGTAATCGACCTCCTTGACGGCGCTGACGCGGGCGCTGATCCGCCACAGTTCCTGCGTCCGCTCGCGACCGTCCGTGACGACCTGCGCCTCGCGGAGGTAGTCGCCGGCGAGGAACTCCTCGCGATGGGCCATGAGCCGGCGGTTGAGCACGTCGCGGCGGGTGCTCTTGCCGATGCCGAAGGCCCGCACCGCCGCCCCCCCCATGCCGCTGCCCGAGTCGCCGGCGTCAAGGCTGCGGCCGAAGGTCACGGTGGAGAGCGAGCTGCCCACCTCTTCGAGGCCGCCGATTTCGCGCTGAATCTCACCGACGAGCTCCATCCGCTCCAGGAAATTGAGGTCGCAGTCGCCGGCGGCCACCGCGTTCTTCCGGGTGGCCGGCAGGCCGTCGATCCGCACCAGGATCTCCATCGGGACCAGCGGGCCGAGGTTCTTCTCCAGCCACTTGTAGTCCTCGCGGATCCGGGCCTTGGGCGAGAAGAGCCGCATCAGCTGCACGCTGCTCTCCACGTGCGTCATGCCGTAGGCCACGCCCGCCATCACCAGCAGGCAGGCGGTGGCCACGAGGCCGTTGTGCTTGGTGATCCACTGGCCCACCCGCCACCAGGGGCTTTCCTCGATCGGCCGCCAGTTGGGGTCGGCGTCGTCACCGCCGGCGGCCGCGCCGATCTTGAGCTTCGGGGGAAACAGCTCCAGCGCGGCCGGCATGAAGGTCACGAGGATCAGGAAGCTGGCCACCACTCCCGCCGCGGAGAAGATGCCGAACATCCGGATCGGCACCAGCTCACTGACGGCCAGTGTGGCCAGGCCCACCGCGGTCGTGCCCGTGGCCAGCGTCAGCGGCAGCAGGGCGTGGTGGACAGCCCGGCCCGCGGCCCCCTCCTGCACGCCGGTCTCGGCGAGCTGGTCGCGGTAGTAGTTGGCCAGATGGATCGCGCCCGAGGTCGTGGCCACGTAGACCAGCGAGGGCATCGTCAGGAGGATGGCGTCGACGGGGTAGCCCGAGTACCAGACGACCGCCAGGCTGGCGAACATGCTGTACACGCCGGAGGCGATGACCATCGCCACGAGCGTCTTGCTCTTCAGGCTCCACCAGCTCACGAAGAAGCCGACGACCAGCGACAGCCCGAAGAGGACCGTGACGCTCGTCTGGCCGGCCTTGTCGATGGAGACGTTGTCCACCGGCGGGCCGCCCATGTGGAAGGAGGCCTCGGGGATGCCGCACTCCCGGGCCGCCACGCCCTTGATCAGGTCGATCGCCCCGTGGAGGTTGGCCCGGGCGGTGTCGGCGAGGGTCAGAACCAGGCAGGTCTGTCGGGCCTGGAGGTCGTCGGCCGGGGAATGAGCCTCCACGCCGGCCGGCGGCGGGCCGATCAGGGCCCCGGTGAGCCGGGAAATCGCCTCCACCCGGTCGAGGTTCAGCGGCTCCTGGGTCATCCGCTCGACCGCCCGGGGGCCCGTCTGGGCCGCCCGGAAGTAGAGGGGCCGGTCGATCCGGGAGGCCTCCTCGGGGGGCGGGATCAGCTTCTTGGCCAGCATCTCCAGCCGCGGGTCGGCCATCGTGCAGCCGTCCCAGCTGACGAGGATGAACTCCTCGCCGGCGAAGTTCTGGCGGAAAAACCGGTAGGTCTGGGTTTCGGGGTATTCGAGGGGCAGCCAGCCCTTCACGTCGTTGCGGTTGTTCCCCTTGGCCTTGATCGCCCCCACTACCACCAAGGGCAGCAGGAAGACCAGGGCGGCCATGATCCCGACGCTGTGACGCTGGTAGAAGTTTGGTCCGTGGTGCGACATCGAGGCCGTCCGAGGCTGTCCGCCGGGCCGTTTTCGCCGGTTCCGGACGGTCAACCCTACAGGTGTTTCGGGCGCCAGTCCATATCGTTTGCCCCGTCACGGGGGCGTTTTTCGGGCCTTTCCCATGCCGTAAGTGGTTTGCAGGGAGGAGTTTCCGCACACGGCATAAACTCGTTAGGCGGCACGAGCCGCCGCGGAGCCCGGAAAAATCAGCCAGAAGCCCGCTCAGAGGCTGCAAAACCGCATTTTTTGTGGGATCCGTCGCAAAATGGACGGGCCTGGGACTGCCCGCAGCGGCACAGGGCGACCGCCCGCTTGCCGACCGGCAGGGCGAACTCCCGCCCTTCGTGGTCGGTCACCCGGAGCCGCAGCCCATGAAAGGCTTCGCCGGTGGGCATTTCCACGACCAGGGGGCCGTGCTCCCGGCAGCGGATCGTGACGGCGTCGGGCGGCAGGGGGCTGGGCGGCTGGCCGCTAGCCGCGGCTCCGTGCCCGGAGCCGGTCATGGCTGCCCCCCAACGCCGGCGACCCCGGACTCGTCCACGATCTCGATGACGAGCACAGCCGGCTTCTCCTGGTTGTCTGCCAGGGCAGCTTTCCGCCCGTCGACCAGCCCGCCTCCACCGCCCCCGCTAGCGTCGCCAACGTTCGGAGCCCCTTCCCGGGCCACGGCTGCCCTGCCCGGACGGTCTGCCTGCCCGAAGTCGCCACCCTTTCCTTGAACTGCTTCGGCGGCATCCAGGCCGCCGGACCGGGCGTCTCGATCCGCCCCGCGTCTTCTTGCGAGGCCGTCGGGCACCTCGAGGGCGGAGGCCAGGCTGGCGAGTGCCTCCGGCGGGCCGGAGAGCACGAGCCGCTCGGTCGGCGGGCCACCATTTCCGGCTGACTTTTCGGCGGGGGCGGCGAGCCGCTTCTGCACAAGGACATTAAGGCCGTCGGCCTGGGCCGCGTCACGCGGTTTCCCGGGGTCGCTGGCCGACCACCGCGCCACCCCGCCACTGGATGCCACCAGCTCGTCGAGCCGGCGGCGGTCGGCGGCGGTACGGATCCGGTAGGTAACGGTGCGAACCTGCGGCACCGCCGCGTCCAGCGACTCCACCTGACTTCCGACCGCGGCAGGAGCCGGAGCCGCAGCCGGCGCAGCCTTGGCTGCCAACGCGGCATCGGCCTTGTCGGCGGCGGCAGCGTGCTCGAGCCAGATGTCATTGACCGCGGCCTTCGGTTTCTGCTCTGCCGGTTTTTCGCTCCGTCTCTCCCGCCGCTCGCCGTCCGGCCGCTCGCCTTCGGCCAGCGCCACCTCGCGGTCGCCCGACCCGCCCGGCCGGTTGATCACGATCGCCGTGAGCAGGCCGGCCGCGAGCGCGCCGACGAGAACCATCCACGGCCAGCGGTGCCGCATCGGCTCGTCCGCCGGCTCCGCGGCACCGGCACGGGCCTCGGCGATCTCCTCCTCGAGCCGCTCACGCTCGATCCGCCGCCACTCGGCCTCCACCGCAGCATCGTCGTCGCCAGCGTCGAGGTCCCCATCGACGGCCGCGAGCACGTCCTGCACGAAGCCAGCCGGGGGGGGCGACGCCGGCAGCGCCGCCAGCGCGGCCTTTTGCCGCCGCAGGTCGGTCACGAGCCGCGTGAGTTCCGGCGACGTGGCCACCAGCCGCGCGATCTGCGCCGCTTCGGCCTCGGGCAGCCGCCCGTCAAGCCACTCGCTCACACGCGGGTCGTCCGCAGACAGCGGCGAATTGAAGCGGGCTTCGTTCATGACGTTCCTCGATCGGCGGGCGCCAGCAGCCGCCGCAGTTCCAGCCGGCCCCGATGCAGCCGGCTGCGGACCGTGCCCAGCGGGATGTCGAGCGTCGCGGCGATCTCCTCGTAACTGGCCCCCTGCATGTCGGAGAGGACGACGACCTCCCGGTAGCGGCCGTCGAGCCGCTGCAGTACCGCCGCGACCTGGCGGGCGAGCTCCTCCTGCTCCAGCCGCGCGGAAACGTCGGCCAACTTCGCCGCCGGAGCGAGCGCGGGCCGGCCGGCGGCCGACGGCGCGTCGAGCGACGCCACGTGCCGACGCCGGCGACCGGCCGCGGCCGCGTGGTTGCATGCGATCCGATGCAGCCACGTGGAGAAGGCGCTGCGCTGCTCGAAGGTCGCGAGTTTGCGGTACGCCGACACGAATGTCTCCTGGGCGAGGTCGCGGGCCTGCTCCCGGCAGCCCGTCAGCCGCTCGAGAAGCGCCAGGACTCGCGCCTGGTGCCGCTCCACGAGGGCCGCGAACGCCTGCCGGTCGCCGGTCACCGCCGCAGCCACGAGCGTAGCGTCGCCCGCGGCCCCGGCGGGCGCCGACGACGGCTGCGATTGGCTGGGGTGGCTGCCCACGTGCGAACGCCCTGGAACATTGGATGCGCGGACGGGACGAAAGGTTCCCGCCCACGTTTCCCATCGGTTTTCCCCAATGTCGCCGCCCGGGAGACGGCCGTCAAAGGCCATGCGGTCGGGGGCCTGCTGCGGCCCGCGCGGGCTATGTCGAGGAACTGCGCGGCTTTCTCGAGAGCATCCGCCCGCGGCCCGCCCAATGACTGGGGCGAACTCGTGCAGGCCCATGACCGGGATTACCCTATTGATCGGTTCCGAAATGCGTAACTTGAGATCGACGCCCGTCCCATCCCGGAGAACCCTTTCATGCGACGATATGCCCGGCTCTGCGGTCTCCTGCTCGCCCTGACGACTGCCCATGCGGCCGACTCCACGCCCAAGGCGGAGATTCCCTCCCCCGGGGCCGACGGCTGGATCAGCCTCTTCAACGGCCGTGATCTCACCGGCTGGGAGGGCCTCCCCGGCTACTGGACGGTCACCGACGGGGCCATCCAGTGCGCGGAGACCAAGGAAAACTCCAAGCAGACGAACCTCATCCTCCTCTGCTCCAAAGACAACCCGGAGAAGTTCGCCAACTTCGAAATCCGCTACCGCTACCGGTGGATCACCCCGGAAGGGAACTCGGGCCTGCAGATTCGCGGCCGGATCGACAACCCGAAGATGTTCCATGTCGGCGGCTACCAGGCCGACAACGACGCCCGCAATAGTCACACGGGCATCATCTACGACGAGGGCGGCGTGGCCGGCGGGCGGGGGATCATGAGCAAGGTGGGCTTTCGGACAACCTGGAACGCCGATAACCAACGGAGCGAGGAACCGCTCGCCAAGACGGCCGCCGAGATCAAGGCCGCGATTCGCCCGGTGGGCGAATGGAACGACGCCGTGGTCGTGGCCGCCGGCAGGCGGATCACCTACAGCATCAACGGCCAGGTCACGACGGAACTCGTCGACGACAGCCCGAAGGCCTGCAAGGACGGTGTCATCGGCCTGCAGATGCACGGCGGGCATACGATGACCCTGCAGTTCAAGGACATCGCGATCCGCTTCCTCGACCAGCCCTGACACTCAGCGGGCCGCCTTGCCGCCGAGCCTCTACAGCGACTGCAGGTAGCCGACGAGATCCGCGAACTCCCGCGGGCTCAGCGTGCGATGCTGCCCGTCGGGCATCAGCGATTTCTTCTGCACGACCCGCTCGTCCACGTCCGCTTTCTTGACCCGCGTCTCGGCGTCCGGCATGACGATGCGGAGCGTGTCCTTCTCCTCCTTCACAAGGCCGCTGAAGACCCTGCCATCCTGCATCGTGATCGTCTCGATCTCGAAACCGGTCTTGATGATCTTCGAGGGCTCGAGCACCGCCTCGATCAGGTAGTCGATCTTTTGGGTCTTGCCGATGCCGGCGAGCGGCGGCGCCCGCTCGGTGCCCTGCGAGCCGGCGGCATGGCACTTCACGCACCCGGTCCGCTCGAAGACCCGGCGGCCGAGGGCGTCGCCCGCCGGGGTCCGGGTGGCGGCCAGCGCGGCCGTGCGGAACGCGGCGTCGTCAGCGGTGATGGCCGCCGGATCGACCTGCGGCGCGATCGGCTTGTCGATCTTCAAGGCCGCGGCCACCGCCGCCAGGTCGGCCCGCAACTCCGGCAGCCGCTTGACCAGCGCGGCCGCCGAATCCTGGAGGACCTGCGTCATCTTCGGGTTGCCGGCGAACTGCCGCCATGACCGTACGGCATCGGCCGCGAGCACCGGATCGCCTTCGGCCAGCAGCCGGGCCCAGTCGTCGATCCGCGGCTCCGGCTCGACCGCCATGAGCGTGGTCAGGTCCGCGAGCCGATCGGCGGGGGGACGCTTGTCCTGCGGATCGCCGATCCGCTTCCAGAGCCCATCGGCCAGCGACGAGGCCTTCGTGCCGTGCAGCCTGGCGAGACGGTGCGCCGCCCCGCGAACATCGCCATTCCGGTCGCCGAGCATCCGCTCGATGGCCTGCAAGGCGAACGGTGAGAGCCCGTCGGTCTCCAGCAGTTCGAGGAGTGTGATCGCGTCCCGCGGCGACTTGATGGCGATTTCACCCTTCTCGGCGGCTTTGAGAAAACGCCGCACCGCCTCGCCATCGACCGCCTCGCCCGTCTTGGCCGTCATGGCACGGAGCATGAGCAACGCCTGGCCGGTGACAGTCGCGGGGAGATCGCTTCGCCGCACCAGGCTGCGCAGCCCTTCCAGCAACTCCGGAGATCCGTGCAGCTGCGCCAAATCGAGCAGCAGTTCCGGCTCGGTGGGCCCCGGATCCGCAAGCGACCTTCCCAGCACGGCTCGGCCGGCCGCGGCCCCCAGATCGATCGCGATCAGCCCCGCCAGCCGCAGGTTTGGGTCACCGTCGCGAACGAGGCTCGTCAACGTCGATTCGTCGATCACCGGCGCCAGGATCGACGCCGCCTCATACCGCAGGTGGACGTCGCTCGCAGCACCGGCCTTCAGCGCGGCGACCGCGGCCGCGGCCCGCTCCTCCGGCCGCACGCGGGCCCGGGCCGCGGCGACCCGCACGGCAGGATCGGCGTCGCCGGCGAGCTGACTGGCGACCGCGTCGGCCTTGTCGACGCCGTAGCGGCGGAGGAGGTTGATCGCCAGCCGCCGCACCCGCCAATCGCCATGCTTGACCCCGCTGTCGATGGCGGCCAAAGACTCGGGCGTGGCGATCTGCACGAGCGCCCACAGGGCGTTCGCCGCGCCGAGCGACTCCGCCGCGCCGGCCGCATGGGCCGCGAGCGCGGGAATGGCGTCGTTCGCCTGCGCCACGAGCGTCCGCGTTGCCTGCCGCCGCACCAGATGATCGGGCGAGCCGAGGGCCGACACGGCATAGGCCCGGCCCTTCGCGGCATCCTTCCATTCCGGGGCGTCGAGCCGATGCTGTACGACCGGCTTGTCGCCGCCCGTATACCGCACCCGCCAGACCCGGCCGGTGAGGTCGCTTTCGTCGTCTCGGCCGTACCAGTCGGCCACCAGCAGGCTGCCATCGCGGTCGCAGAGAACGTGGCTGCAGCGGAAGTGCGGGTCGCGGCAGACGATGAACTCCTCCTGCGCCGCGATGTCGTTGCGGGCGTCAGGCACGAAGCGAAAGATCGTCCGATTCGCGCCGTTGAACCCGTGGCCGCCCCAGTTGTCCACCAGTAGGCTGCCCTGATACGCCGGTGGGAAGTTCGCCCCGGAGTACCGCATCAGTTGCGTGCACGCCCCGCGGGGCAGTTCGAAACACGGAGCGGCGAGCGGGTGCCGGCCGGCGAGCCAGTCGGAGCCGACGCTGCGGTTCTTGAGATAGTAGTCGACGCCTTCGATGACGCGGATGAACCGGTTCGGGTTGCCCTCGCCGTTGGACAGTTGCCAGAGCTGGCCGAACGGGTCGTACTC
>Ga0315900_10004394_pt1 | contig 19931 bp, 15 predicted proteins | sample LakEriMetagenome_FD_203521 | JGI IMG/M metagenome (GOLD analysis project Ga0315900, IMG submission 203521) | Freshwater fungal communities from buoy surface, Lake Erie, Ohio, United States - Buoy 12 MA114 | ecosystem: Environmental > Aquatic > Freshwater > Lake > Lake biofilm | place: USA: Lake...
CTGCGGACCGGACTTCCCTGGCAGACCGTCGAGATCCACGAGCCGGTCCGCTTGCTCGTCGTCATCGACGCGCCGCCCGAGCGGATCGCGGCGGCCATCGCCGCCGTGCCGGCGGTCGATCGGCTGGTGAACAATCGCTGGGTGCAACTGGCCGCATGGCATGGGCCGCATGGGGCGCTGTCGTGGTTCGACGGCGGGCGCTTCGTGGCATACGTGCCCGAAGTGGACCGGCTGCCGACGGTGCCGCGGTCGATCGACTGGTTCGGCGGCCACCGGGGCCATCTGCCCCCGGTCCGTACGGCATCCGCGCTCCGCGGAGGTGTCCCGTGAGCCAGCTGGCCGCCGTGCTCGCGTTGCCGCGGACGCACGACCTCGTGGCCGTGCTCGTCGTCGCCCAACTGGCGGCGCCCGCCCTCGCGCTGCTCGGCATCGGCATCCCCTCCATTCTCGGCCGACCGCTCGCCGAACGCTGGACCACGCGGCTGGTCGGCGGCGGCTTCGCGAGTGCGTTCCTGGCGGCCCTCGGCATGCTCGCCGTGCTGGCCGGCCGCGGTTTCGCGCCCGAGATCGTCCACCTCGGAACCTGGTTCTCCTTCGACCACCACGCGGCGACGATCGACCTGGTGGCCGACGGCCTCTCGGTGCCCTACGTCTGTTTCTCGACCGGACTGTGCCTGCTGGTCAACGCCTTCGCGGGCAAGTACCTCCATCGCGAGCCGGGCTTCACCCGCTTCTTCGTGCTCCTCGCCGTGTTCGGCACCGGCATGAACCTGATGGTGCTGGCCGGAAGCTTCGACGTGCTGTTTGCCGGCTGGGAGCTGATCGGCATCTCCTCGACGCTGCTCATCGGCTTCTTCCACGAACGAGCCAACGCCGTGCGGGCCGCGATTCGGGCGTTCATCACGTACCGGATCTGCGACGTCGGCCTGCTGGCGGCGAGCGTCGTCGCCCACGCGGCGGTTGGCTCCGCCGACTTCGACCGTCTGTTCCACGGCGCCTGGCCGGAGGCGACCTGCCTCGTGCCTGCCTCGACGGCCACGCTTCTCGCGCTGCTGCTCATCTTCGCGGCCCTCGGCAAGACGGCCCAGGTGCCGTTCACGGGCTGGCTGCCCCTGGCGATGGAGGGCCCCACACCCTCGAGCGCCATCTTCTACGGCGCGCTGTCGATCCACGCGGGCGCCTATGTCCTGCTGCGGTGCGAGTCGCTACTGCAAGCCGCGCCGGCGACGGGCTGGATCCTGATCGCGATCGGTGCCGCCACGGCGGCCCGCGCCACCGCGCTTGGCCGCGTGCAGACCGACCTGAAGAGCATGCTGGCCTACGGCTCGATGGCGCAGGCCGGACTGATCTTCGTGGAGATCGGACTCGGCTGGCGGATCGTGCCGCTGGTGCATGTGGTCAGCCACGCCATCCTCCGCAGCCTGCAAATCCTCCGCTCGCCGTCGGCGCTCCACGACCGCCACGCGCTGGCTGCCGCGCTCGGCGGCCAGCCGGGGCCGGGCCGCTCGTGGACCGACCATCTGCCCGAAGCCTGGCGGCTCGCGCTCTACCGCGTGGCCCTCGAGCGGGGCTACGAGGAGATGGCGGTCGCGCGGCTGGTGGTCGAGCCGTTCCGCCGTCTCGTGGAGCGGCTCGACGCCCTGGAGCGGTCGTGGACCGACTGGCTGGGCAACCTGCGGCTCCGCAAGCCGCGCGATCGGGAGCCCATGCCATGAGCGGCCTCGCGCCCGGAACCCTGCTCCTCGTCGCCGGTGCCGCCGCGGTCGCCGCGCCGCTGGCCGCTGCCGGCTGGCTGTGGTTCACCGGATGGCGGGCGGCGCCGCGTCCGGCAGCGATCGCCGCGCTCGTCGTGGCGCTGCTGGCCGGGGTCACGATGCTGTCCGCCTGGAGCGAGACATCGGGCACGTTCGCGTGCGGTGATCGGCTCGGTGGCGGCGCCGCCTTCCACGTCGACGGCGTGACGGCGGTCATGCTGCCGTTCGCGGCCACCTGCCTGCTGCTGGTGTTCGCGACCGCGCCGCGGCGCATGCTGGCTCCGCGCACGGCCGGCTGGTGGCTCGCGGGCGCGGCGGCGACGTTCGCGCTGTTCCTCACCGCGCATCCGCTGCTCATCGTGGCCCTCTCGGCCGTGACGGCGGCGGCCGTGTGGCGGGCGACCCGCGACCATCCAGGCGGGCGGCCCGCCGCGCGGGTCTACGCCTTCGTGACGGGGACGAGCCTCCTCTGCCTGGCGACGGGCACCGCCATGATGCTCGCCGACCCGCCGTGGGAGTCGGGCTGCGGCTGGGTTGGAACCGCGGGTGGATGGCTCGTCGCGGTCGCCGTGCTGGTCCGCGAGGGGCTGTTCCCCTTCCACTTCTGGGTGCCGTCGCTGTTCGCCGGCGCGCCCCTGCCCGTCGCCCTGCTGGCGACGGTGCCGCAGGTGGGCAGTTACGCCGCGATCCGGCTCCTCCTCGGCCACGCCGACGGCGTCGCCCAGGAACTCGTGGCGCTGGCGCAGCTCGGCCCCGTGACCGCCGTCTACGGCGCGGCCCTCGCACTCGCGCAGCGCGACCTCCGCCGGCTGATCGGCACCCTCGCCTTCAGCCAATCGGCGCTCGTGCTGGCGGGCCTCGCCGGCACGCTGCCGATGGAAGTGGCGGGCGGCTTGTGCGTGTGGATCGCCAGTGGCCTGTCACTCACCGGTATCGGCATCGTCGCCGCGGCGCTCGAAGGGCGGGCAGGACCGCTGCGGCTCGACCTGCCGCAGGGACGCGTCTGGGACGCGCCGGCCTTGGCCGCCTTCTTCCTGCTCTTCGGTCTGGCCGGCATCGGCCTGCCGGGCACGCTCTCCTTTGTGGCCGACGACCTGATCATCGCCGGCAGCCTCGCGGAGCACCTGCACGGCGGGATTCTCGTCATCCTGTCCACGGTCTTCACCGGCATCGCCGTCGTCCGCGGCTGGTTCGGGATCTTCGGCGGCCCGACGACGGTCGACGCCCCGCGGCACGCGATCCTGCCCCGCGAGCGGATCGGGTTCGCGTTGCTGCTGGCGATCACCTTCGGGCTGGGCGTCTTTCCGCGGCCCCTCGTGCACACGCTCGCCCGGGCCTGCACCCCGCTGCTGCGCCATCAGACCGTCGCCCCTTCACCCGGTCACCAACTCGCCCCCGGAGTTTCCCTGCCATGAACGATCCCATATCGGCCCCGGAGATCGACGGCGCGGTGCCTCGCGGCACGCCGGCCGGATTCGTCCGCTTCCTGCGGCCCGACCTGACGAGCGGCTTCTTCGTGTTCCTCATCGCCCTGCCGCTGTGCCTCGGCATCTCCCTGGCCAGCGGATTCCCCCCCGTGGCCGGCGTCTTCACGGCGGTCGTGGGCGGGCTGCTGACGACGTTCATCAGCAACTCGGAACTGACGATCAAGGGCCCCGCGGCCGGCCTGATCGTGATCGTGCTCGGCGCCATGCAGGCCTTCGGGTTCACCGGTGGCACCGATCCCGTGGCCGACCTGGCCGCCTACCGGTTGACGCTCGCGGTGGCCTGCGTCGCGGGGCTGGTGCAGGTGGCGTTCGCGCTGCTGCGGTTCGGCGCGCTGAGCGAGTTCTTCCCCACGGCCGTGGTACACGGGATGCTCGCCTCGATCGGCCTGATCATCATGCTCAAGCAGCTTCCGGTTGTCTTCGGCCAGAAGGCGAGCGGTGAGCCGCTGGAACTGCTGCAGTCATTGCCGGAGAAGATCGCCCACCTCAACCCGCAGATCGCGGTCATCGGCCTGGTCAGCCTGGCGATCCTGTTCGGGTTCCCGTTCCTCAAGCCGCGACTCCGGCCGGCCTGGCTGCGGATGATCCCGGCCCAGCTGCTCGTGCTCGCCGTGGCGGTGCCGCTGAGCCTATGGTTCGACCTCGCCCACGACCACACCTATTCGTTCCTCGGCCACGAGTACCGGATCGGCGAATCGTTCCTGGTGAGCGTGCCCGGAAACCTGGCGGCCGCGGTCACGACGCCCGACTTCTCCGCCTTCACGGCCGCGGCCACGCGGACGACCGCCGTCTGGTGGGTCGCGCTGTTCGCACTGGTGGGGAGCATCGAGTCGCTGCTCTCCGCCAAGGCCATCGACCTCGTCGATCCCTGGAAGCGCAAGACCACCATGGACCGCGACCTGCTCGCCGTGGGTGTGGCCAACGTGGCCGCCGGCGCGATCGGCGGCCTGCCGATGATCTCGGAGATCGTCCGTAGCAAGGCCAACATCGACAACGGCGCCCGCACGCGGTTCGCCGACCTGTGGCATGCGGTCTTCCTCCTCGGCTTCGTCGCCCTCCTGCCGGGGCTGATCCACCGCATCCCGCTCTCGGCGCTGGCGGCGATGCTCGTCTACACGGGCTTCCGGCTCGCGTCGCCCCGCGAGTTCATCGACGTCTTCCGGATCGGCGCGGAGCAGTTCGTGATCTTCGTCGTGACCATCGTCGGCGTGCTGGCGACCGACCTGCTCGTGGGCGTGGGCATCGGCGTGGCAGCCAAGTTCGCGATCCACGCCATCAACGGCGTGCCCCCCCGCGAGTTTTTCAAGCCCTTCCTCGACGTGACGACCATCGACGACTCGACCGTGCAGATCGACGCCGGCGGGTCGGCGGTGTTCTCCAACTGGATTCCGTTCCGGCGGCAGATCGAGCAACTGGGGCTCGTGCAGCGGAACAACGTGACCTTGAACCTCGCCGGCACCCGGCTCGTGGACGCCAACGTGATGGAGAAACTGCACGCGCTCCAGGGCGAGTTCACCCGCGCCGGGCTCCGGCTCGACATCGTGGGGCTCGAAGGGCACCGACCGTTGTCGGCGCACCCGCGTGCGGCCCGCCGTCGCCCCCTGTAGCGGCGGTCGGCGTGGTATCCTCACGGCATGCCGCGTTGGCTCGCCCACACGATCGTCGCCGCCCTGCTCGTGGCGGGCATCTCCCTGGCCTTCGCCCGTGTCGGCTACGAGTGGAATTGGGCCGGGGTCTGGGACTACCGCGGGCTGCTTCTCCGCGGCTGGCTGACGACGGTCGGGGTGAGCCTGGCCGCCCTGGCGGTGAGCGTGATCGTCGGGGCGGTGGCGGCGATGATGCTCCGCTCTGGACGCCCGCTCCTGGAGGCCGCCGCGCGGGTCTACGTGGAGCTGATCCGCGGCACGCCCCTGCTCGTGCAGCTGCTGCTGGGATTTTACGTCGTGGCCAGCGCCGTGGGCCTGGAAAACCGCTACGTGGCCGGCGTGCTCGTGCTCGCGCTCTTCGCCGGGGCGTACATGGCGGAGATCTTCCGCGGCGGGCTCGACGCGATCCCGCGGGCCCAGATCGACAGCGGCCGCGCCATCGGCCTGACGCCGGGCCAGATCCTCCGGCTCGTCGTCCTGCCGCAGGCCGTCCGGCTCGTGCTGCCCGCCGTGGCGGGCCAGCTCGTGTCGCTCGTCAAGGATTCGTCGCTGCTGTCGGTGATCGCGATCTCCGAGTTCACGCTCGCCGCCCAGGAGGTGAACTCCTTCACCTACTCGACGCTCGAGAGCTACCTGCCCCTGGCCCTCGGCTACCTCGCCCTCACGCTGCCGCTCTCGGCGTTGGCCCGGCTGCTGGAACGGCACTTTCGCTACGAGACGGCATGAACCTCGCGATCGCAGGGCTGGTGCAGCGGTTCCCGGCTCCGGGGCGGCCCGGCGGCACGGCCACCGTCCTCGACGGGCTCGACCTGCGAACCGGCGAGATCGGGGCGCTCGTGCTCGTCGGGCCTTCGGGCGGCGGCAAGTCGACGCTCCTGCGGATCCTGGCGGGGCTCGACGTGCCGACTGCGGGCAGCGTGGCCTTCGACGGGGTGCCGTTGCCCCGCGACGAGGCGGCGCTGCGCGGTTACCGGCGGACCGTGGGCACGGTCTTCCAGGCATACAACCTGTTTCCGCACCTCACCGCCATGGAAAACCTCCTGCTCCCGCTGGTGCACGTGCATGGGCTGTCCCGCGCCCAAGCGCTCGAACGCGTCCGCGAACCGCTGGAGCGGTTTCAACTGGCCGACCACGCCCACAAGCGGCCCGCGGAACTCTCCGGCGGCCAGAAGCAGCGGATCGCGATCCTCCGCGCCCTGGTCGTGCAGCCGCGCCGGCTGCTCCTCGACGAACCGACCTCGGCTCTCGATCCCGACATGAAGGCGGAGGTGCTGGAGATGATCGGTGAACTGCGGTCGGCCGGCACCGAGTTCATCCTCGTGACCCACGAGATGGCGTTCGCGCGACGGGCCGCCGACGAGATCGCCTTCATCGCCGACGGTCGGGTGGCGTTTCACGGCAGCCCCGCCGATTTTTTCGACAAGGCCGCCGATCCGCGGGTGCGCGGCTTCCTCTCTCGGACGCTCGGCATATGACCACCACGACGACCTCCATGACCGGCGATGTCCGAGGTGATACGAGCCTGGCGGCCCTGCACGGCAGCCTCGTCGCCGATGCCGTGGCCATGCCGGTCCACTGGTACTACGACCGTGCCGCCCTCGACCGCGACTATCCGGCCCTCGCCGATCCGCAGGCGGAACTCGACTACCTGGCGCCGCGCAACCCGCATTCCGACAGCATCCTCTGGCGGTCGCAGTGGACGCCCCCCGACGCCAAGCACGACATCCTCCGCGACCAGGCCCGGTTCTGGGGCGTGCGGGGCGTGCACTATCACCAGTTCCTCGCCGCCGGTGAGAACACGCTCAACTTCCGCCTCGCCGTCGAACTCTTCGCCCTGCTCCGTCGCGACCGCGACTACGATCCAGAGCGTTGGCTCGAACGCTACGTCGCCTTCATGCTCGAGCCCGGCCGGCACCGCGACACCTACGTGGAGGAATACCACCGGCACTTCTTCACGAACCTGGCCGCCGGCCGCAAGCCAATCAGTTGTGGGGTCCGCGACGTGCATATCGGCGGCCTCGCGCAGGTGCCTGCCCTGGTCGCCGGCCTCGGGCCCCGACATCCCGACCTGCGGCGGATCGTGCGGCTCCACGTCTCGCTGACGCACAAGGACGACGAGGTGCTGGCCGCCGCCGACGCGCTGGCCCGGATCCTCGTCCGCATCACCCGTGACGACCGGCCCGACGCCGACCGCGACCTGCGCGTTGCGATCCTCGACGAGGCGGGCGACTGGATCTCGGCGGCGAAGGTCGAGGCCTGGGAGGCCCGGGCCGCGTCGGGGCCACCGCCCTGCCCCGACCGCGCCGTGATCGGCGGCGTGTTGAGCCCGGCGTGCTACATCGAGGAAGCGTTTCCCGCGGCGCTTTTCCTGGCGTGGCGGCATGCCGGCGACGTCGCGGCCGGCGTCCGGGCCAATGCCTTGTGCGGCGGCGACAACTGCCACCGCGGCGCCGTCGTCGGCAGCCTGCTGGCCGCGGGCTCATCGATTTCTCACCGATTGGTCGCAGGCCTGCGGGCTGGTGCTACGATTGCGGGCATCGCGAATCCGTGAAGGATTCGTCACCTTCTGGGTTTTGAGATTCCTCCATGCGATCGACCGCCGTCCGCGCTCCCCGGGCCCCGCATCCGTTCGCCGACCTGTCCATACCGCTCGCGCCCACCCGCACCGTGCTGCTCACCGCCGACCCGGCCGCGGCCGATCCCGTCGCCGCCAAGCGGGCGGAACTGCGGCGTTACTTCCACCAGACCTGCGAGATCTACGACCGGCTCTTCACCCTGATCCGCGACGACGCGTCCTACTACGTGCGGCACGAGCCGCTCCGCCACCCGCTGATCTTCTATTACGCCCATCCGGCGGTGTTCTACGTCAACAAGTTGACGGCCGGCCGCTACATCCCCGAGCGGCTCGACGCCCGCCTCGAGGCGATGATGGCCGTGGGCGTGGACGAGATGTCGTGGGACGACCTCAACACGGCGCATTACGACTGGCCGTCGGTGGCCGCGGTGCGCGACTACCGGGCCGCCGTGCGCGACCTCGTGGACGAGTTCATCCGCACGATGCCGCTCGAGTTGCCGATCGCCTGGAACTCGCCGGCGTGGGTGATCCTCATGGGGATCGAGCACGAGCGGATCCACCTCGAGACGTCGAGCGTGATCATGCGGCAGATGCCGCTCGACGAACTGCGGCACGGCGCCGAACTGTCGGCCGATGAGCGGCGGCTGTGGGGCGCCTGCCCGACGAGCGGTTCCGCCCCGGCCAACGAGTGGCTGACCGTGCCCGGCCGCAAGATCCGCCTCGGCAAACGTCCCGACGACCACACCTACGGCTGGGACAACGAGTACGGCGTCGAGGAGCACGACCTCCCCGCGTTCCGCGCCGGTCGGCGGCTCGTCTCCAACGCCGAGTTCCTGGCGTTCGTCGAGGCGGGCGGCTATCGCGACGAGTCGTTCTGGACGGAGGAAGGCCGCGGCTGGCTGCACTACACGCGGGCCGAGCACCCGAAGTTCTGGCTCCGGCGCGACCGCGGCTACTGGCAGCGGAACCTGCTCGACGAGCGGCCGCTGCCGCTCGACTGGCCGGTCGAGGTGAACTGCCTGGAGGCCCAGGCGTATTGCGCGTGGCTGGCCTCTGTGACCGGCGAAAACGTGCTCCTGCCGACCGAAGCCCATTGGCACGCCCTCCGCGACACCGTCCCCGGCGACCAGCCGACCTGGGACCGGGCTCCGGGCAACCTCAACCTCGACCACTTCGCCTCGAGCTGTCCGGTGACCGCGTTTCCACAGGGTGAGTTCTGCGACGTCGTCGGCAACGTGTGGCAATGGACGCGGACGCCGATCATGCCCTTCAAGGGCTTCGAGATCCACCCGCTGTACGACGACTTTTCGGTGCCCACGTTCGACGGCCGCCACAATCTGATCGTCGGCGGCTCCTGGATCTCCACGGGCAACGAGGCGCTGGCCAGCGCGCGGTATGCGTTCCGCCGCCACTTCTTCCAGCACGCCGGCTTTCGCACGATCGTCGAGGAGCCGGGCAACGAGGCGGTGACGGCGGGCTCGCGACTCTATGAGACCGACCAACTGGTGACCCAGTACCTGGACTTCCACTTCTTCGACGGCGCCGCCAGCGCCGCCGAGCCGCCGCTCGGCGTGCCCAACTTCCCGCGGGCCTGCGCCGCGGCGACGATGCCGCACGTGCCGGCCGACCGGCGGCGGCGCTGCCTCGACATCGGCTGCTCCGTGGGACGTTCGGCCCTCGAGTTCGCCCGGCACTTCGACCACGTCGACGCGCTCGACTTCTCGGCCCGGTTCATCCAGGCGGGCGTGCGGCTGCAGCAGGGAGACGAGGTGCTCTACGAGATTCCGACCGAGGGCGAACTGACCGCACCCCGGGCCGTCTCGCTCGACCGCCTCGGCCTGACCGCGACCGCCGGCCGCGTGCTCTTCATGCAGGGCGACGCCTGCAACCTCAAGGCGATCTACACCGATTACGACCTCGTGTTCGCGGGCAACCTGATCGACCGGCTCTACGACCCGGCGGCCTTCCTGCGGGACATCGGCCGGCGGGTGCTGCCGGGGGGGCTGCTCGTGCTCACCTCTCCCTACACATGGCTCGAGGAATACACGCCGAAGGACAAGTGGCTCGGTGGCCGCCGCGAGCACGGAGAACCGCTGCCGACGCTCGCGGGGATCACGCGGGAACTCGACAGGACGTTCACGCTCCTCCACCGCCAGGACATCCCGTTCGTGATCCGGGAAACCGCCCGCAAACATCAGCACACGATCGCCGAAATGACCGTGTGGAGGCGGGCGGCGGAGGCATCTGATACGATGTCCGGATAAGGCGATTCGGCGCCGAGACGTGGCGTGGTCGTCGCATTCCTCGTGAAACGACCTGCATGTCCGGCGGCATCGGTTTCGACCCCAGTCGTGAGTGGCTCGGTATCGACGCGGTCGATCTGGCGGATCCGTTCCGCGTGCTCGGTCTGGAGGCGAATGCGTCCGACCCGGCCGTCGTCACCGCCGCGGCGGGGCGGCTTCTGGAGAAACTCCACGGCGTCGATCCCGGCCCCTTCAAGCGGGCGCACGAGGCGCTCGTGCGGCGGATCGAGACCTCCCGCGACGAGGTGCTCGCTGCCATCTCGGCTCGCACGCCGCGATTCACCCCGCCTCCACCACCAGCCGCCTTGGCGACGCCGCCTCTCGCGCCCGCGCCTCCGGCACCGTGGTCTCCGCCGCCTCCATCGGTGCCCGCGGGAATGATGCCGTCCGAGCCTGGGTCGTCGCTGGCCCCTCCGGTCGAGGCTGAACTCATCCGCGTGCGCCGATCGGCGCCGGTGCGGCGGAAAAGCACGAGCGTCGTGCCGACCCTGCTGTCGCTCATCGCCCTGGCCGCGGTCGGTGTCGCCGCATACCGTTTCTGGCCGCAGCCGGGGGCGACGCGGTCGCCAAGATCATCGCCCGTGGCCGTCGTGATCCCGCGGCCCGAGACGCCGGCACCGGCTCCCTCCCAGCCGCCAACGCCCGTCGCCGCGAACTCCTCAACGGAGCAGACTCCGGTCGTGCCGCCGGCCCCGATGCCGCCGATCGCCCCGCCCGTCGCTCCGCCGACCAACGACACGCCGCCAACGGAATCGCAGCCGCAGCCGTCCCCGCCTCCTGCCCAGCCCGAGCCTCCACCCGCGCCCCCGCAGCCCGATCCGCAGGCCCGCGCCCGCACGGCCGCGGCGATCGACAAGGCGCTGCGGGCCGCGTACGAAGCGATCCGCGCCGGCGAGTTCGACACCGCGGATCGTCAGGTCGCCGCCGCCGCGAGGCTGGCCGAGGACGACGACCAGGCTCGCAGAGTGACCTGCTGGCAACAGTTCGCCCGCTACGCACGGCAGGCGGCCGACTATCGCGAACGGGCGCTCGACGCCGCCAATGCGGGCGGTGATTACGCCATCGGCAAGCAACGCATCGCGGTCGTCGAGTCCACGCCCGAGCGATTCGTGTACCACAAGGACGGCCGCAACGTGCGGGTCAGCCCCCGCGCCGACGTTCCGGGGCCGATCGTGACGGCGATCCTCCGGGCCTGGTTCGCCGCCGCCGACCAACCGGGCAACCACGTGTTCCTGGGGACGTACCTTCTCGCCCGCAGCGAGCCGAACGCCCGCCTGGCTGCCGCGGAATGGAACCTCGCCGGGCAAAGGGGCGAGGACGTTTCCAATCTCGAGCCCCTGCTGCAAGACCCCATCATCCGCGCCGCGGCGGCCGAGTAGCCTGATCGCTTTCCACGCGACGAGATTCACATCCCCAAGGCAGACAAGCCCCGGGCGGAAGCCCGGGGACACTACGCCATACAAGCCCCGGGCGGAAGCCCGGGGACACCGGGATTGTGAGCGAAACCGTTCTGCCTTGGGGGCGGGACGTCGCGGAGCGCGGAGCCCCCCGGCTTCCGCCGGGGGCTTCCATCGGAATGACGCACGAGCCGTTCCGAACAGGATTCCCTGGAAGGCCGCAGCGAACGTCCGGCGACGGGGCATGGGCAACCCCGTCGAGAACGCTTCAAAATGCCGCCTCCAGGATCGGCAGCAGCCGCGCCGGGTCGAGTTCGACGGGGTTGCCGCGCATGCTCGTGCCGCCGGAGTTTTCGGCGAGCCAGCCGAGGCGGTCGCGGGCGAGGCCGAGGTCCCGTAGCCGTCGCGGCACCGCCACGCGGTCGCAGAGGGCCTCGATCCGCGTGGCGAAGGCGGCCGCCGCATCGTGGTCGACGGGCGAGGCGTCGGCGGCCACCGCCCGCTCGAGCGTGGCGAAGTCGCGCTCCGCGGCCGCCAGATTGACCCGCACGGCGACGGGCAGCAGCGTCGCGCAGGCCAGGCCGTGGGGCGTGCCGCATTCGATGCCCAGCGCCGCCGCCACGCCGTGCGCCATGCCGAGGCCCGAGTTCGCCAGCGCGATGCCCGAGAGCAGCGCGGCGTGGGACATCGCCGCCCGCGCCGCCTCGTCGGCGGGATGCTCGACCGCCGTCGGCAACGCGGCCAGCGCCCGCGGCAGCGCCTCGATCGCCAACGCCCGCGGCACGGGCCTCGCGAATCGGCAGACGAACGACTCCACGAGCTGCGTGATCGCGTCCAGCCCCGACGCGGCGGTGGTGCCGCGGTCACAGGTGAGCGTCAGCCGTGGATCGACGATCGCCACCCGCGGCACCATCAGCGGGCTGCGCATGCTCTTCTTAAAGCCGCGGCGCGGGCAGGAGATGACCGCGTTGCGGGTCGCCTCGGCCCCGGTGCCGGCCGTGGTGGGCACGGCGACCACCGGGAGCGGCGGCACGTCGATGGCGAGGCCCCGCCCCACGCCCTCGAGGCGATCGACCACCGCGGCGTCGAAGTCGGCCGCATCGGCAGGCACGTTCGTCGCCAGCGCCGCGACGGCCTTCGCCAGGTCGATCGCCGCACCGCCGCCGACGGCGATCACCACGGCCTCGGCCCGGCCGTTCCGCGGGAGCGCGGCGACCGCCGCCGCGACCTGGTCGACCGTGGGCTCGCCGGCCGTCGTGGCCACCAGTCGCACGCCGAGGCCGAGATTCGCAAGGTCCGCCTCCAACCGCTGCAGGAGGCCGGAGCCGACGAGGCTGTGCCGGCCGCCGACGAGCCACGCCGTCCGCCCCAGGCCGGCGGCGACCGCGGCGACCTCCGCGACGCGCCCGGATCCGAACCGGATGAATGGTGGCACGACGAGGTCGTAGGCGGGCAGCGACGGGCGTGAATCGGTGTCAGGCATGAACGGGCATGGACCGGTGAAACGCGTTCGCCTACCCTAGCCGACTGTGAATCCAGTCGGCCCGAGCAGGATGCGCAGGCCATCGACCCAGGAAACCCTTGGCGTTTCCTGCGGTCGATCAAGTGGAAAAAGTTCATGGATGACTTTTTCCACGAACAGCGAGCCGTACCTTCCTCCGTCCGGCGGCCGACCGCAAGCCACGCCGCGTCAATCCGCCGATCTCATGCCCCTCGCCCATCGTTCCATCCTCGTTCCGACCTGCCCGCATCCGGTCCGGGCCGCGATCCGCCCGCCGGGCTCGAAGAGCATCACCAACCGGGCGCTCGTCTGCGCGGGGCTGGCCCGCGGTGGCAGCCTGCTGACGGGCGCGCTCGACAGCCAGGACACACGGGTCATGGCGGCCGGACTGGCGGCGCTCGGCATCGGCCTCGAGGCCGACTGGGCCGGCGGCACGATCCGCGTGACCGGCTGCGGCGGCGTGCCGGCGGCGACGGCGGCGGTCATCGACTGCGCGGCCAGCGGTACGACGATGCGGTTTCTCTCGGCGGTCTGCCCGCTGGGGCACGGCCGCTATCGGCTCGACGGCACCGCCCGCATGCGGCAGCGTCCGATCGGCGACCTCGTCGAGGCGCTCACCGCGCTCGGCGTGGACGCCGTGGCCGAAAGCCCGGGCGGATGCCCGCCGGTGGTCATCCGCTCGACGGGCCTGCCGGGGGGCGTCGCCCGCGTGCGCGGCGGCACGTCGAGCCAGTTCGCCAGCGGCCTGGCGCTCGCGGCCCCCTGCACCCCGCGCGGCATGCGGATCGAGTTCGAAGGCGAGCTGGTCTCCCTTCCCTACCTGGCGATGACACGCCGCGTGATCGAGAGCTTCGGCGGCCGCTGCGAGGCCGATGGCGACCGTGTCTGGAACATCGCCCCCACCGGATACACGGGCCGCGAATACGCGATCGAGCCCGACGCCTCCGCGGCGAGCTACTTCGTGGCGGCCGCGGCGATCACGGGGGGCAGCGTGCGGATCGAGGGCCTGTCCCGCGGCAGCATGCAGGGTGATGTCGGCTTCTGCGACGCACTGGAGCGCATGGGCTGCACCGTCGAGTGGCGGGAGCCGGCGGGCGGCGGGGAAGGATCGGTCACCGTCAGCGGCCGGGCCGCCCACGGAATCGACATCGACATGAACGCGATCAGCGACACCGTGCCCACGCTCGCCGTGACGGCCCTGTTCGCCGCCGGACCGACGTCGATCCGCAACGTGGCCCACATCCGCGACAAGGAGACCGACCGGATCGGCGACCTCGTCCGCGAGCTGCGGAAACTTGGCGCCGAGGTGCTCGAGCAGCACGACGGCCTGACGATCGTGCCGGGGAACTTGCACGCCGCCAGCCTGGCGACCTACGACGATCATCGCATGGCGATGAGCCTCGCCCTGGCGGGCCTGCGGGTGCCCGGCGTACAGATCGAGGATCCGGACTGCGTCGGCAAGACGTTCCCCGACTACTGGGAGCGGCTGGCCGGCGTGACCGGCATGCCCTTCGTCCCCGCAGGCTGACAATTTCGTCAGCGGGCGGCCTTCTCCAGCACGATCGCCGCCCGTTCGAGCAGCCGATCGACGGCTGCGTCTCGCTCGCCGCGTTCCAGGCCAGCCGCCACCGCCCGGCCCAGGGCCGGATCGGCCGCCACGAACCCGCCGCCGCAGTGCTGGCAATACACCTGCCGACCGAGGAGCATCACGCCGATCTGCAGCGTCCGGCCGCAGACCGGGCACGGCTGGTGGTAGCAAACGTCGTGAACCATCGAAAGCGACCGGCGGATTGGGTTCGGGCCGGGGCGAACGCCGCCCCACGTCCGGCGACAGTCTACGCACCTTCCTGACGGCGGGCAATCACGCCGACCGTCTCGCCAAAACGTCCCCGTTCGAGCGACCGGATGATTTCCCGAATGTCCGGCCTCCGCTAGACTGGTACTGGGGCATGCGGTTCCCCGGCTGCGGCCGGAGCCAATCGCGCACGAATCGAGATGTGGAATGCTGCAACGGCCATGGTTCACCCCGATCGTGGTGGTCTTCTGGTGTTTGACCAGCGGCTGGCTCCTCGTCGAGAAGATCCTGCCTTCGCTGTCACCCGGGTCGCCGCCTGGCTATCAGGCGATGTACACGTCGGAGGCAGGACTCATTCCCGTCGCCTGGACGGTGCAATGGGATGACCGTCCACTGGGGTGGGCGATCGCCGAGAGCCAACGCACCGCTCTGGGCGGGCTGCTCGTGGACAGCCGGATGCACTTCGACCGCCTGCCGCTCGACGAGATCGTGCCCGCCTGGACGTCGCTGTTGGTGCGCAAGGTACTGCCCAAGGAGGGCGGCCTGACGTTCGACGCCCGCGGCCGCCTCACCATCGACGCCACCGGCGAGTTGCGCTCGTTCATGTCGATCGTGAACATCCCCGGCTCGACCGAGCAGGTGCTGCTCAACGGCACGGTCGATTCCGGGACCGTGCGGATTCACGTGCAGGCCGGCGAGATGCGTTACGAGACCACCCGCAACCTGCCCGACGAAATGATGATCGGCGATGAACTTTCTCCACAGGCGACGATGACGGGCCTGTACGAGGGCCGGCGTTGGACCATTCCGGTCTACAGCCCCCTGCGGGCGGGAAGTTCGCCGATCGAGATTCTCCATGCCGAGGTCGGCCCGGAGGAGACGATCTACTGGGAAGGCCGGCTGGTGCGGGTGCATCCCGTCGTCTATCGCGAGGATCCGAGCGGCCACCGCGAACCCCGCAGCCGGTTGTGGGTGGATCGCACGGGTCGGGTGCTGCGACAGGAAGCCACGCTGCTCGGCTCCAAACTGGCGTTCGTCCGCCGTTCCGACGAGGCGGCCGCACGGCTCGCTGCCACGCTCCAAGAAGAGGGCCGTACCGCCGGCGAACAGCCGCCCACCACGGAGGCCGTGCCGTGATCGAGTTCGACCACGTCACCCGCACGTACGCCACGAAGACGGCGGTCGCCGACCTGTCGTTGGCCATTCCGCGCGGCGAGTTGTTCGCGCTGCTGGGCCCGAACGGCGCCGGCAAGACGACCACCATCCGGATGCTCGTCGGCCTGCTGCGGCCGTCGCGCGGGGCGGTGCGGGTCTGCGGCTACGACGTCGTCAAAGATCCGCGGCACGCGCACCTCCACATCGGCTACGTTCCCGACGAGCCGTGCCTGTACGACAAGCTGACGGGCCGCGAGTTCCTCTGGTTCATCGCCGACATGTTCGGCATGCCGCGACATCTCGCCAGCCAGCGGATCGACCGCGAGATCGAGCACTTCGAACTCGGTGAGTTCGCCGACGACCTCTCGGAGAGCTATTCCCTGGGCATGAAGCAGCGGCTCGTGTTCGCCGCCTCGCTGCTGCACGACCCCGACGTGCTCGTGCTCGACGAGCCGATGGTGGGGCTCGATCCGCGGAGCGTGCGGATCGTCAAGGACCTGCTCCAGCAACGGACCCGCGAGGGCATGACCGTGTTCATGTCCACCCACACGCTGGCCATGGCCGAGGAGATGGCCGACCGCATCGGCATCATGGTCCGCAGCCAGCTGCGGTTCCTCGGAACGGTGACGGAACTGCGGGAGCAGATGGCCCTGGAGAGCACGAGCCTCGAGCAGCTCTACCTGCGGCTCACGTCGCCGCTGGCCGGCAGGCAGGCGCGGGAGGGTGAGCCGTGAGCGGCCGCAGCCCCGGGAAGGCGGTCCGGCTCCTCTCGATCGAGGAAGAAGCCCGCCACTTCCTGCACCTCCGGGCGACGGTCGCCTGGGAAACCCTGCGGGCGATGTTCTCCTTCGCGCGGCTGCGGCTGAGCCTCGTCGTGCTCTTGAGCGGCATGTTCTGGGCCTCGCTCTACGGGCTGTTCCTCGAAGCCTTCACGTTCCTCTCCGCCCTGCATGCCGACGTCGTGTCGCTGCTGTTCAACGCCTTCTTCTCGTCGTTGATGGTGATGCTCGTGTTCTCGACGGGCATCCTCCTGTACAGCGGCATGTATTGCTCGAACGAGGCGCGGCTCCTGCTCACCCTGCCGGTCCGGGCGGAAACGATCTTTGGCCACAAGTTCCAGGAGGCCCTGTGGTTTTCGAGCTGGGGCTTCGTGCTCCTGGGCAGCCCGATGCTCGTCGCGTACGGCGTCGAGCGGGAGGCCTCCTGGCCGTACTTCGCCCTCCTCCTCCCCTTCATGATCGCCTTCGTGGTCATCCCGGCGACGATCGGCTGCATGGCCTGCATGGCGATGGTGGCCTGGCTGCCGCGGCTGCGGGTCCACGCCCTGTCGCTGGCCGCGGCAGCCGTCGGTACGGCTGCGATCTGGACCGGATGGTCGATGTTCTCGCCCGGGCGAATCGACACGATGTCGGCCGCGTGGTTCGAGCAGACGTTCGCCCGCCTGGCGATCACCGAGCAGAAACTGTTCCCGAGCTGGTGGCTGTCGAGCGGCCTGATGGAGGCCGCCAGCGTGGGCAGCGGCCCCGGTGGGTCGTTGGCCCCGATCCTGGAGGCGCTGAAGTTTCTCGCGTTGCTGGTCGCCAACGGAATGCTCCTCCACCTGCTGGCCGGTTGGCTCGCTCGGATCGCCTACCGGCGCGGCTACAGCCAGCTCTTCAGCGAGACGCCCCAGCGCCGCCAGCGGCCCATCGGCTGGTTCGACCAGGCGCTCGTCAACCTGGGCTCGACGGCGGGCCGGCCGCTCCGGCTGCTGCTCGTCAAAGACCTGCGGCTGTTCCGCCGCGACATTTCGCAGTGGTCGCAGTTTCTCATCTTCTTCGGCCTGCTCGGCCTCTATTTCCTCAACCTGCGGTCGTTCGTCTACAACAACTCCTATGCCTCGATGATCGGCTTCCTGAACCTGGCGGTCGTGGGACTCATCCTCTCGACGTTCACCACGCGGTTCGTGTATCCGATGATCAGCCTCGAGGGCCGCCGGTTCTGGATACTCGGCCTGCTGCCGGTGCACCGCGACCAAATCGTGTGGTCGAAGTTCCTGTTTTCGTTCGTCGGGGGCGTGATCCCCTGCTCGGCGCTGGTCCTGCTCAGCGACTGGATGCTCGGCCTGCGGGCTCCCCTGGTGCTCGTCCACGAGTTCTGCTGCGTCGTGCTCTGCCTGGGGCTCTCGGGCATCGCCGTCGGACTCGGGGCCCGCATGCCCGAGCTGCGGGAGTCCTCGCCCGCGAAGATCTCCTCGGGGTTCGGCGGCACGCTGAGCCTGGTGATCAGCTCGCTGTTCATCATGCTGGTGGTCATCATCGCGGCCCTCCCGAACCACCTCTTCCTCCTCACCCACGCGCTCGGCCCCACCGCGGTGGCATCCAAGGGGCTGCTGGCCTGGGCCGCCGGGACCGGCGGCATGGCCGTCAGCCTCGCCCTCGTCGCCCTGCTGGGGCTCGCCGCGACCGCGGTGCCGCTCTCGATGGGGCTGCGGTCTTTCCGCCTCCTCGAGCCCTGACCGGGCCGACGGTTACGGGAACGCGCCGGCTACGGTTCCCTTTCCAGACATTTTGAGGTGCAGCATGCCCCCCCTCACGTCCCGCTCCACGGCCATTGCCCCGCGGATCGGCGCTGTCCGCTACCTGAACACGAAGCCGCTCGTGCACGGCCTCGCGGGCCGGGGCATCGACGTGCGGTACGACCTGCCCAGCCGGCTCGCCGATCAACTCGCTGCCGGCCAACTCGACATCGCGCTGATTCCGGTGATCGAACTGTTCCGCCAGGCCGACCACCGAATCGTGTCCGACGCCTGCATCGGATGTCGCGGCCCGGTGATGAGCGTGAAACTGTTCTTCCGCACGGCCCCGAGCCGCGTGACGACCCTGGCGATCGACGAGGGCTCGCGGACCAGCGCGGCGCTCGCCCGCATCCTGCTCGCGGAGCGCCACGGAGTTCGGCCGCACCTCGAGGCTCTGCCGATCGACGCCGGCCTCGGCGACACGCGGGCCGACGCCGTGCTGCTCATTGGCGATCGAGCCCTCGATCGCGGCTCGGCCTCCCATCCCGTCGCCACACGATCCTTCCAGTTGGTCTGGGACCTCGGCGACGAGTGGTGTCGCTGGACCGGACTGCCGTTCGTGTTCGCCGTCTGGGCGGCCCGCCCGGGCGTCGAGACGCGAATCGTCGAGCCCTTGCTGAACGCCGCCCGCGATGCCGGCCGTGCCAACCTCGCGGCGATCGCCGCCGCCGAGGCGGCCGCGCACGGCCTCACCGTGCCGCAGTGCCTTGGCTACCTGCGCGACAATCTGCACTACGAACTCGGGCCCCGCGAGCACGAAGCCGTCTCGCGATTTCGCGGGCTCGCCGCCACAATGGGATTGCTCGGCGAAACGTCCGCCCCCGCGGGCGGCCGCCTGCGAACGGCAAACGCATCCTGATCGACGGGGCACGGAACGGACCATGGAGCGATCAGTCCACGACATTCTCGACGACACGGTCGCCGGCGAGCGGCTCGCGGCACACGACGCGGTCCGGCTCCTCGAGTCCCACGACCTGGCGGCGATCGGCCGTGCGGCGGACGCCGTCAGCCGGCGGCTCCATCCAGAGCCGTATCGCACCTACAACATCGACCGCAACATCAACTACACGAACGTCTGCTCGGCGGTCTGCGACTTCTGCGCGTTCTATCGCGGGCCGAAATCCCCCGAGGGCTACATCCTCGACCGCGACGTGCTTTTGCGGAAGATCGAGGAGACCGTGGCCGTCGGCGGCGACCAGATCTTGCTTCAGGGCGGCATGCATCCCACGCTGCCGCTCGAGTGGTACGAGGAGATGCTGCGCGACATCAAGGATCGTTTTCCCGCGGTCAACGTCCACGGCTTTTCGCCCCCCGAGATCCACCACCTTACGAAGGTGGCGAAGCGGCCGCTGCGCGAGGTGCTCGAGCGTCTCGCGCGGGCCGGGCTCGGCTCGCTGCCCGGTGGTGGAGGGGAGATTCTCGTCGACCGGGTTCGCAAGGCGATCACCCGCGGCAAGGCGCTGACCGACGACTGGCTGGAGGTGAATCGGGAGTGGCACCTGCTCGGCGGCCGGAGCACGGCGACGATGATGTACGGCCACGTGGAAACGCTCGCGGAGCGGATCGAGCACCTCGATCGCCTACGGCGGCTCCAGGACGAGACGGGCGGGTTCACGGCCTTCATCTGCTGGTCGTTCCAGCCAGACAACACCGAGATGGCAGACATTCCGCCGGCCGGTGCCTTCGAGTATCTGAAGACGCAGGCCGTCGCCCGGCTGTACCTCGACAACTTCCCCAACATCCAGTCGAGCTGGGTGACCC
>Ga0315900_10004396_pt1 | contig 19927 bp, 18 predicted proteins | sample LakEriMetagenome_FD_203521 | JGI IMG/M metagenome (GOLD analysis project Ga0315900, IMG submission 203521) | Freshwater fungal communities from buoy surface, Lake Erie, Ohio, United States - Buoy 12 MA114 | ecosystem: Environmental > Aquatic > Freshwater > Lake > Lake biofilm | place: USA: Lake...
TGAGCCCGGATAAGGGCTACGATGGCAGCCTGCGCCTGGCCGGCGTCAGGCTCGGGCCTCTTCGACCCCAGCAGAATTGTGGCGCAGCGCTTTCAAGACGGTTTCGACGATATGCGGTGCGTTAAGACCCGCCTCGTCATACTGTTTGTCCGGCGTGTCGTGATCCTGGAACAGGTCGGGCAGGCGCATGGTGCGGATCTTCAGGCCCGCGTCGAGCAGGCCTTCGTCGCTTGCCATGGTCAGCACATGGGCGCCCAACCCGCCGATCGCCCCTTCCTCGACCGTGACGATCACCTCGTGGCTGGCCATCAGGCGGCGGATCAGATCCTCGTCGAGTGGCTTGGCAAAGCGCAGGTCGGCCACCGTGGTGGACAGGCCCTTGGCCTCCAGTGCATCGGCTGCCTTGAGTGCTTCGGCCAGGCGCGTACCGAGCGAGAGCAGTGCGACCTTCGTCCCCTCACGCACCACCCGGCCCTTGCCGATTTCGAGCCGCTCCGGAACCTCCGGCAGCGGCACGCCGATGCCGTTGCCGCGCGGATAGCGGAAGGCGATCGGGCTGCTGTCGTGGCAGACGGCGGTGTAGGTCATGTGGACCAATTCGGCTTCATCGGCAGCAGCCATGACCACCATGTTGGGCAGGGTGGCGAGGTAGGTGATGTCGAAGCTGCCGGCGTGGGTTGCGCCGTCCGCCCCGACCAGTCCGGCCCGGTCGATCGCGAAGCGGACCGGCAGGTTCTGGATTGCCACGTCATGGACCACCTGATCGAAGGCGCGCTGCAGGAAGGTGGAATAGATCGCGCAGAACGGGCGCATGCCCTGCGCGGCGAGACCGGCGGCAAAGGTCACCGCGTGCTGTTCTGCAATGCCGACATCGAAGCTCCGCTCGGGATGGGCCTTGGCGAACTTGTCCACGCCGGTGCCGCTTGGCATGGCGGCAGTTATCGCGCAGATTGTCGGATCACTGTCCGCCAGCTTGGCCAAGGTTTCCCCGAAGACATTCTGGTAGGCCGGGGCCTTGGCCGGAGCCTTGACTTGCTCACCAGTGATCACGTCGAACTTCTGGACGCCGTGATATTTGTCGGCGCTGGCTTCGGCCGGGGCATAGCCCTTGCCCTTCTGCGTGACGACATGGATCAGGCAGGGCCCTTCGGCGGCATCACGCACATTCTCCAGCACCGGGATCAGGTGCTCAAGATTGTGCCCGTCGATCGGGCCAACATAATAGAAGCCCAGCTCCTCGAACAGGGTGCCGCCCATCGCCAGGCCGCGGGCGAACTCGTCAGTCTTGCGCGCCGCGACGTGGAGCGGCTCGGGCAACTTGCGCGACAGCTTGCGGGCCACCTCGCGCAATTCAAGGAACGGGCGCGATGAAACGATCTTGGCCAGATAGGCCGAAAGCCCGCCGACCGGCGGCGCAATCGACATATCGTTATCGTTCAGGATCACAACCAGCCGATTGCCGGCCTGCTCGGCGTTGTTCATCGCCTCGTAGGCCATGCCGGCGCTCATCGCGCCGTCGCCGATTACGGCAATGCCTTTGCCCGGCTTGCCCGAAAGCTTGTTGGCGATGGCAAAGCCCAGTGCCGCCGAGATCGAGGTGGAGCTGTGTGCAGCACCGAACGGATCGTATTCGCTTTCGCTGCGCTTGGTGAAGCCGGACAGGCCCCCGCCCTGGCGCAGCGTCCGGATCCGCTCACGTCGACCCGTGATGATCTTGTGGGGATAGGCCTGGTGGCCGACGTCCCAGACCAGCTTGTCGTCCGGTGTGTTGAACACATAGTGGATCGCGACGGTCAGCTCGACCACGCCAAGGCCCGAGCCCAGATGCCCGCCCGTGGTGCCCACTGCACTGATCATCTCTGTGCGCAGCTCATCGGCGAGCTGGCGGAGCTGCGCTGGGGTCAACTTGCGCAGGTCGTCGGGAACATTAACCGTGTCGAGCAGGGGCGTTGCAGGATTCTGACTCATTCACAGGCCCTTACACGCTGGATATTGTGGTGTCGATTGAGACTATCAGGCAGGATCAGTGCAGGACCAGAGGAGAATTGCGATGAGCCTGCCTGCCGCTAGTGCCCCCGTCTGCTTCGTACTGACTGCCGACCGGGTGCGGTCAAAGCCATTCTATGCCAATGTGCTGGGCCTCCGCCTGCTGGGCGAAGACAGTCATGCCGCAACGTTTGACCTTGGCAATCGCACGCCGCTGCGGTTGACGGAGCTGCCCGGTCACCGCGCTTCAGGGCACACAGTGATTGGCTGGAACGTCGCGGATATCCTTGGCACGGTACGCGCGTTGGCGAGCAAAGGCGTGACGTTCACTGTATATGATGGCTTTGGGCAGGACGCGAACGGCATCTGGCACTCACCCGATGGCGGCGCGAAGGTTGCCTGGTTCGCCGATCCCGATGGCAACGTCCTTAGTCTGACGCAGATCGGTTAGGAGCAGCGCGCGCAGACCCCGCGCAGTTCCACCACCGGGCGGATATCGGCAAAACCGGCACCGCGCGCCGCATCGACCAGCGCACCAGTCAGCCGGTCATCATCGATGTGGACCACGCGGCTGCAGACGTCGCAAATCAGGAAAATGCAGTCATGCCGACAACCCGGATGGGTATTGGCAATATAGGCATTGGCGCTTTCCACCCGCCGCGCCAGGTTGGTCTTCACGAAGAGGTCAAGGATCCGGTAGACGGAATTGGCCGCTACCCGCTTCCCCCGGCCTTTCGAGACGTTTTCGGCGATGTCATAGGCCGAAGCCGGGCGGTCCTGTGCGGCCAACACGTGGAACACCTCGGCCCGCATGTCGGTCCATTGCTCCCCGGCCTCGATCAGCGCGGCGCGCGCCGCGTCGATCAACCGTGGACCGGAATGCTCATGGTGATGATGCAGGCTTGCCATGGCGGCAGTATAGGCTGGAACGGGCCGCTGGTGAAGCCCGCGTCGGGCTGTCGCTTCAGCGAGTGCGATCCGGCAGCGGTGCCGCCGCTTCGGCCTTGGGGATTACCTTGCCGGACAGGCCCTCTTCGCTCTGCGCCCACATGCCACCAACCAGCAGCGCCGCGCCCAGCACAAAGCCAAGACCAAAAGAGCGGAGCAGATCGGATTTAAACAGGCCCATGACGAACGACATCTCGTGAATGAATATCGCAAGCTGCCATGCGAAAAAATCGCTTACCGTCGAGTGAACATTTCAGGCACCTGCCCAGTCGCGCGACGAAACGACCAACTGTTGCGACCAAGCGATGGATCAATGCCGGAAGTGGCGCATCCCGGTGAAGACCATGGCCAGTCCGGCGGCGTCGGCCGCAGCGACAACTTCCTCGTCACGAATCGATCCGCCAGGTTGGATAACCGCCGTGGCTCCGGCTTCGGCTGCAGCCAGCAAACCGTCAGCGAAGGGGAAAAAGGCGTCGGAAGCAACAGCGCTGCCCACCGCCCGGCTTTGCGTCCAGCCGAACTTCTGGGCGGCTTCGGCGGCCTTCATTGCGGCAATGCGCGAGCTATCGCGGCGGTTCATCTGCCCAGCGCCGATCCCGGCGGTAATCCCGTCCTTGGCATAGACGATGGCGTTCGATTTGACGTGGCGTGCGACGGTCCAGGCGAACAGGCAGTCCTTCAATTCCTGGTCAGTTGGCGCGCGCTTGGTCACAACCTTGAGGTCGCCAGCGCCGATTGCGCCATTGTCGCGGCTCTGGACCAGCAGTCCCCCAGTAATCGGCTTGACCATCAGTCCGCTGCGGCGCGGGTCGGGCAGATCGCCGGTAAGCAGGAGCCGGAGGTTCTTCTTTTTCGCGAAGGCAGCGATGGCAGCCTCATCGGCATCCGGCGCGACGACCACTTCGGTGAAGATCTGGCAGATCGCCTCGGCGGTCGGCCCATCGAGCGGGGTGTTGACCGCAACGATCCCACCGAAGGCCGAAACGTCATCGCACTGGAGCGCGCCGGTCCAGGCTTCGAGCAAGCTTGCGCCCTGGGCAACGCCGCAGGGGTTGGCGTGCTTCACGATCACCACAGCCGGGTCCTGGCCGCGGAATTCTGCGGCCAGCTCCAGCGCGGCATCGGCGTCATTGTAATTATTGTAGGACAGCTCCTTGCCCTGAATCTGCCGTGCCTGAGCGATGCCATGACTGTGTGGCCCGCGGGGCACATACAGCGCGGCTCGCTGGTGCGGGTTCTCGCCGTAGCGCAGTTCTTCGGCCCGCTGGCCGATCACGGCCAGCGTTTCCGGGAAGGTTTCCTGCTGGTCGGCGAAGGCGAACCACTGGCTGATCATGCTGTCGTAAGCTGCCGTTGCGGCATAGGCCCGTGCCGCCATCAGGCGGCGAAAATCATAGGAGGTCGCGCCATCATTGGTTTCCAGTTCCGCCAGCAATCCGGTGTAGTCCGCTGGATCGGTGACGATCGTTACATAGGCATGGTTCTTCGCTGCCGAACGGACCATGGACGGACCGCCAATGTCGATGTTCTCGATGATTTCATCACGGTCTGCGCCCTTGGCCACAGTCGCTTCGAACGGGTAGAGATTGACCACCACCAGGTCGATCGCGCCAATCTGGTGTTCGGCCATGGCGGAGGCGTGCTCGGGATTGTCGCGCACTGCCAGCAGCCCGCCATGAACCTTAGGGTGCAGCGTCTTAACCCGGCCATCCATCATCTCGGGAAAGCCGGTCAGCTCTGAGATGTCCTGAACGCTGAGCCCGGCGTCGCGAAGTGCCTTAGCCGTACCACCGGTCGAAACCAGCTGAACCCCGCGCGCTGCCAGGGCCTGCCCAAGCTCCACCAGCCCGGCCTTGTCGGACACCGAAAGCAGTGCCCGGCGGATCGCTACCTTGCTCACTGTAATGCTACCCCATCTTCTTCAGCAGCCAGGCAAAGTTGCCCCCGCCGCGTGATACCATGCCCTGCAACACCAGCTGCTGCACTGGCTGCGGACGACCGAGCCCATCGGCCCAGAGGCTTTCCTCTACCGTCACTCGCCCGCCAGCACGGAACTGCCAATACGAACCGTCGGGCAGGGCCAGCCCCGCCCCCTGGCCATCCTCGCTAAGGCCAACCTCGATCCCGGAGCCAAGGTGGAACCGGATCGCGAAGCTGACCTTTCCGCTCTTGCCCTTGCCTCCGGCGGGAACCAGCAGGTCCTCGCCGCGCAGCTCGGTGCCTTCATCGCGCAGGATCAGGATGCGCCGGTGCGTCAGGCCATAGCGGGCGACATAACCATTGTGGCTGGCTTCTAGCCGGGTCGCGCCACTGAGCTTCTCACCGGCAATCGTGCGCCGATCGACCTCGACCTCGGAGACACCACCGCCAATCCGACCATTGATCAGCACGGCGGTCGAATTGGCATCGTCGAGCACCAGGGTTGAATGGGCGGCCGTAGCGCGCAAGCCCTGTTCGAGCCGCACCGGGATCAGTCCGCCGGCGCAGGCCGCACCGCCACAGTTGATGACGATCCGCTGGCCCTGATGGGACAGCTCGAAAGCCAGGGTCGAGGCACAGCCGGTGCGGGCATGTTTCGCCAGCGGCGGCGGTGCGGCATCGAACTGAAGGATCGACTTTTGCGCAACGACCCGCTGGTAGCCCCACTGCCGCACGTCGCGCAGCGGACGGGTTCGGACCCCCGAAGCCGCCACCAATGCTGCCACTTCGTCGGCATCGACGGCCCAGCCCCCCTGCCACGATCCGAGCGAGCCATCGCCATGAGTCAGTGCCAGCAGCGGTGGGACCAGCAAAGCGGTGATCGCTTCGATCGCGGCCGGCGGATCGCGGCGCACCGCCTGGTAGCAGGCGCGCAGCTTTACCAGCAGGGCGATGGCCTCCATCTGTCCGAGTGGACTGCGCGAAAGGACGCCGCCATCGTCGCCAACCAGCTCACCCAGCGCCTTGATCAAGCCCGCTTCGCCATAGAGACGACGCGGCTTGCCATCGGGCAGCAGCAGCCCGGCCGCGACGATTCCGCACCAGCCGGAAACTTCGCCCAGCAGGTCCTCCGCCCGACCGACATTCTTGTCGAGCCACCGGGCGGTGTCGTTCATCGCCGCCAGCACCCGGGCGCGCTGCGTCTTGTCACTGCCGGAAAGGATCAGCGGCGCATGGATCAGCCAGTTAAGCTCGCGCATGCCGGCATTGGCCAAGGTCCAGGCCGGACCCTTGCCGGGCTTTGCAGGGGGTGAAGGGTTGGCAGCCAGCCAGGCTGCCAGAACCCGCTCGGCCACCGGCACGACCTGTTCACGAGCGGCGCAGGCCTCAAGATCCGCCAGCCAGGCGAATGAATGCACCGCCCGTTCGAGTGGCGGCGTCAGCCGGGCGGCGCCTGCGAAATCAATCTGCGCAATCGGTGCCTTGACGCCGTGAACGAGAAAGTGCCCCGCCCTGAGTGCGGTCCCGGCCACCTTGTTGCCAGGCAGCGGATTGAGCACAGTGGCCAGCAGCCGCGGCTTGGAGGGCTTGCGGAACGGTGCCGCCAGAGTCGATCCCGGCACACCCAAACGATAGGCCATGCGGAGCAGGCGTTCGCCGGCACCAAGCACCGGAGGATTGAAGTCTGCCAGGGCCAAGGCCCGGCCGGGTTCGATCAATTCGCTTTGAACTTCGGGCTTGGCGGCGGGGGTAATCGTTGCTGCCTCGCTTTCGCCTCCCAGAGGGATCGCGATGTCGGCCTCGGTGGAGCTGTTGGCAGACGCGGCGGCCGGGGCATGTTCATCGCGTGGCGGATTCATCGCCTCGGCCATGCTAGTCCTGCCCCTTGAGCGCAGCGATATTGGCGGCATAGCGCTCCGGACCGCCGCGGAAGGTTGCCGTTCCGGCCACCAGCACATCGGCGCCGGCGGCAACGCAGAGCCTTGCCGTTTCGACATCGACTCCGCCATCGACCTCAAGCCGGATGTCGCGCCCGCTTTTGTCGATGGCCTTGCGCACAGCCTCAATCTTGCGAAGTTGGCTGTGGATGAAGCTTTGCCCGCCAAACCCGGGATTGACGCTCATCACCAGGACCAGGTCGATCTCGTCGATCAGGTAGTCGAGCATTTTTGCCGGTGTGCCGGGATTGAGCGAAACGCCAGCCAGCTTGCCGAGCCCCTTGATGGCCTGCACTGTGCGGTGAATGTGAGGCCCAGCTTCGGGGTGGACCGTGATGATGTCCGCCCCGGCCTCGGCAAAGGCAGCAAGATAGCTGTCTACTGGGCTGATCATCAGGTGCACGTCGAGCGGCTTGTCGGTGTGCGGGCGCAGTGCCTTTACCACCATCGGCCCAATGGTAATGTTGGGCACGTAATGGCCGTCCATCACATCGACGTGGATCCAGTCTGCTCCGGCTGCGTCGATCGCGCGCACTTCCTCGCCCAGCCGGGCAAAGTCAGCGGAAAGGATCGACGGCGAGATCAGCGGGGCAGGCATGGCAGGCGCAAGGTACTCCCTGCCAACGGCGTTACCCACCACATCTGGTGCCCACAACCGGCAGAGCGGCGTTTTCCACACGCTATCTGGCGCAAAAGTGGGACTTGTGCGCCTCTTGTGGCGATTGACCTCGCGGCGGGACCGCGTCACACCGCAAGGTATGAATCCGCAGCGCACGCCCGAGCAATCGCAGGCCTTGCTGGCGTGCGAAACTCGCCTGGCCGAAGGGCGCGTTCCCGCCTGTCTTGGTGGGGTGGTGGTGCCACCGGGGCAGTACCGGCTGGCGGAGAATGCTTTTCTGCTCCATGCTGAAGATGGCACCCGGTTCATATATCGACGGGGGCAGGGCATCACTGTTCAGCGCGCCGCAGGGGGCGACCGTGCCGCAGAAGAACTGTGGCTCAATGGCAGCATTTACGCCGCCGTAGCCTGCCTCAACGGGTTCTTGCCACTCCACGCCTCGGCAGTGGCGCATGATGGGCAGGTCATTGCCTTCACCGGGCCGGCCGGGGCTGGCAAGTCCACCCTGGCGGCCGGGCTCGGACGATTGGGCATGCCGCTGTTTTGCGACGATACCTTACTGGTTGACCTTGCTGACCGGCGCCACCCGGTGTGCATGCCAGGTCACAAGCGCCTGAAGTTGCGGGACGATGCCCTGAGCCTGACTGGCGCTGCCGTTGCCGGCCCAGTGGGGGCGGGAACCGGCAAGAGCTATGCCCGGCCGATTGCAGGAGATGTTGCTGCGCCCTTGCCGCTTGGTGAGCTGATCGCCCTTGCGGACGGCGAGGACTTCTCCTGGCAAGCGGTCAACGGGGCGCAGCGGCTGGCGCTGCTGAACGAGGCATCAGACCATCACACCCACGACCTGTTTCTGGCCGCCACCAGACCATCGCGGTCCGGCATCTTTGCGCTGTGGGCCTGGCTGGCTGGCGCCGTGCCGATGGCCCGGTTGACGCGCCCGCGCGGAGCGGCAAATTTCGATGCAGTGCTGGCCCGCGTGGCCGAACGGATTGGCGGGCAGGAGCAAGCGTAATGACCAAGCCACTGGCCAAGGCCACCGGCAGCTTCACGGAAACCGAAATCGACGACGAAACCGTGGTAATGAGCCTCGACAGCGGCGATTTCTTTTCACTGACGGGTACGGCCCGCTCGATCTGGCAACTGCTCGATCACGGGTACCATCGCGACGGCCTAGTTGCCGCTCTGGCCGAGGAGTATGGCGTTGCGGGGGAGGCCATTGCCGGCGATGTCGACGCTTTCCTGAGTGAGCTGACGGCTATGGGACTGTTGGGCGCGCGATGACTCGCTGGTACCTGACCGTGGCCGAGGCTGCGGCGCTGCTGTTGCTGGCGCGCCTGCTCGTGGCCGGGCCGCGGTTAGGCTATTGGCGGACCTGGTTGGGGCCATTGATTGAGCGGGGCGCCAGCACCGGACCGGCCACAGTCGATTATCGCTTGGCACACGCGGTGGAACGCGCGGCGCGGCGCCTGCCAGGCGTCTACAAATGCCTGCCGCGCGCCCTCGCACTGCATTGGATGTTACGACGTCGGCAGCGACCAAGTGAGCTGGTGATTGCAGTGCTGCCAGGGCCTCGCCGGGGCACGATCGATGACCTTCATGCCTGGGTGGAAATGAACGGCGCGGTTCTCATCGGCGAACTGGACCTGCCGTTCCGGCCAGTCGGCCGCTTTGGCGGGGATCGATGGGGCTAGCCAGACCTAGAGATATGCGTTATTACCTATGCTGAACTACATAGGTAGTTAATCGGATATCCTTGGGGTCTAACGATGAAACAGCAGCCGAAGATCTGGACCAAGCCTGAACTGGCCAAGCTCGGGAAGTTGGCCGATGTGGCCGGCCCAGCAGGTCGCGGGATCGAGGGTGGTCCCAATGCCAAATCTTGAAGCAGCGCTCATCAGCAGTAACCTGCAGCAGTGATAGCAGCCTACGTCGGCGATCTTGCCGCGTTGGTCATCGACCGGATTGCAGGAGCGCTGGGGAAGTACACGGATCGGCGTCCGGTCACCACGATAGCTGGTGGCGCAACGCTGTTGAGCCTGAACTCCGGAACGGCCGCATGCGACACGGTGTTTTATGGCTGGCTGGACAATGCCGCACAGCTTGCCGCTGAGTTGGGCTTGCCACCGGAGGCTGATCCGGCAGCGATTTATAGTAAGAGTCTGAAACGATGGGGTGACGGGGCTGACCGCCGTGTCATCGGAAACTATTGCGCGATCACTTCGCTACCGGGGCATAGGCTCAGACTTGTCCGGTCCCCTTGGTCGGCGCCGCCGCTACACTTCGTGGCAAACTCACGATTGTGCATGGCCAGCAACATCCTCGGTGCGTTGTTTGCTGCCGGCCAGCCCCGCGAAGTTGATACCGATTATGTGGCGGATCAGTTGCTGCAGGATCACCACGATTGCGAGCCTCGCGGATGGTATCGTGGTGTGGGTCGGGTTCCACTCGGCTGCAGCGCCTTGATTTCGGCTGGCGGCGTTCATCTGCACCGCTTTTACGACCCGTGCGATGTGCCCCAGATTCGATTTCGATGCGATGAAGACTATGTCGAAGCGGCCCGACAGTTGCTCAATGAGGCAGCGCAAGCCGCACTCGCCGGCGCCAGTAAACCTGCCATCATGCTGTCAGGCGGACTGGACAGCGCACTCGTAGCGGATGCCTTGTTGACCCATCTGCCAGCCGATCGCCGGCTGCCAAGCTTTACCTTCACCCCCTTGCCAGGCTGGGATGGGCAGGTCGGGCCACATCATTACGGCAACGAACGGGCTCTTGTTGGCGCTTTCGCCGAGTGCCATCCGCAGCTGCAACCGCATTTTCCGGATTCATCGCAGCATGGGTTCGATTACCGTCTGCGGGAATTGCTGGCCGCCTGTGAAGTGCCCAGCGCCAATGTGGCCAATGTCGGGATATTTCACGGCCCGTGGGAAGCCGCCAAGGTCGCCGGCTGTGATGTTATGGTCACAGCCGATCTGGGCAATTTTACAATCAGCAACGAGGCACCCTGGTACGCGAGCGAGTACTTGCTGCGTGGTCGATGGTTGGCGCTTTGCGCCGCGGTGCGCTCGGCCCCGACCGACGATCGGCCGCTGTGGCGCAAGCTGGCCGCACTATCCCTTTTGCCCTTGCTGCCACGGCGCTCGCAGGGCGCGCTTCGCCACTGGTTCGCGGCGGCTCCGCAGGACTGGAATCGGCTGGTTTCCATGGCCAGCGACGAGACCCGCGCGGCACACAGTGTGCGTCGTGGTGCGGACCGGCAGTTAGCGATCGGCACCCGTCCGCGCAGCCGCCGAGACTGGATCCTTCGGGCCTGGCAAAGTGCGGACAGTGGTGAGGATATCGACCTCGGCTTTGAGCGAATGCACGGGATACGAAAGCGGGATGTCACTGCCTGGCGGCCGCTCGTCGAGTTTTGCATGGGACTACCGACGGAGCAATTTGTCAAAGGTGCGGAACATCGGCGATTGGCGCGCCGCCTGGCTATTGGGAGGTTACCCGAGCAGCAGCGCCTCAATGCCCGTTATGGACTGCACCATCCCGACTGGCACGAGCGTCTCGGACGGCGCCGGAACGAATTGAAAGACTATGCGCTGCGCATTGCGGATCACCCGGTGATGGGCAAGATGATCGATACGCAGCGAATGGTGGCCCTGCTCGACGATTGGCCTGCAGATCCGCCACTTGATCCTGCCGAAGCCTGGCCCCGCAGTTTCGCCATTACCCGCGCAGTAACGGCGGCGATGTTTATCGGGCACGCCGAGGGGCGCAATGCTCTTTAGGTCCCCGGCGATAAAGTGGCAGGCGGTCAGTTTGGGTGTCCTGATGATACTCTCGGCAGTGACCGAGGGGATTGGGCTGGTCATGCTCGTCCCGCTACTTGAAGCAGTTGGCAGCGGTGGAACGTCTGGAACCTTGTTGCCGACCCCGTTTGCCGATTTCGACTATGCGCTCAGCCTCGGAAGCATGCTCGCCCTGTTTGTCGGGCTGATTGCGATCCGCAGCCTGCTGGTTGTGGCTCGCACATCCAGCGCAATCCGGTTCGAATCAACTCTGGCCAACGGGTTGCGGCTGCGGGCATGGCAGGCGATGCTCCATTGTGATTGGCGGGAGTTGTCGGGAATGCGGCGGAGCGAAAGCGCCAGTCTGCTGATCTCGTCACTTGATCGCGTGGGATATGGCCTGTCGCAACTGATAGCTGCCATTTCAGCCCTTGTGACCCTCGGGATGTTAAGCCTGGCTGGCTTTCTGATCGCACCTCAAGTTGTGGCAGTTTTGGTTGGCTTGGGCATAGCGGTATTGGCAGCCTATTACGGTCTGAGGCGCCGCGCCGCGCGACAGGGAGAGGCGCTCATCCGGTCGCAAGCGACTGTCTATGCATCGCTGAGCGAAGGAATGGCGGCGTTGCGGGCAGTCAAGGCGCACAAGGCCGAATCCCAGGCTTACAGGATACTTGAAAGCGGTTTGGCCCGGCTGGCGGAAGGACACCGGGCTTTTGTGCGCGACAAGGCTTTAGGGACGTTTGCACTTCATGTGGGGGGTGCGCTTACCTTGAGCGTGCTTGCTTGGCTGGCCGTCACGAAATGGGGCCTTGGTCTGGCTTTGTTTCTGCCATTGATAGCACTCTTCGTCAGAGCATTACCGTTGCTGGCGACGGTTCAGGAAGCCTGGCAAAGCTGGGCGCATGCGCGACCGGCACTGGTTGAGGCGGAGCAACTGATCGCCCGGCTTGAGGCTTGCCGCGAGCCCGCCGACGAATCAGGAGAGATCTTGCGGTTTGCCGCGACACTGACGCTGGCCAATCTGAACGTCCGGTTTGCCGGGCAGGATGTGGCTGCAGTGGATGATGTGTCGCTCACAATTCCGCGCGGATCGATTACTGCCATTGTTGGGCCTTCAGGTGCCGGGAAAAGTACCCTGGCCGATGTCTTGGCGGGACTGCTTGCGCCCGATTCCGGTGAGCTCTTGCTGGATGGCATTGCGCTCGACCCGGCCCGGCGCCGCGCCTGGCGCGGGGCAGTGGCCTATGTCGAACAGGACCCGGTCCTGCTTACCGCCTCGGTCCGCGGCAACCTAATGTGGGCCGCACCGGCCGCAACCGAGGCGCAGTTGTGGCAGGCACTTGATGATGCCCAAGCGGCGGACTTTGTTCGGGCGCTCCCTGCAGGCCTGGACACACTGCTGGGTGACGGCGGGCGGCGTCTTTCGGGCGGGGAGCGTCAGCGGCTGATGCTGGCGCGGGCCTTGTTGCGCGATCCCCAACTCCTGATTCTCGATGAGGCAACCAGCGCGCTGGATGCGGCGAACGAAGCTGCGATTGTCGCCGCCTTAAGGCGCCTGCGCGGTCAGATCACCATGTTGCTGATCTGTCACCGCGGCAGCCTGCTCGAACTGGCGGATCAGGTGGTTCGGCTTGATGCCGGGCGACTGGTTGACGAAACCTGAGCGGCGAACCAAATGATGGACAGTTCACTGGCGATTAAGCCGTTACGTATTAGGCAGGGGGAAACCAATGGGGGTTCAGGCGCTCGGCCGTCGCTGGCCTCGGTCCGCCAGCTCCCGCTCCCCAACAAACAGGAAGACCACGCGATGAACCTGCCCCGACGTGTCCGCGCCGCGGCCCTTGCACTTGTTGCACTTTCGCTGGGATCGGCCAGTGCCGTTCCGCTGGCCGCCCAGCCAGGCGCCACGCCGCCGGCTGGTTGTACCGGGCCGGCGAGTGCGACCTGGCTGAATGTCGTGGTGGAAGGTGTGCGGAACGGCAACGGGCTGATCGCGATCACGCTTTATGCTGACATCCCGTCGAAGTTTCTGGTCCGCAAGGGCTCGCTCTATGTCGGCCGGGTCGATGCCACGGCTGGGACCACCCGTGGCTGCATCTTCGTCCCCAAGCCTGGCGTCTATGCAGTGGCGATCTATCACGATGAGGACGGTGATCAGTCGTTAGATCGCAGCGGGATCGGACTGCCGACCGAAGGCTTCGGTTTCTCCAACAATGCGCCGACTCTCGCCGGTCTGCCACAGTTCAAGGCGGTGCGGCTCAATGTTGCGAAGACTGGTCTGACCTCGCGGATCAGTCTGCGCTACCCGTAAATCTCCGGCAATTCGCGCGGCGCCTGGTCTTCGGCCAGGGCAAATGCGCGCGGATCGTCTACGTCGAGCCACCAGGCTTCGCCGATGTCCATGGTCGCAGCGCGGCCGGCATCGGCCAGCCGCTGCATTCCTTCGGACAGACTACCAGCCTGCCCCGCATCGATCGCTGCCCGGATTGCGGCGGCCAGTTCGGGTGTGGCCAGAAAAGCTCCGCAATCAACTGCATCATAGGGCGCAATGGTCTTTCCAATGGCGCGGATAAAGCCGTCTGCACCGGTCCGGACCCAGGTGGCATCATCGGGATCGATCAGGGGGTGATCGGTGCGCCGGTCAATCGCGAGGGTTACGCCGCGATCTGGCCCTCCTTGCCGGGCCAGCTGCGTGAGGATTGGGCCGGAGAAGATATGATCGCTCATCATCAGCAGGTAATTGCCATCGGTCGCTGCAGCGCCGGCCATGACCGACCAGCCGTTCGGCTTTGACCAGTCCGCCACTCGAACTGGCTCCACGTTGATTCCTGTCCGCTCCGCCAAGGCTGGCAGGCCTGACTCCAGCCGGTCGGCCTCATGGCCGGTCACAACGACCACACGGTGCGCCCCGGCCGACTTGGCCTGGCGCACCCCCAGCTCCAGCAACGGCACCCCGGCAATCGGGGTCAGCGGCTTGGAATCGGAAATGGCCCGCAGGCGGCTGCCGAACCCGGCGGCGATGATGACGGCGTCCATTGGCTGTTCCCCAAACGGAAACGGCGCCGGAAACAATCCGGCGCCGTTCCTTGATTCAGTCGTTCCGCTTACTCGGCAGCGATGGCCGGAGCAGCAATGTAGTCCTCGACCATCTGGGCGGCCAGATCGTCGTTGAACTGCTGCGGCGGGTGCTTGCAGAAATAGGCCGATGCACCAATCACGGCCCCGCCTTCACCGCGGTCCAGCGCCAGCTTGGCGCAGCGGATCGCGTCCATCACGCAGGCGGCCGAGTTCGGGCTGTCTTCGACCGAGAGACGCAGTTCCAGTTCCATCGGCACGTTGCCCCACTGCAGGCCTTCGAGGCGCAGGAAGCACAGCTTGTTGTCCTTCTGCCACGGAACATAGTCCGACGGGCCGACGTGGATGTTCTCGTCTTCAAGGCGCTGGGCCAGCATGGCCTGAACGGCTTCGGTCTTCGATTCCTTCTTCGAACCGAGGCGCTGGCGGTCCAGCATGTTCATGAAGTCGGTGTTGCCACCGGTGTTGAGCTGATAGGTCCGCTCAACTGTAACGCCGCGGGCGGCGAACAGGCTGGACAGCACGCGATGAACGATCGTGGCGCCAACCTGGGCCTTGATGTCGTCACCCACGATCGGGATGTTCTTGGCGCGGAACTTGGCTTCCCATTCCGGGTTGCTGGCGATGAACACGGGCATGCAGTTGACCACGGCAACGCCGGCTTCAAGCGCACAGTCCATGTAGAATTCGGTCGCAGCCTGCGAACCGACCGGCAGGAAGTTGATCAGGACTTCGGCGCCCGAATCCTTGATCGCCTGAACGATGCGGTCCTTATCGGCCTCGGGCTCGCTGGCCACGATGAAGCCCTTTTCGCCAACCGTGGTCATGTGCGGAGCAACGCCGTCCGAAACCATGCCCATGATGACCTTGGCACCGGTGGCCGGCACGTCAGGCTGGAACACGGCAGTGTTGTTCGGCTTGGCGAAGATCGCTTCGGCGATGTCCTTGCCGACCTTGCGGGCGTCAACGTCGATGCCGAGGACGAAGGAAACGTCGCCCGCGCCGTAGCCGCCGATCTTGTCGTGGATCAGACCCTGCGAGGAATTGTTCTGGCGATAGTACTCAACCCCCTGGACCAGCGAGCTGGCGCAATTCCCAACGCCAATCATGGCGACCTTGATGGGCTTCATTATGTCTCAATCCTTCTCGAGCGGCGCTCAGCAACCTTCGCAAAGGCCGCTGCATTGTGAAATCGCGCGCCAAAAGCAAGAAGTTTGGCGCAGGTCAAGCCGAATGGCGCCAAGACGCTCGCGGAAAGACCGCCAGCGCCCCGTTCATCCGGTGTCGATTTTCACGGTATTCCTGATGAATACCGCTGTTCGTCGACATGTGCCTGCGCAATGCAGGCTTAATAGCATAGCACCAATCGCGATTCGAGCAAATCACCTGCTTTGCCCGGTCGTATGGCGGCGCCGCGCAGGTCGGTTCATTCGGCCGGATGGACCTTTTCGGGCAGAAAGGCATATCCGGTGCGGGCGACATTGCGCTCTATTGCGCCAGGATCCTCGCGGAACTGGGTGCTGAGCCGCGCGTAGAAACGCCACTGGACGAAGAAAAAGGTTAGCACGGCATAGGCGGCAATCATGATGAACCCGGCCGCCCAGGCCTCGGCCAGACCAAATGGCACCAGGGTCCATAGGAAAGTATTGCGGCGGCCCGAAACAAGCCGGAAACGCCGCTCGATTGGTCCGGCATCGTCCAGCTGGGTTCCGGCCAGGCGGCGGAAAATCTCGCCCTGCAGGGCCTCGGCCAGGGCAAAGAACACAATTAGCGCGGCCACCGCCCAGGCCCAGGCCGTCTCCAGCCAGACGGCTATCCCGACGTACCAGAGGTATTCTACAATCTTGTCGCCGACGTGCTCCAGGTCACCCCACGGCGAGAACTCGTAGCGGGTTCTGGCAAGCTTGCCGTCCACGCCATCGAGCGGCCCGATCAGGAGCGCCAATAGCAGCGCAGGCCAGACCGCTCCGCTGGCAAACAGCCAGGCGGCATAGAGTCCGAGCAGGAAGATCGTCACCGACAGCATGTTGGGGGTGATTGGGGTCGGGAGCAGCAGCCGCGTGAGCAGGTTCTCGATTGGAGGGTGGAGAAACCTGGCCGGCCAGTCGAGGCAACCTTTTTGCGCCGCAGCCAGCAGCTCGGTGGTAGTGGAGCGCGCGCCGGGGGCGTCAGATAGCTGCCGCCACAGCAAGGACACGCGCCGTCGGCGAGGCGGCGAATAGCTGTCGATGTTGGAAAAATCGAACCGCGCAGGCTGGCCCATGCCCACTTCTGCCAGCATCCGCGCCGACAAGGGCTGGTTCGGACGCAAGGCAGCAAAGCGCACACGATCGAGCGAACCGGCTGGCAGAAATACCACCCCGCCATCCATCCCGCCCTGACCAGACCATTGGCCGAGCAGCGGCGCTGCGGGCTCGGCCAAGGCTGCGGCTTCGTTGAACGGTGCCAGCAGGCGCTCGTCGATCACCAGACCGTCATTGATCACCAGCAGCGACCGATCCTGGCTGAGCGCAGCGATCCGGTCCCGGGTTGCAGACCATTCGACCTGTGCTCCCAATCGGCGCGCCTCGCCCTCGATCCTGGGGTGCAGGGCGTCCTCGCCCGCCGCGCCGAGGACAAGGAACCCGTCAACGCCCAACGCCTGCAACTGGCGCATCTGGCGGATCAGTATCGGGATGCCGCCTACGGTCAGGGCGGCCCGCAGGCCGGCCGCGTCGGTACGGGTCGATTGCGCTATAAGGAGTCCTACAGGAGGTCGTGCATGCATGGCTGGATCAGCTCCGCCTGATCGGCCAGCCAGCCAAGACGGCCGACGGGCCCATGGTTCAAACGGCCGAACCGGCTTGCCGGTCCCGCCTGGTTGCCCCGCGACCCTGTGCGCACCCGGCCAGGACTATGCGTGTGCCACGCCCCCTGTTCCTGACCTAAGAACCCATATAAGGAGTGAACATGGCAGCGCCAAGGCAGGCGGACGCTAAGCCGCCAGACGAATGAGGGGAGCGCAGTTTGGATAACACGATGACGGGGCCGGGGCAGGCCAGGCAGGTGCGCCCCCAACGGCCGCGCGAATTGCAGGATCCGCTCAACCATTATCTCTATCACCCGCTTGCCTGGCAACTGGCGAAAAGGTTGGCTCACACACCGATTACCCCCAACATGGTTTCGGTGCTGGGTGCGCTGATGGTCGTGGCTGCCGGGGTGGCCTATGCTAATCTCGCCTGGCCGGTTGGTGCCGCGCTGGGCATGGCCTTGCATATGGGCTGGCACGTGGTCGATGGCGCCGATGGCGATCTGGCCCGTCTGACCGGACGATCAAGCCCGATTGGCGAAATGGTAGACGGGCTGTGCGACTATGGCAGCCATATCGTGCTTTACCTCATCCTCGGGTGGGTGCTCGCGCAGGAGTCCGGCCAGTTCGGCGGCGCAACCGGCTGGGTGCTGTTGGTGGTGGCCGGGGTCAGTCATGCCGTGCAATCGAACCATGTCGAAGTGCAGCGACGGCAGTACCAGTGGTGGGTCTATGGCATCCCCTGGCTACGCCACAGTCATGGCAAGGACGAATCCGCCACAAGCAAAAGCTTCTTCGGAGGGCTGGTTTCAGTCTATCTCAATGCGGCCAGCGGCATGACCCCCCATGCATTGCGGATCGACAGTGCGGTTGATGCCGCCCAAGGCAATCCGGCCCGGCTTGCACAAATCGCTGCCGCCGTCCGGGCTGAGGCACCGCCGCTGCTGCTGATGTGCAAGGTGCTCGGCCCCAATCCGCGGGCTATCGTGCTGGGCCTGTCGATGTTTGCCGGAACCCCGCTTTACTATCTGCTGTACCAGGCGGTCGTGCTTAATCTGCTGCTGGTGCTGTCGGTGCGGATGCACAATGCTGCGGCGCGGCGAATTGCCGGGGCAATCGGGGCCTAGAATTCGCCGCCGGGGCGGCTATCATCGCCGAATGCTGCACGCCCATCTGCTTGACGCTGCCCGCGCCATTTCCGGCGAAGTGGTGGCCCTTCGCCGCGCCATCCATGCCGAACCGGAACTGGGGCTCCATACCCCCAGGACCAGTGCCAAGGTCCGCGCAGCGCTTGCCGACCTGCCGCTGACCTGGCGTGAGGGGCCATCCACCACCGGCCTGGTCGCAACGCTGCAGGGTGGGGCTGGACCGGGCCGTCATGTGCTGCTGCGCGGCGACATGGATGCTCTTCCCATGCCCGAGGAAACCGGGCTGGACTTTGCCTCGCAGATTCCGGGGGCGATGCACGCTTGCGGTCATGACGCTCACACGGCGATGCTGGCGGGTGCGGCGCGGGTCCTCGCTGCCCGCCAGGCCGAGTTGAAGGGCACGGTATCCTTCATGTTCCAGCCTGGCGAGGAAGGCCACCACGGCGCCCGCTTCATGCTGGAGGACGGGCTGATCGATCCCCTGCCGGACGCTGCTTTTGCGCTCCATGTCATGCCCAATGCCAGGCACGGGCTGGTGGCCGGGCGGGCCGGGCCGCTGATGGCCGCGGCTGACCAGTTCGAGATTACGGTCCGGGGAGCAGGCGGCCATGCCTCGATGCCGCACCAGACGCAGGATCCGGTCCCGGTCGCCTGCGAAATTGTGCTGGCGATCCAGACCATGGTCACCCGCAAGTTCAATGCCCATGATCCGGTCGTGGTCACCGTCGCCCGGATCGAGGGTGGTACGGCGCACAACGTCATCGCCGATTTCGCTTCGCTGAAAGGGACCATGCGGACGCTGTCGGCCCATCACCGGGCGCAGCTTCACGATGCCCTGCGCCAGCTCGCCAGCGGGATTGCTGCTGCCCACGGGCTCAGCGCGGATGTCCAGATCATCGAGGGGTTCCCCGTTACGGTCTGCGATCCGCGCGCGGTTGCCTTTGGTGAGGCGGTGACTGCGGGATTGTTCGGTCCGCAGGCGTGGCAGACACTGGCTACCCCGATCATGGGTGCAGAGGACTTCTCCTATGTGCTCGAAAAGGTTCCTGGCGCGATGTTCTTCCTGGGCGTGGCGGAGGATGGGGCGGACTGGCGTTCATGCTGCGCGATTCATTCGCCGCGGATGATGGTCGATGAAACGGTCCTGCCGAGCGGCACGGCCCTGCTGGCCGCACTGGCCGAGCAGTTCCTGGCCGAAGGGTTCTAGACCGGGCGCGACATCGACCAGAAGTGGGGGCCGCCCGTGACCGGCACGTCCCACTCCTCGTGGACCGCAAACCCCAGCCGCAGGTAAATGCCGACATTGCTTTCGGTGGCAGTCTCGAGCAGCGCGGGCTTGCCGGCGGCGGCAGCCTCGGCCAGCCCGGCGCGGATCGCCAGCCCGCCCAGCCCCTGGCCCTGGCAATCGGGCCGCACCCCGGCATAGCGCAGGTAGAACCAGTCCTCACCGGGCGCGAGGTGCGCACCGATCGCATCCCCCACGGTAGAGGCACGCAGGATCCGCCGCCCGAAGATCCGCAGCAGCCGCAGCCCCTCCGTGGGCCACAGCGGATCGTGGTGATGCACCTTGCCCGGCACCCGCCACAGCGTCACCGCCTCGCAGCCCGGCGTGCCGAGGGCAATGCCGTGGCGCTGATGATCGTCCCACAGCCAGGCGAACATCCGCGGCAGGCGGCGGGCCCGCTCGGCCGGATCGGGGATGATCCAGCTGATTGCCGGGTCGGTCTGGA
>Ga0315900_10004397_pt1 | contig 19924 bp, 16 predicted proteins | sample LakEriMetagenome_FD_203521 | JGI IMG/M metagenome (GOLD analysis project Ga0315900, IMG submission 203521) | Freshwater fungal communities from buoy surface, Lake Erie, Ohio, United States - Buoy 12 MA114 | ecosystem: Environmental > Aquatic > Freshwater > Lake > Lake biofilm | place: USA: Lake...
CTGCTCCAGCACCCAGCCGCCGCCGTCGAACTGCTTGAGCGCCTCGTGCAGCCAGGGCAGCAGGGTGTTGAGTTCGGCGTGCAGCGTGTGCGGCGGGTTGATGATGAAGACCCCGCTGCCAGCCATGCCGAAGCCGCGGGGGTCCAGGGCTTGCACCGTCAGCCGCGCATGCACCCAGCGCTTGGTGGCCAGCGCCTTCAGGCGCTTGGGCAGTTGCACCGCCGGCAGCTTGCTCACCACCGGGTACCAGACGATGAAAGTGCCTTCGGCAAAGCGCTGCAGGCCGTCGCGCAGGGCGGTGACCACGCGGCTGTAGTCGCGGTCGAGCTCGTAGCTCGGGTCCAGCAGCACCACGCCGCGCCGCGTGGGCGGCGGCAGCGCACCCTTCAGGCCGTCGAAGCCGTCGCTCATCTTGACCTCCACGCCCGGCTCGGTGCCCAGGTACGAGGTCAGCACCCGGTGGTCGGTGGGATGCAACTCGAACAGGCGCCACTGGTCCTGCGGCCGGCCCATCGCGTGGGCCACGGCCGGTGAGCCGGGGTACTGCTTGAGGCCGTTGCCACCGTTGAACTGGCGGATCAGCGCCAGGTAGTCGGCCACTGCGGGCGGTACGTCGGTGCGGCCCCACAGCCGGCCCACGCCTTGCGTGTACTCGGCGTTCTTCTGCGCGTAGGTGCTCTGCAGCGAGTAACCACCCGCGCCGGCGTGGGTGTCGACATAGCGCCAGCCCTTGTCCTTCTGGTTCATGTAGCGCAGCACGAGCATCAGCGCGATGTGCTTGAGCACATCGCCGTGGTTGCCGGCATGAAAGGCGTGGCGGTAGGCGAGCATGGGGGGTGGACTGTACGCGCTGTGGTGCCGCGGGCGCCCGGCCCGAGAATGTGCAGATCCGCAGCTCCCTTCGCCGTCGCCCCCCAGCGTGGCGCATGCTCCATGCTCTCTCTCTTCGATCCATTTCGCCTGGGCGACATCGATCTCGCCAGTCGCGTCGTCATGGCGCCGCTGACCCGTAACCGCGCCCCAGGTGGCGTGCCCAATGCCTTGATGGCCACCTACTACGGCCAACGCGCCGACCCCCGCACCGGGGCCGGGCTGCTCATCAGCGAGGCTGCGCAGATCAGCCCCCAGGCCCAGGGCTATGGCGACACCCCCGGCATCTACAGCCGCGAACAGGTGAACGGCTGGCGCCTGGTGACCGACGCCGTGCACGCTCGCGGCGGGCGCATCGTCTGCCAGCTCTGGCACGTGGGCCGCATCTCCCACACCAGCCTGCAGCCCGGCGGCGCGGCGCCGGTGTCCTCCACCGCCCGGCCCGCCCAGGTGCGCACCTGGATAGCGGGGGAACTCCACCCCTGCTCGGCCCCGCGGGCGCTGAGCGCGCAGGAGGTGGCCGCCCTGCCGGCCGACTACGCCCACGCCGCGCGCTGCGCCATCGACGCCGGCTTTGATGGCGTGGAAATCCATGCTGCCAACGGCTACCTGCTGGATCAGTTCCTGCGCGACAACGTGAATGACCGCACTGACGAGTGGGGCGGCTCGCTGGAGAACCGCACCCGGCTGCTGACCGAGGTGGTGGCCGCCGTGGCCGCCGAGGCCGGGGCCGGCCGCACGGGCGTACGCCTGTCGCCGGTGAGCCCGGTGAACGATTCCGGACAGGACAGCCAGCCGCAAACCACCTACGGCCGGGCGGTGGAGCGCCTGGTGCAGCGCCTGGCGCCGCAGCGGCTGGCCTTCCTGCACATCGTGGAGGGTCAGACGGGCGGTGCGCGCGACATCGCGCCCTTCGACTACGCGGCCCTGCGCCGCACCTTCGGCGGCCCCTGGATGGTGAACAACGGCTACGACCGCGCGATGGCCCTGCAGGCGGTGGCCAGTGGGGCGGCGGACCTGGTGGCTTTCGGCCGGCCCTTCATCGGCAACCCGGACCTCGGCCGCCGCCTGCGCGAAGACTTGCCCTGGGCGCCTTCAGACCGCAAGACCTACTACGGCGGCAGCGCCGGGGGCTACACCGATTACGCAGCCTTTGAGGCGCCCGTACCCGGCAGCGCCGGGGGTGGAGCGGGCAGCGCCGGCGGGGCGGCGGCATCGGCTTGACGGTGCCGGCTTTCTTCCAGCGCGGCACCTGGGCGGCTGGTGCCTGGCGGCTGGCCACCCTGGCGCTGGCCTGGGCCGCGGCGCGCGCCTGTGAAGCGCTGGGCACCCCGCTGCCCTGGATGATCGGCCCCCTGATGGCCACGGCCGTCGCGTCCCTGGCCGGCTTGCCCGTGCGCTCGGTGCCCGCGCTGCGCAACGTGGGCCAGTGGACCATCGGCACGGCGCTGGGCCTGTACTTCACGCCGCAGGTGGTGGCCCTGCTGCCCGGGCTGGCGCCGGTGATCCTGGGGGCCGTGGTCTGGGCGCTGGTGATGGGCTATGGCTTCTACCGCTGGCTGTGGTGGGCCCAGGGCGCGCAACCGGGCATGAAGCGCGAAACGGCCTTCTTTGCCTCTGCGATTGGCGGGGCCTCGGAGATGGCCTTGATGGCCGACCGACGTGGCGCCCGCGTCGATCTGGTGGCGGCCAGCCACTCGTTGCGGCTCATGCTGGTGGTGATGACCATTCCGTTCGCCCTGCAATGGTCGGGCGTGCATGGCACCGACCTGAGCCTGCCAGGAGCGTCGGAGTTCCGGCTCCAGGGCTTGCTGCAATTGATGGCGCTGACGGCTCTGGGCATGGCCGGGGTGCGTGCCCTGGGCGGCCCAAACCCCTGGGTGCTGGGCTCGCTGGGGGTGTCCATCGCCCTCACGGCGCTTGATGTGCAGCTCACCGCGTTCCCCAAACCCTTGTCCAGCGCGGGCCAGCTCTTCATTGGGGTGGCACTGGGGGTGCGGTTCACGCCCGACTTCGTGCGCGCTGCGCCGCGCTGGCTGGCCGCCGTGGCGGTGGGCACCCTGGGCATGATCGTGGGCAGCGCCCTCTTCGCCGCGGCCTTGGCCGGGTTGACGGGGCTCAACCCGGCCACCCTGGTGCTGGGCACCTCGCCCGGCGGCATTACCGAGATGTGCATCACCGCGAAGGTGCTGCAACTGGGGGTGCCCGCGGTCACGGCCTTGCACGTCACGCGCTACGTGGTGGTGCTGATGCTCACCGAGCGCTTGTGGCGCTGGGAGGCGCGACGGCTGGAATGAACGCCGGCTGCGGCGCGTCGGGCGCTACGGGTGGCGTTGTCGTGGGATGTGGTGAGGTGTAACCAGGAGGGCGCGCCTCAAGTCCCGCCTCAAGCCCCGCCTCCGGCCCCACCTCAGGTCCCGCGCGTCCGCGCCTTGAACAACTCCCGCAGGTTCACCTCGCGCGGTCCGGGCTCCAGCCGGACGCTGTCCTCGGCCTGCACCGTCCCGGGTTCGATCACCGCCAGGTAGGCGCCGCAATAGCCGCTCTGGTTCATCAGCTTGACGGCCTGCGCAAAGCCCAGGGCGGCGCCAAACTTGAAGCAGGGCATGCGTGGTTCGCTCACCGCCAGCACGCAGCCCGGCAGCACGAGGCGGTCGCCAATCCACAGCAGCGCTTCGTCCAGGCCCTCCACCGTCAGGTTTTCACCCAGCAGGCCCGGTGGCAGCGGCTCGTCCCACAGCGACACGCGCGCCTGGGCACGCACGGTCTGCCAGAAGGCGTAGTGCCCGGCGCCGTAGGCGTACACCGCCTTGGACAGGCCTCCGTGCACGCTCAGGTCGGCCTGCTCGTCACCGGCCAGGCCCATCGGGCCCACGTCGACCGGCCCGGACTGCGCCTGCTTGGCGATGGCCGTCAGCACACGCCGGCCGTTGATGTCGCGCGCCACGGCACGGCCGATGTTGACGCTGACGACCTTCATCGCGCCCGACCCCTTCATGCTCGAGACTCCCAGTCAGCTGTCGAATACGGTTCCATCTTGAGTTCCAGTGTCATGGCAAATAAGGACTCATATGCCTTCTGCGCCGGAATCTCTGAACCAGACAGTCGTTCAAGCCTGTACTGTTCGGCGCGGATTGGGACCGAGCGTGGACAGTGGGAGACCGCCGTACCGGTTCCTCCACGCGGCTTTGCCATCGTCCAGGACACCGCGGCCTTCGCCCGACGCGCACGTTGAAGGTGTCCATCCCAGTCTTTGTAGATAGTCACGGACGCATGATGTTAGAGATCTCGGAGTTTTATGAATCTAAGTCTTTGTTGTGTAATGTTATTTGCTCATTGATTTGAAGATGAGCGGTGTGAGATTTGAAGATGATGTGGCAGACTGGTGGTGATTCCTGAAAGCCCTCACATGCCTGCTTTCCATCACCACGACCTTGGCCTGCTGAACCCGGCGTTCGACTCCTCGCTGGTCGATGTGGTGACCGAACTCGAGCACCTGCGGCGCTTGCGGCTGGGTGGCAGCACCCCGGCACCCGTCTTCCACCAGCTCAAGCACATCTTCCATATGCTGGAGAGTTTGGGGTCGGCCCGTATAGAGGGGAACCACACCACGCTGGCCGACTACGTGGAGAGCCGGCTGGAGGCCAAGCCTGTCAGGCTGACCGACCAGCTGCGCGAGATGGCCAACATCGAAGAGGCGATGAGCTTCATCGAAGAGCACTTCGCGCCTGGCCAGGAGCTCACCGAACACCTTGTGCGCGAGCTCCACGCCATGACGGTGCAGGGCCTGGAACGTGAGGGCGACGACACACCAGGCGCTTACCGGCGCCAGGCGGTGCAGATTTCGCAGTCGGAGCATCTGCCACCCGAGGCCGTGAGCGTGCCGCAGTACATGGCCGAGCTGGTGCAGTTCATCAATCGGCCCGATCCGGCGAAATACGACCTGATCAAGGTGGCCCTGGCCCACCATCGCTTTGCCTGGATTCACCCCTTCGGCAATGGAAATGGGCGTGTGGTGCGCTTGCTGACCTACGCCCTCCTGCTCAAGTACGGCTTCAATGTGAAGGCGGGCGGCCGTGTGCTCAACCCCACGGCCGTGTTCTGCAACGACCGGGACAGGTACTACGCCATGCTCGGCAAGGCCGATACCGGCACGCCCGAGGGCCGCGAAGAATGGTGCGTGTACGTGCTCAGCGGCATGCTGGACGAACTGCGCAAGGTAGACCGGCTGACCGACGCCACTTTCCTCATTGAGCGCATCCTGGTACCCGCACTGCGCTACGCCCGCGAGCGCGAGTGGGTCACCTTGATGGAAGAGCGCATGCTGCTCGAGACAGCACGCAGGGGTGTGGCCAAGGCCAGCGACCTGAAGTCCGTCATGCCTGCATTGACCGAGCGCCAGCGCACCTACCAAATCAGCAAGCTGGTGGAGCGCGGCATGCTGGCCCCCATTCGCGAAGGTGCTCGGCAGTACACGGTCGGCTTTGCCAATAACTTCTTGATTCGCGGTGTGATCCGCGCCCTCTCCAATGAGGGATTCATACCTGAGACCTTGAACCGGCCACGATAGGCATCAAGGAGCGGGCTGGATCCAAACAAGCCATGAGCAACGTCGCCTGGCCCCAGGCTGAACTCATGACAATATGCATGTCTTGCATAGTTTGATTGATCCGACAAGTTACCGGCTGATTACATTGCGCCGACAATTCGCCCCCGCGAGCACGGGCCGGTTCGAGTGAATGGACAGGCGGTCTCGGGCGAGTTTCCAGAGGCTGCCGCATGAGGGCACTCAGGAAACTGGCCCGAAACCGAATTTCCAACCTCCTGAAGTCTCTCCCATGAACCATCCGCTGATGTCGGGTCTGCGCCTGACCGCCCCTGCCTTTGTGAAACACGCCCGGCTCACCGCCTGGGTGGCCGAGATTGCCGCGCTCACCCAGGCGGCCGATGTCGTCTGGTGTGACGGCAGCCCCGAAGAGTACGAGCGCCTGTGCGACCAACTGGTGGCCGCCGGCACCATGCGCCGGTTGAACCCGGCCAAGCGTCCCAACAGTTTCCTGGCCTGGAGCGACCCGAGTGACGTCGCCCGCGTGGAAGACCGCACCTACATCTGCAGCGCCCGCCAGGAAGATGCCGGTCCCACCAACAACTGGATGGACCCGGCGCAGATGCGCGAGTTGCTGCAAACGGGAGACCAGGCCCTGTTCAAGGGCGCGATGCAAGGCCGCACCCTGTACGTGGTGCCGTTCTCCATGGGGCCGCTGGGTTCGCACATCTCGCACATCGGGGTGGAGCTGACCGACAGCCCGTATGTCGTCATCAGCATGCGCACCATGACGCGCATGGGCCGTGCGGTGTACGACCTGCTGGGCGAGGATGGCGCCTTCGTGCCCTGCGTGCACACCGTGGGTGCGCCGCTGCAGCCGGGCCAGCAGGATGTGGCGTGGCCCTGCAACAAGACGAAGTACATCGTCCACTACCCCGAAACGCGCGAGATCTGGAGCTACGGCTCGGGCTACGGCGGCAACGCGCTGTTGGGCAAGAAGTGCTTCGCGCTGCGCATCGCCTCCACCATGGGGCGCGAGCAGGGCTGGCTGGCCGAGCACATGCTGGTGCTGGGCGTCACCTCGCCAGCAGGCAAGAAGTACCACGTGGCCGCCGCCTTCCCCAGCGCCTGCGGCAAGACCAACTTCGCCATGCTGGTGCCCCCGGCCGGCTTCGAGGGCTGGAAGGTCACGACCATTGGTGACGACATCGCCTGGATCAAGCCGGGCGCCGATGGCCGGCTGCACGCCATCAATCCTGAAGCCGGCTACTTTGGCGTCGCCCCGGGCACCAATGACAAGACCAACCCCAACTGCATGGCCTCGCTGCAGCGCGACGTGGTGTTCACCAACGTGGCGCTCACCGACGACGGTGACGTGTGGTGGGAAGGCATGACCGACGAGCTGCCGGCGCACCTGATCGACTGGCAGGGCCGCGACTGGACGCCCGAGATCGCCCGCGCGCATGCCGAGAACGGCAAGCCGCGCCCGGCCGCCCATCCGAACGCCCGCTTCACCGTGGCCTCCACCAACAACCCGGTGCTGGACGCAGAGTGGGACTCCACCACCGGCGTGGCCATCGATGCCTTCATCTTCGGTGGCCGCCGCTCCACCACCGTGCCGCTGGTGACCGAGGCGCGTGACTGGACCGAGGGTGTCTACATGGCCGCCACCATGGGCAGCGAGACCACGGCCGCGGCCGCCGGCGCCCAGGGCGTCGTGCGCCGCGACCCCTTCGCCATGCTGCCGTTTTGCGGCTACAACATGGCCGAACACTTCGGCCACTGGTTGCACCTGGGCGACAAGCTCAACGGCCATGGCGTGAAGCTGCCGAAGATCTTCTGCGTCAATTGGTTCCGCAAGGGCGCCGATGGCAAGTTCGTCTGGCCGGGCTACGGCGAGAACATGCGCGTGCTGGCCTGGATGCTGAGTCGCATCGACGGCACGGCGGGCGGCGTGGAGAACGCCTTCGGCACCAGCCCGCGCTACGAAGACCTGCGCTGGGACGGCCTGGCGTTCACGCGCGCGCAGTTCGACAGCGTCATTGGCGTCGAGCCCGCCGCCTGGCAGCAGGAGCTGGCCCTGCACCAGGAGCTGTTCACCCAATTGGCGCACGGCTTGCCCCCGGAGCTGCCCGCCACCAAGGCCCGCATTGAGCAGCGCCTGGCGGCCTGAGATTCTGAGCGCCACAGCACCAGAGGCGCAGGGTCTGGCCGGCCGGTGAAGCTCCAGATCCTGTCCGATCTCCACCTGGAGTCCGAGGCCTTCGATCCCGAGCCGGTTGCGGGCGCCGAGCTGCTGGTGCTCGCCGGCGACATCGACAGCACCTGGGCCGGTTTGCAGCGCTTCGCGGGCTGGCCGGTGCCGGTGCTGATGGTGGCGGGCAATCACGAGTTCGACGGCCGGGATCTGCACCATGCCAGGGAGACCCTGCGCGAGGCCTGTGCGCGCGCCGGTATCCGGCTCTTGCAGCGCGAGGAGGCCGTGATGAGCGACGCCGCCGGGCGCAGCGTGCGCTTCCTCGGGGCCACCCGCTGGAGCGACTTCGATCTGTTCGGCGAGCGCGGCCGCCCCAAGGCCGAGCGCGCGGCCGCTTATTACCTGAAGAAGATGGGCGCCACCTTGCAAGGCCAGCCCCTGGATCCGCAGGCCCTGCGGACGGAAGGTCAGGCCTGCCGGGCCTGGCTGGAGCGGGCCTTGACACAACCCCAGGCGCGCAGCGCCAGTGCAACGGTGGTCATCACGCACTTCGCGCCCAGCCTGCGCAGCGCCGATCCACGTTACGGCCGCCAGCCGGGCACCGCGAGCTTCTGCAACGCTGACGACGACCTGTTGCCGCGCGCCGACCTGTGGATCCATGGCCATCTGCACTGCCGGCACGACTACACGGTGCACCGGCCCGGCCGGGCTCCGGCGCGCGTGGTGTGCCAGGCCCGCGGCCTGGTGAAGAAGGGCGAGGCGGCGGGCTTCGACCCCTGGCGGCTGTTCGAGGTGTAGGCCGGCGGGCTTGCCACAAACGGCATGCGGTCACTTGACGTGACACAAGGCCGCGCCGGGCGGGCGCGAGATACTGGATACCGTGGCGCAGGTGGCGCCTAGGCCCGGCAGGGCCCGCACCGCTGCACGATCACGCAATCACTTTTCGGAGAACACCGCAATGAAGATTCTTGTCGCCGTGGACGGCAGCCCCTACACCAAGCGCATGCTCGGCTATCTGGCGGCGCATGACGAATGGCTGGGCGGGGCGCACCAGTACACCGTGCTGCACTCCGTGCCGGCCGTGCCCCCGCGCGCTGCGGCGGTGATCGACAAGGCCACGCTCAAGGCCTACTACGACGATGAGGGCGAGAAGGTCATCAAGCCCATCCGCACTTTCTTCAGCAAGAAGCGCGAGCTGAAGGTGGACTTTCTGGTCAAGTCCGGGCCGGCCGCCGACAACATCGTCGCCGCCGCGACCAAGGGCGATTACGACATGGTCATCATGGGCTCACACGGCCACAGCACGCTGGGCAACCTGGTGATGGGCTCGGTAGCCACCAAGGTGCTGGCCCACTGCAAGACGCCAGTGCTGCTGGTGCGCTGAAGCACGGAAGCCCGCCGCCGAAGCCGGCGGTGGCCGTCCGTCAGCTGGGCCGCACGCCGATGCCGCTGAAGCAGGTGGACAGCACCCATTCGACGACTTGCTCGTCGCTGTGCCGGCCCGAGGCTTTCAGCGCGCCGGGCACCGGGTCGCACGCGCGGGCGAAGAGCGTGTAGAGCACCAGTTCAGGCGGGAGCGAGCGGTCCAGATGCCCGTCGGCCTGGGACTGCACAATCCATTCTCCCAGGCGGTCGCTCACCTGCATCAGCAGGTCCAGATAGGCCTTGTGCCCCAGGAGTTCGGCGCGCAGGGTGGAGTTCTGGGAGGGCAGGATGGGCATTTCGCCGGCCAGTTGCACCCGCAGCGCCCAGCGCGTGACTTCACGCAGCCGTTCCACAGCGTTGACTTCCCGCGCTGCTTGCTGGTCCAGCACCTCCATGGTGCGCTCGAGCACCCGCACCATGGCCGCGGCGGCCAGGGCCTCCTTGGAGGCGAAGTGCTTGTACAGGCTGGCCTTGGCGATGCCCACATCGGCCGCCACTTCGTCCACCGTCATCTGCTCGAAGCCCTTTTCGGCCAGCAGGCGGTTGACGGACGAGATGATCGCGTCTTCGCGAACCTTCAGGACCTGATCGCGAAAGGAGCCTCGTGCCATGTGGCGGATTCTAGGCCGCCAGGCTGTAGAGGTGACTACAAGGTCTTGCTTTGAACTGGGCAGTCGCTTGGGCTGCACCCGCGGGCGTTACAGCCCCGGGCCGGGCCGTTGCGAGTCCCGTTCCGACCACCAGGCAGTGGGGTCGGTGGCGCTTCCGGCGGGCCCGGCTGAGGCCGCAGGCGCCGCCTCGATCGAGAGGTCCAGGGCGAACGCGGTGCCGTAATCCGCGAAGTCCGGCGTCGTTGCGGCCGGCTCAGGGCGCAGGCGCTCCATCAAGCGAGATGCAAAAGTCCCTGGTTTCATGGTGTGCTCCCGTTCAGCTGGGGTGTGGTCCCCATGCTGACATCATGTGCAGCAGACGATGACAGGAATTTGACCGATTTGGTGTTGCATATCACGTTACCGGCGATGGTGTCGCGTGTTGGCAACAGGTCGCTTTGGCAGCCTTGGCCGACGTGCGGGGCCGCCCGAGAGCGGGCGCGAAACGTCGGCCAGCAGCAGCACGCTGCGCACCAGATCCTCCACGGCTTCGGCCAGGTTGGAGGGAGGCTCCAGCGTCTCGATGACGGCCAGCAGCTCGTCGGCATCCTCCAGGTCGTCCGGGTCAAAGCCCGCGTACAGCACGGCCAGCGGCTCCAGCAGGCCGGGATGGTCCATCGCCAGCAGCCCGCCGAAGCGGTCCATGGCGGCGGCAAAGCCTGCCACCCAGGGCAGTGTGAGGTCCGACGCTGACAGGTCCTGTGCTTCGGCCCCGACGTCCACCTCGAAGACCCAGGGGTCGAACCACTGCCGCTGCGCGATCGCGCGGTCGAGTTCGGCATGCCGGCGTTGCGCCAGCGCGGCCAGGCGCTGCGCCTGCGGGCCCGGGGGCAGCGCCTGGCCTTCCACGTCGCCCACCCAGCGCAGCCACTGCGCTGCCGGCACGGGGTGGGGCTGCAGCAACACGCCGCACAGATAGCCGTCCAGCGCGCTGATGTCCAGCGGCTCCAGCGGCGCGGGCAGGCCGTCAAGCAACTGCTCCAGTTCGGTGAGCTCGGCGTCGGACAGGGGGGCGGCAGGGTTCATGGTCGCATTCTGCGGCGCAATCCCTGCGGTCCCGACTTGACTAGACTCTCGGGCTTAGCTCGGCACCCACGCCTTCACATCCCGCACACAACCCGCACACAAGGAGACCCTCATGGGCGCGCCTCAACCCTTCACCTCGACCGCCGACATCGGCCACTGGATTGGCGGCGCCCGCTCGGCGGGTGCATCCGGCGCCGGCGGCCGCGCGCAGACGGTGTGGAACCCGGCCACCGGCCAGGCCGCTCGGCGCGTGCTGTTGGGCAGCGAGGCCGACGTGACGGCCGCCGTCGCCGCAGCCCAGGCTGCTCAGCCAGCCTGGGCCGACACGCCGCCCATCCGGCGCGCGCGTGTGATCAATGCCTTTCTGGCGCTACTGAACCAGCACCGCGACGAGCTCGCCGCCATGATCACCGCCGAGCATGGCAAGGTCTTCACCGATGCGCAGGGCGAGGTCATGCGCGGTATCGACATCGTGGAGTTCGCCTGCGGCATTCCGCAACTGCTCAAGGGCGACTACACCGACCAGGTCTCCACCGGCATCGACAACTGGACGCTGCGCCAGCCCCTGGGCGTGGTGGCAGGCATCACCCCCTTCAACTTCCCGTGCATGGTGCCGTGCTGGATGTTCCCGGTGGCGCTGGCCTGCGGCAATGCCTTCATCCTCAAGCCCAGCGAGCGCGACCCCAGCCCCGCCCTCTTCATGGCCGAGCTGCTCAAGCGCGCCGGCCTGCCTGACGGCGTCTTCAGCGTGGTGCAGGGCGACAAGGTGGTGGTGGACGCGCTGCTCACCCACCCGGACGTCAAGGCCGTGTCCTTCGTGGGCTCCACGCCGATTGCACAGTACATCTACGAGACCGGCGCGCACCACGGCAAGCGCGTGCAGGCGCTGGGCGGGGCGAAGAACCACATGGTGGTGATGCCTGATGCCGACCTGGACCAGGCGGTGGACGCCCTGATTGGTGCGGGTTATGGCTCGGCTGGCGAGCGCTGCATGGCCATCAGCGTGGCCGTGCTGGTGGGCGATGTGGGCGATCGCATCGTGCCGATGCTGGCCGAGCGGGCCCGGGCGCTGAAGGTGAAGAACGGCATGGAGCTCGACGCCGAGATGGGCCCCATCGTCACGCGCGAGGCGCGCGACCGCATCGAGGGCTACATCGCGTTGGGCGTGCAGGAGGGCGCCACGCTGGTGGTGGATGGCCGCGGCTGCCAGGTGCCCGGCCACGAGGGCGGCTTCTTCACCGGCGGCACCTTGTTCGACCACGTCACGCCGCAGATGCGCATCTACAAGGAAGAGATCTTCGGCCCGGTGCTGGCTTGCGTGCGCGCGAAAGACTTTGCCGAAGCGGTGCAGCTGATCAACGACCACGAGTTCGGCAACGGCGTGTCCTGCTTCACCAGTGACGGCGGTGTGGCGCGTGAGTTCGCGCGCCGCATCCAGGTGGGCATGGTGGGCATCAACGTGCCCATCCCCGTGCCCATGGCCTGGCACGGCTTCGGCGGCTGGAAGCGCAGCCTGTTCGGCGACATGCACGCCTACGGCGAGGAGGGCGTGCGCTTCTACACCAAGCAAAAGAGCGTGATGCAGCGCTGGCCCGACAGCATCGGCAAAGGCGCGGAGTTCGCCATGCCGGTGGCGAAGTAAGCCCCAAAGCCTCCAAAGCCCCAGGAACCGGCAGGCGCACGGCGGCCTCAGCCCCCGTGTGAACCTGGTCGCGCGAGCGTGCGAAGCAACTCGCGACGTAGCAGGCCAAGCCTTGAGGCGACTCCTCTGGCCGTGGATGGATCGGCCAAACCTCGGAGCAGAGGAGTGATCTGAGTTTGTACGGGCCTGTACGGCTTGAGGAGGGCGTTTGAATGACCTTTCCCCTGCTGACGTCATCGATCATCAGCACCCGGTTCTGCAATTCTGCAGTCGACATGCGTGACCCCACGTTGATCTCCACCATCCACGACAGCGTGGCAACCACTTCGTCGGCGACCAACGGTCCCAGAACCTGCCGCCCTGCGGCCGAGTTGACGCTGCGGCGTCTGTCTCGGACTTACCCCCGACATGACGCTGGCCAGCGAGCATCACACGGCCTTCTGGGAAACCCTTGCCACGACTGGAGATGGAGTTGGGACGAAGCCACAACAGGTTCGATCTGGGCAACCTGCATTTGGTGGCGCAGTCAGGCGATGCACTCTCCACCTGCGTGCTCTTGATCGACAACTGAAGTTAGGATGCCGGCGCCGAGTCCCACAGACTTCCATCGGCAGTCCGGACCCCACCCAGGCCGGGCGAGCAAGCACTGCGGGGCCCAACACGAGGCTCTGAGCGTTCTACCCTGGAGGGAATCCAGTCCCATGCGATCCAGTCATCAAGTCAGACCCAATTTCCGCAGGCGTGCAGTCGCGACCGGGCTTCTGGGCCTCACGGTGTCTGCCACCGGCCTCTTGGCTGCCTGCGGCGGCGGCGGCGACAGCACCTCGCCCGCCCCAACAGCGCCTGCCCTGCAGATCCTGTCCAACGACACCGATGTGCTGGCGGCGCCGACCGAGATCACCTTCCTGTTCAGCGCAGACGTTACCCAGTTCGCGGTCAGCAAGTTCCAGATCGCGGGGGGCACCGTGAATGCCAGTAGCTTCACCAAGGTGAGCGACCGCGAGTACAACGTGATCGTCACGCCGCGGGTCAACCAGACGGGCACACTGGTGATCACCGTACCACCCGGCTCCTACGCCGACGCGACCGGCATCGCCTCGAATCGCGAGGCCTACTACTTCACGCGGGCTTTCGACACGGTGGTGCCGTCGAACGTCCCCACAGTGGACTTCGCCGATGATGCGCCGGGTTTCTTGACGAGCGGACCGGTCACGCTGACCATCACCTTCAGCCTGGATGTTGGCACCAGCTTCGTGCTCGCGGACCTGATCATCGAGAACGCTAGCGCCAGCCTGTTCACCAAGGTGTCGCAAACCGAGTACACGGTGCGCCTCACGCCCAACACCACCGACCGGGCCGTGATGTCCGTCACGCTGCCCGAAGGCGCCGTCACGGCAGAGGGTGGTTCGCCCAACAACCGTAGCTGGGCGTGGGGCAAGATCTACAACCCGCCGGTTCCTTGATGGCCGAGCCGCCCTCGAACAGCCTCAGGTCCCGATGACCCCGCCGTCGGCCCGGCGCACCACCACGGTGGCCGAGCGGGGGCGGCCGTCGGGGCGGAAGTCGGGCCAGTTCGAGAACCTGTTCGGCTCGGCCGGGTTGCTGCGCTCGCTGGGGGACTCCCCCGGGTGCTGGATGTTGAGGAACAGGGTCCGCCCGTCGGGGGTCCAGGTCAGGCCGGTGATCTCGCAGCCTGTGGGCCCGGTCAGGAAGCGCCGGGTCTGGCCCGTGGACGGATCGCAGGCCAGCATCTGGTTGTTGCCGACGCGCGCCAGTTCCCCCTTGTGCATCTGGCTGGTGGACATGTCGGTCTGTATCCACAGCACGCCGCGGGCGTCGAAGGTGATGCCGTCCGGGCAGGCATAGAGGTCGCCCCGGATGTTGCCCTGGGCCTGCGGCCGCTCGTTGGCCGGGTCGCCAGCCAGCACCAGGTGGTTCCAGTCGAAGGCTGCGCCGTCGAAATCCCCGTCTTCTTTCCAGCGGATGATGTGGCCCATCGAGTTGTTGACGCGCGGATTGGCGGCATCGACACCGGGCTGACCTTCCGCGCCGCGTGCGCTGTTGTTGGTGAGCGTGCAGTAGACCCAGCGTGAACGCTCGTCGATGGCCAGCCACTCGGGTCGGTCCATCTTGGTGCCGCCCAGCAGGTCAGCGGCCTGCCGCGCCTTGATCACCACCTCGCCCTGATCGGCAAAGCCGTTGGCCGCGGTGAGCGGCCCCTGCCCCTGCACGAGCGGCAGCCAACGCCCGCGACCGTCGGCATCAAACCGCGCCACGTACAGCGTGCCATGGTCCAGCAGCTCGCGGTTGGCCTGCGCGGCGGTGAGGCCGTTGCCGGCGGGTTGGATGCGGTCACGGCTGACGAACTTGTAGATGTATTCGAAGCGCGCGTCCTCGCCCGAGTAGACGACCGCGCGGCCGTCTCTCGTCACCGCCACCCAGGCACCCTCGTGCGCGGCGCGGCCCAGCGCGGTGCGCTTGACGGGCGTGCTGCCCGGGTCCATGGGGTCGAGCTCGACCACCCAGCCGAAGCGGTTGGGCTCGTTCGGGTTCTGCTGGACGTCGAAGCGCCCATCATGGGCGGGCCAGCCGTACCAGGTGCCGTTGCCGCGCACGCCCCAGCGCGCTTCATGTGCCGTCGGCTGGCTGCGGGCCTTGAAGTAGCCGGCCCAGTTTTCCTCACCCGACAGGTAGGTGCCCCAGGGTGTCTTGCCGCTGGCGCAGTTGTTCAGTGTGCCCAGCACCCGCATCCCGGCGGGGTCAGCGGTGGTGCGCATCATCGGGTGGCCGGCCGCCGGTCCGCCCACGGAGAAGGGGGTGTCCATCGTCACGCGGCGCGCGTAGCGGGAGGGGCGCACCATTGCCCACGCGCCATCCTTGAACTCCACCTCGATCACCGACAGGCCGTGGGCCATCTGGCTCTTGCGCACTTTCTCGGCGCTCCAGTTCGTCAGGCCGCCCACGTGCAGCAGCCCATCGTCGACGTACTCGTGGTTCATGGCCAGCAGGCCACGCGTGGAACTGCCGTTCAGCGGGTAGAAGTGCAGGCCGTCGTGGTGCATGCCCATCTGCACCGCCTGCTCCTGCGCGGTGTTGGAGGCATCCGGGCGGAACGCCGGCATGTTCCCGGGCACGCCCACGGGCTCGCCCCAGGCGGCGATGACGGAGGCGACGTAGCCCTCCGGCACCACCACGCGGTCGCTCATGTCAGCGGGAACGCCCTTGAAGCTGAAGAGCGGGCCAGCAGAACCGGGGGCTGCGGAGCCGGACGGCGGGATGGATCCCCGCGGCAGCCCCGCACAGGCCGTGAGAGACCCCAAAGGCGCCAGCAAAGCCAGCAGCCCCGCCGCCCCGCCGGCCTGCAAGACAGTGCGGCGTGCTGGGAGCGACACCTCGTGGATGCTCGGGTTGGCCGAGCAATTGCTGTCTTCCATCGAAGAAAAGTCTTTGGCCATCTTTCAGTTCCTCGTTGCCAGCTTGACCACCGGTTTCATTGCCAGCTCATGGCCGCCACGTCGTTGACGAAAAGCGGCATGTCCTTCCACAGCCCCTTGACGCGGGCGTTGGCCACCGTGATCCAGGTGGGTTGGTACAGGTAGGCCGCCACGGCCTCGCGCGCCACCAGCTTCTGCGCTTCGCCCATCAGCTGGTGGCGCTCTTCGGGCTTGATGGTGGCCTTGATCTTGTCCCACAGGGAGTTGAACTCGGCCGACTCGTAGCCCCAGTAGTAGTTGGGCCGCGCAAAGTTGCCGAAGTCCAGCGGCTCCACGTGCGCGATCACCGTCAAGTCGTACGCCTTCTGGCCGTACACGCCCGACAGCCACTGCGCCCACTCCACGTTTTCGATCTTCGCGTTGATGCCCACCTTGGCCAGCTGCGCCGCGATCACCTCGCCGCCTTGGCGCGCATAGGGGGTGGGCGGTAACTTCATGACCAGTTCCAGCGGCGGGGTGATGCCGGCCTGGTGCAGCAGCGCGCGGGCCTTGGCCTGGTCGAAGGGGTTCAGGTCCGTGGTGTCGATGTAGCCCGGCGCACCGGGCACGTAGTAGCTGCCGATCGGCGTGCCGAAGCCGTCGGCCGCGCCCTCGATCACGGCCTTGCGGTCGATGGCGGCGTAGATGGCGCGGCGCACCCGCACATCGTCCAGCGGCTTGCGCTTGTTGTTCATGGCCAGGATGGTCTTGGCGCGCGAGCCGCCGATCAGCACCTGGTACTTCTTGCTGTCCTGGAAGGCCTTCAGGCTCTTGGCCGCCGACACGCGGGGGAACACGTCCACGTCGCCCGACAGCAGCGCCGCCACTTGCGCCGCAGGGTCGCTGATGAAGCGCATGGTCACGCGCCGCAGCTTCACCTCCTTGGCGTTGCGGTAGCCGTCCCAGCGCGAGAGTGTGACGCTGGAGCCTCTGCTCCAGGCGTCGAGTCTGTACGGTCCGGTGCCCACAGGTTGCGTGGCGTTGGTGGCCGCGCTCTTGGGGTCCACGATGATGGCCGTGGCTTGGCCGAGCTGGAACAGCAGGTCGGGGTTGCCGTTCTTCAGGTTCAGCACCACGGTGTGCGCATCGGGCGTGTCGATGCGCTCCATGTTGGCGAACACCGGCTTGTCCTTGTTCGTGCTCTCCTTGGTGGTGGCGCGCTCGAAGGAGAACTTCACGTTGGCCGCGGTGAAGGGCTCGCCGTTGTGGAACTTCACGCCCTTGCGCAGCTTGAAGGTCCAGGTCTTCAGGTCGGGCGAGGTGGTCCAGTTCTCGGCCAGCAGACCCGTGACCTGGCTGTCACTGCCGATCTTGGTGAGCGTCTCGTAGAGGTTGTACTGCGTGATCTCGGCAATAGCCGAAGCGGCCCCGGCCGTCGGGTCCAGGCCGGGCGGCTCCAGCGTCATGGCCAGGACCAGGGTGTCTTTGCGGGGCTGGGCCTGGGCGGGAAGCGGGGCAATCATCGCCATCGCGGCTATCCAGGCCGTTGCAACGGTCAAGGCCGCGGAGGTCACGGAGCTTGTCCTCGTCCAGGTGCGGCGGTTCATGGGGGAAGCGGGCATAGGCAGCACTCCTCAGCATCGAGGAAACCATCCTAAGGCGCCCCTGGGGGCTTGTGATCCCCGGACTTCCCGCAGCCCCGCTCGAAGGTGTGCGTCCCCTGGGCAGGGCTGGTGGTGAGTTCAGGCGAACAGGCGTTCGAGTTCGGCCTGCTGTTGCGCGTCGTAGGCGACGACGCCTACCGGCACCGTGGACGGCAGATGGCGCCGCAACTCGGCAGCCTCCTGCGACGTGAACCCGCCGCACAGCTCGATGAGCTGGGTGCCTTGCGCGGCCTGCTGGCGGGCGGCTTCGATGGCCGCTGCCAGGTCCGACACCCCGATCACCTGGGTGGTGAACGCATCCGAGGTCAGCGCTGCGCGGTGCTGGTGCGCGGCGTATCCCGGTGCCTTGACGATGAAGGTGAATCGGCTCAGGGGCATGACAGGGCTCTCCGATGCGGGCAACAGGCCAGGGCGAGGCTTGCGGGCTGATGCTGACCCGCTAGAGGCGAGTGCGGTCGGCGGCAGGGGCGAAGAGGGGCTCCAGCGCTGCCGACGCAGCCCGGTATCGCTCGTAAGCCGCGAGATGGGCTGCACGTGTGCGCTCTTGCGGCTCGATCCAGCGCTCGACGGCCGTGAAGCGCCGGCTCGCTTCGACCAGGTCAGCCGCTTGCCCGGTGGCCAAGGACAGGATGGCGGCCAGGCCCTGAGAGGTGAGTTCATGGTCAGCAAGTGGGGCCACCGGCACGCCCAGCACGTCGGCCTTGATCTGTCCCAACAGGGTGCTGCGTGCCAGGCCGCCAGCCAGGCGCACGCTGCGCAGCTCAACGCCGTGCTCGCGCATCACCTCAGCGATGTGGCCGACCGAGAAGGCCAGGCCCTCGAAGACTGCACGCGCCAGATCCCCGGGGCTGCTGTCCAGGCGCAGACCTAGCATGGCTCCGCTGGCCCAAGGGTTCCAAAGGGGTGTGCGCTCGCCTGACAGGTAGGGCAGGAAGGTCAGCCCGTTGGCCCCGGATGGCGCCTCGGCAGCCTGCCGCTCCAGCGCCGCCGGGTCTTCGCGCAGCAGGCTGCGGCACACCCACTCCAGCGAGCTGCCGGCAGCGGCGGTCGACCCGCGCACAAGGTGCTGGCCTGCGAAGGGCACGCTGTAGATGCGCCGCGCAGGGTCGTCGACGGGCTCCGGCCACAAGACACCCATCGAGCTGACGGTGCCGGAGATGTCGGCAGCCTCGCCATGGGCTGACAGGCCCGCGCCCAGGTAGGCGCTCTTGCTGTCGAACGCGGCTGCGATCACGCGCACGGGGCCAAAGCCGAAACGTGCGGCCAGCGCGGGGCGCAGCTCGCCGATGTCCTGGCCTACATCGACGACACGCCCGAAAGGCGCGTCATCGGCGGACAACGCATGGCGCAGCGCGGCGTCGTAGAGCCGAAGTCCGGTGAAGGCGTTGAGGCTGGGTTCCCCGCAAAGCAGGTGGTTCAACCAGCCGGTGGCGTCCAGGAAGTGACGCGTGCGGCGTGCCATCTCGGGCGACCGGGCAGCGAAGTCCAGCCATTGCGGCAGCGGGTCCGCGGCATGTATGCGCAGGCCATGGTCGTTGCCCGCGGCGCGCAGCGCCGCTGCCACGCGGCGCACCTGGCCTGTCGCGCGCCGGTCGGGGTACATGGTGGCCGCGCCCAGCGCCCGGCCGTCGGCACCCAGCGCCACATAGCCGGCCAGCGGACCGGCGGCGGCCAGCGCCACAGGCCGCACGCCCGCACGCTGCGCCTCGCCCAGGCCCTGCAGAAGCAGCGATTCCCACTGTTCAGGTGACTGCTCGAAGACATCGCCTTCGATGTGCGAATCCACCGGCGCCGACCAGGCCCAGCGCCTGCGGCCGGCACTGTCGTAGGCGGCAAGACGCAGGCTTTGCGTGCCCAGATCGACGGCCAGCAGTTCGGCGCTGTAGCCCGCCACGCTCATGACGCCAGGTCGCGCAGTTGGCGTGCGCACTGGCGCATGCCCTGCGCCAGCAGGCCGCGATCCGACCCCATCGCGATGACGCTGTAGCCCAGCGCCCGATAGTCGCGCGCCTGCGCAGCGTCGCGCGCCAGCACGCCGGCAGCCTTGCCATGCGCCGCGGCAGCGTGTGCCACGCGTGCCAGCGCGTCGCGAAACGCCGGGTCGGACGGCGTCCCAGCTCCCAGGCCCAGCGCGATGCCCAGGTCGGTGGGTCCGACGAACAGCACGTCGATGCCGTCAACGGCAGCAATCGCCTCGGCCTGGGCCAGGCCGTCGATCGATTCGATCTGTGCCATCAGCCACAGCCGCTCGTTGATGGTGGCAACGTACTGCGCGTAGTCGCGGCCGTAGGCGCAGTTGCGTGTGGAGGTGGCGGCGCCGCGCCGGCCCAGCGGCGGCACGCGGGCCAGGTCGACCAGTTGTTGCGCAGCTTGCGCGTCGCGAACGTCGGGCACCATCAACCCGTGGACGCCGAGATCGAGCGCACGCTTGAAGACCACGGCGTCGACGGCGCCGACGCGCAGCACCGTCGCAGCGCCACCGCCGGCGGCT
>Ga0315900_10004399_pt1 | contig 19909 bp, 18 predicted proteins | sample LakEriMetagenome_FD_203521 | JGI IMG/M metagenome (GOLD analysis project Ga0315900, IMG submission 203521) | Freshwater fungal communities from buoy surface, Lake Erie, Ohio, United States - Buoy 12 MA114 | ecosystem: Environmental > Aquatic > Freshwater > Lake > Lake biofilm | place: USA: Lake...
GATGCGCTGGTGGCAGAGCCGTCGGCCGAGGCCGGGGCGGCCCCGCCGCCGGAAGCCGCCCCCCCCGAGGGCGCGCGCGGGCTGCTCGCGCGGCTGACGGGGCGGGCGCCGGCGGCGGAGCCGCGCCGGCTGCTGGACGACGCCATGCTCGAGGAACTCGAAGAGGTGCTGATCGCGGCCGACATCGGGGTCGAGACCTCGGCCCGGATCGCGGCCAACATCGCCGCCGCGCGCTTTGGCACACGGGTAGGCGCGGGCGAGATCCGCGCGGCCCTCGCGACCGAGATCGCGCGGATCCTCGAACCCGTGGCGCGCCCGCTGCCGATCCTGCCGCGCAAGCCGCAGGTCGTGCTGGTCGTGGGCGTCAACGGCTCGGGCAAGACGACGACGATCGGGAAGCTCGCCGCGCAACTCCGCGCGGCCGGCAAGTCGGTCGTGATCGCGGCGGGCGACACCTTCCGCGCGGCGGCGGTCGATCAGTTGAAGATCTGGGGCGAGCGGGCGGGCGTGCCCGTTCTGACCGCCCCCGAGGGCTCGGACCCCGCGAGCCTTGCCTTCGATGCGCTGGCGCGCGCGCAGGCAGACGGCGCGGACCTGCTCATGGTCGATACGGCGGGGCGGCTCCAGAACCGCGCCGACCTGATGGAGGAACTGGCCAAGATCGTGCGCGTCCTGCGCAAGCGCGACCCCGAGGCGCCGCATGCGACCCTGCTCGTGCTCGATGCCTCGACGGGTCAGAACGCGCTCCAGCAGGTCGAGATCTTTCGCCGCATCGCCGATGTCACGGGCCTCGTGATGACCAAGCTCGACGGCACGGCCAAGGGGGGCGTCCTCGTCGCGCTGGCCGACCGCCACGGTCTGCCCATCCACGCGATCGGCGTGGGCGAGCAGATCGACGATCTGCAACCCTTCGAGCCCGCGGACTTCGCCCGCGCCCTCGTCGGCGCCCCCGGCTGAACGCGGCGCCGCCGCCCGGCGCGGCGCGGGGCCTTGCCCCCGTTGCCCCGCGCCCCCATCTTGGCTAAGCCCTCCGCCCAGACCCACCCCGAAAGGAACCGCCATGGCCGCCTATCAGTATGTCTATCACATGGACAACGTCTCGAAGACCTATCCGGGCGGCAAGAAGTGCTTCGAGAACATCCGCCTGTCCTTCCTGCCCGGGGTCAAGATCGGGGTCGTGGGCGTCAACGGCTCAGGCAAGTCGACGCTCATGCGCATCATGGCGGGCATCGACAAGGATTTCACCGGCGAGGCCTGGGCCGCCAAGGGCGCGCGCGTGGGCTACCTCCCGCAGGAGCCCGAACTCGACCCCACGCTCGATGTGCGCGGCAACGTCATGCTGGGGGCGGCGGCGCAGAAGGCCAAGCTCGACCGCTACAACGACCTCGCGATGAACTATTCCGACGAGACAGCCGACGAGATGGCAAAGCTTCAGGACGAGATCGACGCCGAGGGCTTGTGGGATCTCGACAGCAAGATCGACGTCGCGATGGAGGCCCTGCGCTGCCCGCCCGACGACGCCGACGTCACCACCCTCTCGGGCGGCGAGAAGCGGCGCGTCGCGCTCTGCAAGCTCCTGCTCGACGCCCCCGACATGCTGCTGCTCGACGAGCCAACCAACCACCTCGACGCCGAGACGGTGGCCTGGCTGCAAAAGCACCTGATCGACTACAAGGGGACGATCCTCATCGTCACCCACGACCGCTATTTCCTCGACGATATCACCGGCTGGATCCTCGAACTCGACCGCGGCCGCGGCATACCCTACGAGGGGAACTATTCGGCCTGGCTCGAACAGAAGGCCAAGCGGCTCGAGCAGGAGGCGCGCGAGGACAAGGCGCGCCAGAAGACGCTCGAGAAGGAACTCGAATGGATCCGCGCCGGCGCCAAGGCCCGCCAGGCCAAGCAAAAGGCGCGCATCAACGCCTATGAGGAACTCGCGGGCCGCTCGGAGCGCGACAAGATCGGCCGCGCCCAGATCATCATCCCCAACGGCCCCCGCCTCGGCGGCAAGGTGATCGAGGTCGAGGGCCTGCGCAAGGCGATGGGCGACCGGCTGCTGATCGACGGCCTGAGCTTCGCGCTCCCTCCCGGCGGCATCGTCGGCGTCATCGGCCCGAACGGGGCGGGCAAGACCACCCTCTTTCGCATGCTGACCGGGCAGGATGCGCCCGACGCCGGCACCGTCACCCGCGGCGATACCGTGTCGCTTGCCTATGTCGACCAGTCGCGCGACGCGCTCGACCCCGCCAAGACGGTGTGGGAGGAGATCTCGGAAGGCCTCGAGGTGCTGCCGCTGGGCGACGCCGAGATGAACAGCCGCGCCTATTGCAGCGCCTTCAACTTCAAGGGGGGCGACCAGCAGAAGAAGGTGGGCCTCCTCTCGGGCGGGGAACGCAACCGCGTCCACATGGCGAAGCTCCTGCGCTCGGGCGGCAACGTGCTCCTGCTCGACGAACCGACGAACGACCTCGACGTCGAGACGCTCCGCGCGCTCGAGGACGCGCTCGAGGATTTCGCGGGCTGCGCGGTCATCATCAGCCACGACCGCTTCTTCCTCGACCGGCTCTGCACCCATATCCTTGCCTTCGAGGGCGAGGGGCATGTAGAGTGGTTCGAGGGCAATTTCGAAGCCTACGAGGCCGACAAGATCCGCCGCCTCGGCGCCGACGCGGCCAACCCGCAGCGGGTGAAGTACAAGAAGTTTACGAGGTGAGGGTGAATGCGACCAGTTCCAAACCGATGGCTGATCGCTATTATTTATAGTATATTGACTTGTAAACTTACTAAGCACGTCCGTTTGCAGTTGATTTGTCTAAGTGTTGCGTTGCGCACATGACAAACGAGTCACGGAATTAAAAGAGCGCGATTATCTGAGCTGCAGAAAGTTTAATGTTATATATTTTCTTTTTCGACCAAAGTATCTTCTGCCACTTGATGCATTTCTTTTATAATCAAATGACCTTGGACGTCCATTGGCAGCCTGTTAGATGACGATCAACTTAAGACTATTCTGTGCACAAATGACAACGGCCCACTCATGAAAAAATTTAGGGCGACAAAAGGAAAATTTTTTATTTGAATCCGCCCTCAAATCTTGATCTTAGATCAACCGGCGCCGAAAAATAAGGCATTTCTCAATCATGGTCTGCGCCCTCAATTATTTTATATGAGTCTGATACAAATTGATTGCAGGTCGCCGCGCGGCCCTGCATTCCTACTGATACTGACCAAGCTAAAGCAATGGTTGGGTCGGGCGAAGAAAAATCACGTCTTACCCCAAGCGATGCGGCCTTACTTTGAAGGGCTATTGACGCTCTTGTGAGTTCTGCAACACCGCTTCCACCCAACACACTCGCGCACTGCCTCACAGTGAACTCCAAGACAGACGCTTGTCTTGCGGCCTGCTCTCCTGGCGTCAAAGGTTGTTGATTGGACGCACACGCCGACAAAAATACGACAGAGCCCAGGGCCAACGACGCTTTCAGTTTTTCACCAAATCCCATAATACCACCGTTAGTTACAAAAGTTCCCTCGATAAAGGTCAAAGTGTGGCATCAAGCAATGTCTGTCAAGCCCGCGCTAGTCCACATGAACTCTGCCCCACCGCACCCGCCCCACCGGCTGCCCAGACCCTTCGCCCCATGCCGGAGGATGCCGCGGCGGAGCCGCCCTGCCCGTCCGACGCCCTGCCGCGGGCAGAGCCCCGCGGTGCGCCTTGAGGCCGGTCGCGCCGATGATGATGGTCTTCTGGTTGCCACCCTCGGAGGCCAATCCCTCCATCACCCGAGCAAAGACCCCCATGTCACCCCACTGCTTCCAGCGGTTGCAGAGGGTCTTGGGCGGGCCATACTCCCGAGGCGCATCAAACCAACGCAAGCCATTGCGATTGAAGAATATTATGCTGCTCAGAACGCGCCGATCATCCGCACGCGGCTTGCGATGGCTCTTCGGGAAGAACGGCGTCAACCGCTCCATCTGCTCTTCGGTCAGCCCGAAAAGGTTGCTCATCTTCACCCCCGTCAGTTCGGGAGTTTGAATCTCGCAGGCAGGGCTGCCTCAAGCCGTTTAATGGATCCTGACCCTTTCCGATCATCGCGCCCCGCAATGCGTTCGTCAACATACCCCCCCTTGCACCCGTCCCGCAGGCTGCCTAGACCCTTCGGGCCATGCCCGGGAATGCCGCGATGGATGCGTTGAGCCAGCCCGAAGTCCTGCTGTCGGCCGAGCCCTTCGGTGCGCTTCTCGGGACGATCGCCCTCGGGGGGGCTGTGATGTGGCCGCTCGCGGTGCTGTCGGTGATCGGGCTTGCTGTCGTCTTCTGGAAGGCCGCGCGCTTTGCGCTCGGGGGCGTATGGGGCGGGGCGCGCGGGGCGTCCGGGGCCGTGACGCTCTGGCAGACGGGGGCGCGGACGGTGGCGCTGGCGCAGGCGGCGGCGCTCGGCGGGGCGCGCGCGCGCTTCGCGGCCGCGACCATGGCGGAGGCCGCGCGGGCCGGACCGGCCGCCGAGGCCGAGGCCGGACGGATCGCGCGCGCAATTCTCGCCGAGGCCCGCGCGGGCTTGCGCTTTCTCGATTTCGTGGCGACGGCGGCACCGCTTCTGGGGCTGCTCGGCACTGTCCTGGGAATGATCGACGCATTCCGCGCGCTCGAGACGGCGGGCGCCCGGACCGATCCCGCGATCCTCGCCGGCGGGATGTGGGAGGCGCTTCTGACCACCGCGGCGGGCATGGCTGTGGCGCTGCCGGCTGCGGCGGCGCTCAGCCTCTTCGAGGGGGCAATCGAGCGGCTTCGCCATGACATGGAGGATCTCGCGACGCGGATCCTCGGTGCGTCCGGGGGCCCGTGATGATCAGCTTCGGCGCCCCGCCACCGCGCCGGCGGCCGAACCTGACGCCGATGATCGACGTGGTCTTCCTGCTCGTCGTGTTCTTCATGCTGGCATCGCGCTTCGGGGCCGAGGGGACGGTGGCACTCGGGACCGGCGGGGGGAGCGCGGCCTGGCCCGGTCCCCCGCGCCTGATCGATCTGCGGCCGGAGGGCGTGGCGCTGAACGGCGCGACGGTGGCCGAGGCGGCTCTGGCGGGCGCGCTGGCGCCCCTGATGACGGCCCCCGAGGATCCGGTTCTGCTGCGCCCGGCCGAGGGCGTATCGGTGCAGTCGACGATCGATCTGATCGAGGCGCTGGCCGAGGCGGGGATCACGACGGTCCTCGTGGTCGCGCCATGAGGCTCGATCCCCCGCCCGAACGACGCGCGGCGGGCGATCTGCTGCCCATGATCAACGTCGTCTTCCTGATCCTCGTGTTCTTTTTGGTCGCAGGCCGGCTGGCGCCACCCGAGATTTTCGCGCCCGACCTGCCCCGGATGACGGCGCCCGACACGGTGGCCGCGGGCAGGGCCGACGCGCCGACGATCGGGCTCGATCGGGCCGGGCGCGCGATTGCGGCAGGGCTTGAGGGCGCCGAGGCGGTTCAGGCGGCGGTCGCGGCATGCCTTGAGCGCTGCGGCGCCGATCCGTTCGTGATCGTCGCCGACCGCGATGCCCCGGCGGTGGCGCTCGCGGGCCTTGTTGCCGAACTTCAGGCCGCAGGCATAGCGAAGGTCGCGCTGCGGATCGAGCCGCGATGACGGGGGCGCGCGCGATCGGCCTAGCCGGAACAGGGCCGCGCCGCGGTGCGGTGATCGGGGCGGGCCTCGCTCTCGCAGCATCGCTCGCGATCCACCTCTGGGGCCTCGTGGCCGTGGTGCCGGCGCCGCGCCACCAACCTGCCGGGGATGGCGCGACGGTCGCAATCGCCGCCGCGCCCGAGGCGTGGTCGGGGCTTGCGCGTCAGTGGGCGTCTCCCCCCCGTGTGGCCGAGGCGCCCCCGGCCCCGGCTGCGCCCGCGACATCGGATCAGCCCGACGGGCCCGGGGCGAGTTCTCCGCCGGACATGGTGCAAACTGCCCCTCCGTCCCCTCCCCCCGTCGCTGCGGCCGCGGATACGCCGGCGCTTCCGGCCGCGCCACCCGCGCTGGACCGCCCTGCGGATAGAACCGCCCCCCTCGCGCCACCTGCTCCGGAGGCCGAGGCAGCGTCCTCGGCCGCGCCAGTCGCCGAGGCCTCGACAGTCCCGTCGCTCCCGCCAGCACCGCGAGCGCCGATGCCAGCCGAAGGCACCGAGGCGGGCCAGGCTGCACCTTCTGCACCTGCGGCGCCTGCCCCGGCCGCATCCGCACCAACCCCGGCAGCAACGGCCGCGCAATCGGGTGCCCGGACGTCCGAGTGGGAATCCGGGGTACGGCGCTCCATCGTCGCGGCCTTGCGACGGCCGGCGGGCATCGGCCGTGACGGCGGGCGCGCGACCGTCGGCTTTGGCATCGGGGCGGACGGCGCGCTCGGATCAGCGGAAATCGTGCAATCCTCGGGCGTCGCCGCAATCGACCGCGCGGTGCTTGCCGCACTTGAGCGCGCGGCCCCCTTCGAGCCACCGCCGGGGGGCGCGGCGACGCGCCTGCGGCTGTCGATCTCCTTCGCGGACTGACGGCCCATCGCACGATCAGATGCGGTGCAGTGTCACCTGCCCGCGACCAGCGTTCTTCGAGGCATAGAGGGCCCTGTCGGCATCCGAGAGCATACGGTCGGCTTGCGGTTCGGTGTAGAGCGTCGAGACGACAATCCCGACGCTTGCCGAGATCTGCGCGGTTCCCGCACCCCAGGGAATGGGATGGGCCAGAGCCTCGATCATCCGGCGCGCCACGATCTGAAGGCGCGCCGCATCGGCAAGGCCCGGGAAGACGACCACGAATTCATCCCCCCCTACACGAAAGACGCCATCACCTGCCCGGCTCGCGGATTGGAGCACACGCGCGACCTGTACGAGCACATGGTCCCCCGCCGCGTGGCCCAGCGTATCGTTGACCTGCTTGAAGAGGTCGAGATCGATGTGCATGAGTCCAAAGGGTTCGTCCGCCGCAATCAGACGCGCGAGCGTGCCATCCATAGCGCGGCGGTTGCGCAACCCCGTCAGAGTATCGGTCAGCGCCTGTTCCTCGGCGCGCAGGCGGGCGTCGTGCAGCCGGCGGTTGAGGTTGTGCAACTCCTCCATCACCGAATTCTTGGCCTCGAGCAGATAGAGCATCTCGACCGCCAGATCGGTCGGGGCGAAGTCGGCATCCGTCAGCCCGTGGCGCCCCACGGCATCCGACAGCGCGATCCCGAAGGAGAGGTTGACGATCATCCCGCCCCCGGTGGCGGCGAGCGGCACCGCGACGCCGCGCAGGCTGATCCCGCACGGTTCGAGCACGAGAAAGAGGCGTTCACCGGCATGGGCGGCAAGGCCCGTCAGGTCGCCGATGCCGCCGGGACGGCGCACCTCGAAGGCCTCGAAGAAATCGAAACCCTCGATCGGCGCACCCGTCGTGATCTTGCGCAGGGTGGGGCCGACAGACCGGATGATACCAGCCCCGTCAAGGCACAGGTGCATGGGCATCAGCGCCCCGAGGGCTCCGGCATCGACGGCGAAGGGCGGGGCCGTCATCCGGCCGCCTGCCGCGCAAGGTCGAACCGGCGGCCAGCGGCGAAACGGGGGGCGGGTAAATCAATCCCGAGCGTCATGCGGCCCATCGGCGAAATCTCGTGCTCCAATACCACGAGCGCACCATAATCATCCGCCATCGCGCGCAAAAGCCCGATCATGACATGGCCAAGATCGGCTCCGCAGTCGCTTGCCAGCGCATAGCGCCCCTCACCTTCGGCGCGCAGGTCGATCGCGGGCAACTCGAGGTCGGGCAGCGCGAGGCGCGCGCGGCCTGGCAGATCCTCGAGCGAATGGAGGAAATCCACGAAATCGACCCCGCCGAAACGCAAGAGCCGCCGGATCCGTGCCTGGCGCGGATGGGTCGGCAGATAGGTTCCGAGATCCTCGAGCAGCACCGCGCGCGGCTTTGCCAGCACCGCCGCCGCCGCATCGACGATCCGGCCCGGCGTCTCGCGGTCCGAGGGGGCGAGCGCCTCGAATGCCTCGGGGCAGCCCGCCTCGCGCGCGACGCGCCGCCAGAGCGGCGCGCCGTAGGTGTCGCGCAGGAAACATTCGAGCGCGCGGTTGAAAAGCCCGTGCATCACCGTCCCCGGCAGGAGCAATCGCGCGCAGCCTAGCGCGCGGAGCTTAACGAAACGCCAAGCCGGATGGGGAGGGATCAGAAATCGGTGGGGGCACCGCCCTCGGCCTTGCGGCGGGCGACGAAGGCATCGAGTTCCTCGCGCACGGCAGGGTCGATCGGCGGGGGCTCGAACTCGCGAAGGATGGCGCGGGCGATGCGGTTGGCGCGCTCGACCGTGCCGACCGATCCGTCGGCCGACCAGGCCTCATAGTTGCGCCAATCCGATGCGATCGGGGCATAGAACGCAGTTGTATAGCGCGCCTGCGTATGCGCGCAGCCGAAGTAGTGCCCGTTCGGCCCGACCTCGGCGATGGCGTCGAGCGCGATGTCCTCGGGCGCGGTGGCGAAGGTCGCGGGCTCGAAATAGCGCTGGATCATCTGCAGCACCTCGCAGTCCATCACGAACTTCTCGATCGAGGCGATCAGTCCCCCCTCGAGCCATCCGGCCGCATGATAGACCATGTTCGTCCCCGACTGCACCGCGGCCCAGAGGCTGTTCGAGGTCTCCCACATCGCCTGGGCGTCGGGGACGTTCGCGGCGCAGACCCCGGACGAGCGCAGCGGCAACCCGTAAAAGCGCGCGAGTTGCCCCGTCATCTGGGTCGCGCGCATGTATTCGGGCGTGCCGAAGGCGGGCGCGCCCGACTTCATGTCGACGTTCGAGGTGAATGTGCCGATCGCGACCGGGCAGCCCGGGCTGATCCATTCGAGCAGCGCGATGGCCGCGAGCCCCTCGGCGATCGAGAGCGTCACCGCCCCCGACATCGTCACGGGCGCCATCGCGCCCGCAAGCGTGAAGGGCGTGACGACGACGGGCTGGCCCCGCCGGGCAAGGCGCATCGCGCCGTCGAGCATGGGGAAATCGTGCTTGAGCGGCGAGACGGAGTTGATGTTGGTGTACATCCGGGGGCTTGCGTTGAATTCCTCATGCGTCAGCCCTGCCGCGATGCGCGTCATCTCCATCGCATCCTCGACCCGCTCGCGTCCGAGGCTGTAGGCGTGGATGACCTTGTCGGTCAGCACGAGCTTTTCGCGAATGCAGTCGAGATGGCGGATCGAGGGATGAATGTCCACAGGTTCGACCGGATAGCCGCCCGCGACATGGATGCAGTTAAAATACTGCGTGAGCTTCATGAAATCGCGGAAGGTCTCGAAATCGCCCGGGCGCTTGCCGCGCTCCATGTCCCAGGAATTGGGCGGCGAGGAGACGTTGACGAACACCATGTGCTGCCCGCCAATCACGATCTGACGCTCGGGGTTGCGCGGCGTGATGGTGAAGGACGACGGCGCGCGGCGCACCATCTCCATCACGAAATCCTCGTCCATCCGCACGTTCGTGCCCGAGATGCGACAGCCCGCCGCGCGCAGGTGCTCGATCGCCTCCGGGTTCAGGAACTCGATCCCGATGTCCGAGAGGATCCGCATCGCGCCGTTGTGGATGGCCTGCACCCCCTCGGGATCGAGCGGTTCGGTCGGGCGGTCGGGGTTGAGCGGGATGCGCCAGGGCATCTGGTCGATGATGTGCCCGCCCGAACGCTGGCGGTTGCCCGCACGGCCCCCGGCGCGGCGGCGGTTCGACTGATCCTCGGACATGCTGATCCCTTCCTGCGCGTCGGGGCAGAGATTGCGACGAAGCCGCAGCAGAATGGGGCGAAGGATACGACAGGTTCGTGTCGTTTTCCGTCTAGAGTGTGTGGGGCAGGCGGGCAATCCAGCCTGGAAGGGCACCGATATCGGGCAGCACCACATCGGCATGGGGAGCAAGTTCGTCCTGACCGGCAAGCCCTGTCAGAACGCCAACCGTGCGCATGCCCGCCGCCCGGCCCGCGTGGAGATCGTGCAGGCTGTCGCCCACCATCAGGCTGGCCGCGGGCGCGATCCGCGTCGCCGCGGCGAAGGCCAGCAACTGCCCGGGGCCCGGCTTGGCGCCATGGCCCGAGTCCGACCCGGCGATGAAATCGAACAGATCGATGATCCCCGCCGCCCGAAGATGCACCCGCGCCGGAGCCTCGGCATCGTTGGTCACGAGCCCGATCGCGACCCCCTCGGCCTTCAGATGCAAGAGCAGGGGGCGAAGCGGCACCACCTCGGCCTGCCGCGCCTCGGCGGCAAGGGCGTTCATCCGGTCGGTCAGCGTGCCGACCTGCCACCCAGGCAGATGCGGCAGAAGCGCAAGCGCGATGTCATGCGGTGTGGCCGAAATGACAGGACTGCTCGGAGCAAAGACACGCCGCTCCAAATCGAAGCCGATCGCCTGCGAGAGTTGTGAATCGAGCCCCGGCCGCCCCTCGGCCAGCAGGGCCACGAGGTCTGCTGTCCAACCCGCCCAGGTCGCGGCGAAATCGAAGAGGGTTCCGTCCTTGTCGAAGGCGATTGCCGCGATCATCCCCGTCCCCTGCGCCGCATCCCGCGACCCTGCCTGCGCCGCCACCGAAAGGCAATGCCCTCAGGTCCAGTGCGGATCGCCACCTCCCGGCAGCAGGGCGCGCGCGGCCACGACGCGGTCAGGGCGCACCCCGACATGGACGGCGAAGTCCAGCACGCGCGCATCCTCGGCCAGCACGAAATCGAGGACGGCCGCGAGCATTTCGGGGTCGGCAGCACGCGCGCGCAGATCGGCAGGATCGAGACCGCCCGCCTGAAGGAAGGCCGTGAGCTGTTCCGCGTCCGCCGCAATCCACCCGAGCGCGGTGAGCGCCATCGCCTCTGCTGCCTGAACCGTGCCCGACATCCGATCCTCCGCGAGAAAGGTATTCTTAACTTCTTCGGCCGATGGTCACCGGAACGTAAAGTGCCACGCCGCTCCGCTCCGGTGCAACCCGGGAGGGTGGAGGCGGGGCAACTGCAGAGGATGGCCCACGTCCATGAAGGGAAAAATCCTGATCGTCGACGATTCGGTCACCAACCGGATCGTGCTGAAGGTCAAGCTTGCCTCGGCATTCTTCGACACGATCCAGACGCGCAGTTTCGCCGAGGCGGTGGCGGCCCTGCGCCAGGGGGCGCCGGACCTCGTGATCCTCGGGAGCGACCTGCCCGACATGGCGCCGGTCGCTGCGGCACGCGCCCTGCGCAGCGTGCCGGGCTGCGAAGGGCTGCCGATCCTCATGCTCGCGCCCTCGGGTGCGCGCGAAACCCAGCTTGCGGCACTCGAGGCCGGCGCGGACGACTGCCTGCTGCGGCCCATCCCGGACCAGCTCCTGCTTGCCCGGGTGCGCAGCCTGCTGCGGTCGGGCGCCGAGGCCGGCAGCCTCGGCCTTTGCGATCCGGGCAGGGGAATCGCCGAACTCGCCGAGACCGGCGCAGACTATCGCGCTCCGGCGCGAATCGCGCTCGTGGCGGCGCGGCCCGAGACGGCGATCCGCTGGCGGGCAACCCTCGCCCCCAATCTGCCGGACCGGATCGAAGTCCTGAGCCGCGAGGAAGCCCTTGCACTGACCGACCCGCCCGCGATCGACCTCTTCTTCATCGCCGCCGACCCGACGGCGCCCGATGGCGATCCGTCGCAGTCCGGGCGGGCGCTTGGGCTGCACCTGATGTCGGATCTGCGCTGCCGGCCCGCGACGCGGGGCGCGGCCATGTGCATCGTCATCGACCCCGACGATGTGGCACTGGCGGTGGGTGCGCTCGACCTCGGGGCGGACGATGTGCTGCGGGGCCCCTTCGATGGGCGCGAGGCAGCGCTGCGGGCGCGCACCATGATCCGGCGCAAGCTCGCCGCCGACCGGCGCCGGACCGCTTTGCGGCGCGGCCTCGAGATGGCGCTCACGGACCCGCTCACCGGGCTGTCGAACCGCCGCCACGCGCTGCCGGCGCTGGCGCGGATGCTCGGGCAAGGCCGTCCGGGCGCGCTCTGCGCGGTGATGCTGATCGACATCGACCGGTTCAAGTCGGTCAACGACAGCCACGGCCACGCGACGGGCGATCACGTTCTGATCGAGGTCGCGCGGCGGCTTGCGGGCGAATGCGCCTCTGAGGCGATCGTGGCCCGGATCGGCGGAGAGGAATTCCTGATCGCGCTGCCCGACGTCGATGCCCGCTCGGCGGAGGCCTGCGCCGATCGCCTGCGCCGCGCGATCGAGGTCGAACCCGTCTCCCTTCCCCGCGGGACCGGGTCGATCGGCGTCACAGTCTCGATCGGCCTTGCGCTGTCTGGAACCGGCGAGGCAGACGAGGCGGCTGTCGCGTGCCTGATCGACCGCGCCGACCGGGCGCTTCTGCATGCGAAGGGGGGCGGGCGAAATCAGGTGACGCTGTCGCGCAGCGCCGCCTGAGGCGCGCTCAGCCCGCCGCGATCGCGCGTGCCGCCGCAGCCGCCCCGCCCGGCCCGTGCGCGATCCCGAGCGCGGTCATCCCGGCCTCGATGGTGGCGAGCGCGCCGAGGATCATGGCCGCGTTCACATGCCCCATGTGGCCGATGCGGAAGAAGCCGCCCGCCTCCGGGCTGCCAGGCGGCGCCATGCCAAGCCCGATCCCGAGCGTCAGGCCCGCCTCGGCTTCGCACCACTGCCGCAACCGGTCACCATCTGGCGTCGCGATGCGAAGCGCCGTCACCGCGTGGCTGCGATGGGCTCGGGGCGCGATGTTGCAGCGCAACGTCCCGCCTTCGCCCCAGGCCTCGATTGCCGACCAAACAGCGCGCGCGATCAGGGCGTGCCGCGCGAGTACGGCCTCGAGCCCCTCGTCGCGCAGGATCATGCCCAGCGCCTCGCGCAGGCCAAAGAGGTGGTGGGTGGGCGCGGTGCCGCCGAAATACTGCCAGAACTCGGTCGGGACGACACGCTGCGTCCAGTCCCAATAGGGGGTGCGGCGCGCGGCCGTGGCGCCCGCCCTCAGCGCCTTGTCGCTCGCCCAGACGAAGGCCAGCCCCGGGGGGGTCATCAAACCCTTCTGGCTTGCTGCGACCATGACATCGACGCCCCATGCATCCATGCGGAAGTCGTCGCAGCCAAGCGAGGCAATGCAATCGACCGCCAGCAGCGCGGGATGGCCCGCGGCATCGATCGCGGCGCGCACCGCCGCGACATCGTTGCGCACCGATGTGGCCGTATCGACATGGGTGAGCAGCACGACCCGGATCAACCGGTCGCGATCGGCGCGCAGCGCCGCTTCGACCTGCGCGGGATCGACAGGCCCCGTTCGCCCGAAATCGAGCGCCTGCACCTCGACCCCGAGGGCCGCAGCCGTTGCCGCCCAGGCCTCGCCGAAGCGCCCGGTGACAAGAGCGAGGGCGCGGTCGCCGGGGCTGAAGATGTTGGTGTTGGCGGCCTCCCACGCGGCGTGGCCGTTGCCGATGTAGATCGCGACGTGATCGCGGGTGCCCGCCACCGCCTTGAGGTCGGCGATCAGCCCGGGCATCATCTCGACCAGTTCGCCGCCGTAGATGTTCGGGGCGGGACGATGCATGGCCGCAAGCACCCGGTCGGGCATGACCGACGGGCCCGGAATCGCGAGATACATACGACCGGACCCCGAGTACATGGCTGCCCTCCTTCCGCGCGTGCCTGACCGTCGCTGGCTAAGCCCAAGCGCCGGCCGGGTCAATCCGGCGCGGCACGGGTGGCATCGCGCGGCGGGGCGCGCTAGAGACGGCGCAGTCCGTGGAGGCCGCCATGACCCGAACCCCCATCGATCCTGTCGATCTGACGGCGCGACTCGTCCGCTGCCCCTCCGTCACCCCGGCCTCGGCCGGCGCGCTCGAGTTGATCGAGGCGCTCCTGCGCGCGGCGGATTTCACTTGCACGCGGGTGGACCGTGGCGGGGTCGCGAACCTCTTCGCGCGCTGGGGTGCGGCGGCGGCGGGGCCGGTGATCGGGTTCAACGGCCATGTCGACGTCGTCCCCCCCGGCGAGCGGTCGCTGTGGACCGATGATCCGTTCGGCGGGGTCGTGCGCGACGGGAACCTCTGGGGTCGGGGGGCAGCCGACATGAAGTCGGGCGTCGCGGCCTTCGTTGCGGCTGCGATCGATCTGGTGCGAGTCGATCCGCCGCAGGGCGCGATCGTCGTGACGCTGACGAGCGACGAGGAAGGGCCCGCAACCGACGGTACGCGCGCCATCCTCGACTGGATGGCCGGCGCGGGCGAGCGTATGGATGCGTGCATCGTGGGCGAACCGACCTGCCCCGAACGTCTGGGCGACACGATCAAGATCGGCCGGCGCGGGTCGATCACGGCGAAGATCCGGGTGAGGGGCGTTCAGGGCCACGCCGCCTATCCCGAGCGCGCGGTCAACCCCCTGCACGGGCTGGTGGCCTATCTCGACAGGTTGCTCGCCGCCCCGCTTGATGCGGGCAGCGCCGATTTCGATCCCTCGACCCTTGCCATCACCACGATCGACACTGGCAATCCGGCCTCGAACGTGATCCCGGCCGAGGTGTCGGCGACCCTGAATATCCGCTTCAACGACCATCACACCGGCGCGGGCCTCGAGGCGATGCTGCGTGCGCGCGCGGCCGAGGTCGCAGCGGCGACGGGGGCGCAGTTCGACATCGCGACGACCATCTCGGGCGAGTCGTTCCTGACCCCGCCCGGGACTCTCAGCGATCTGGTCGCGAAGGCGATCCTCGCGGAAACCGGGATCGCGGCCCGGCTTTCGACTTCGGGCGGGACGTCGGATGCACGCTTCATCCGTGCCCATTGCCCGGTCGTCGAATTCGGCATCGTCGGCCAGACCATGCACAAGGTCGACGAATCGGTAGCCGTCGCGGACATCCACGCGCTCAAGGCGATCTACGGGCGCATCCTGAAGGCATTCTTCGCATGACCCCCGTGGTCGGCCGCACCGCGGATCTTGCTGCCTGCCTCGCCCTACGCCGGCGCGTCTTCATCGAAGAGCAGGGCGTAAGCGAGGCCGACGAGGTCGATGGCCGCGACGGCGAGGCGGTGCATCTGCTCGCGCGCGCGGATGGGTATCCGGTCGGTTGCGCGCGGCTACTGGTCAGGGGGCGGGAGGGCAAGGTGGGGCGCGTGTGCGTCCTGCCCGACTGGCGCGGGCGCGGCATCGGCAAGGCGTTGATCGAGGCCGCGGTTGCCGATTTCCTCGGCCGGGGCGGGATTGGCGCCGTCCGCCTCGGGGCGCAGGTGCATGCGCTGGGCTTCTATGCCCGTCTCGGCTTCGTCGCCGAGGGTTCCGAATACCTCGACGCAGGCATCGTACACCGCGACATGGTGCGCCGTCTCTGAGCAGGCAGTGCCGGCGATGTGATCGGCAAGGATCCACCCGCAGGCACTGCTGCCGACTCCCCTCCGGCGCGGGCGTCTGATAGGAATCGGACATGACCGCGGCCACATCTTCCCCCCTCCTGCTCGAAGTCGGCGATTGCCGGATGGTTCTGCGCGGACCGACAGCCAACGGCGCTGATGTGCTGGCCGACACGTCCCACCCCGAAGACGATCCGGGCATCGCGCTTGCCGAGATCGCATCGACCCTCCAGCGCCTTGCTGCCGCGACAGGGGCTGCGGACACCGCGACCTTCGACCTCGTGCTGCCGCCCGACTTCGTGCGGGTGCTCGCAATCGATTCTCCGGGGCCGGGTCAGGCGCGCGAGCGCGTCCAGATCGCGGCCGCCCTCGAGGGGCTCACGCCCTATCCGGTGGGAGAACTCGTCTTCGTCTGGCAGCCCGACCCCGATGCAGCGCAGCCCGGACCGCGCCGTCAGGTCGCGATCGTGGCGCGCGAGACACTTGTCGCTGCCGAGGCGACCCTCGCCGCCCACGGGCTGAGGCCGCGCGCCATCGTCGGCCGGGGGCTTGCGGGCTTTGCCGGGGTGGCCGAGTTCGCACGGCCCGCGCAGCTCCCGCAGTTCGCCGCGTCACCACTGCCCCGTGTCGGAAATGAACCCGCGGATATCCCCGTCATCGCTTCGGATCCGTGGCGTCGGCGCGAGGCCGTCTCGCGCATCACGAGCGCCCTCGCCCGCCAAACTCGGCCGTTCGATCGGCGCAGCCGGAACCGCACCGTAATCGGCGCGACGGCAGCCGCGATTGTCGTAGCGATCGCGCTTGCGGCTCTTGTCGCGCGCGGCGGCGGATATGCGGCCGCCAGCCGGACCGAGGCACCCGGCCCGATGCCCAGCCCCGTCGTCGCCGAACAACCGACCGCCACCACCGCGTCCGAAACCGTCCTGCCGATGCAGGTGGCCTTCGCAGAGACGCTCGAGCCGGTGCCGCAAACGGGCAGGGCCGGGGAGAGCGGCCGACGGGTCGTGCAGGATGCCGGGGCAGCCGCACCGGCGCCGACGGGTGCCCGTGGCCCCGTGGCGCCTGCAGCGGATGCTGCGACCGCGCGCGGAACAAGTCGGGGCGGCGCGAGCGGGCAACCCGAACTGCCCGCAACCCCGGCCCCACCCGCCGGCGCGATGACACCCGCCGAGGCTGTCGTGCGCGGTATGCCGCCGCCGCCGCCGGGCGTGGTCTATGTCCTCGACGGGGCGGGCATCATCCAACCCACGGCCGAAGGGGTCGTCCTGCCCGGTGGAACGCGGCTGTTTGCGGGCCTGCCCGATCCGGTGCCGCCCTTGCCGCGATGGTTCGCGCCGGGAGCCACCGCGCCTGCGGCGCAGCCTGCGGCGGTGGCGCAGCCCACGGCCGGCCCTACCGCTCCGGCTGGGGCGGTAACGGTCGCCGATCCGGAGCAGTCGGCCGCGCCTTCGGCCGCGGGTCCGTTCATGGCACCGCCAATGCCGCCGCGGGTTGTGGCCGCGATGCAGGCAGCGGCAGAGCGCCGCCGCATCGCACCGCCGCTCCCGCGCCCCGCGCCGGCAGCGCCGGCCGAAGCGGCACCGGCGGTCGCGGCAGCCGAAGCAGCACCCCGGACTGCGGTTGCGGCCCCCTCCGCAGGGGTGGCGACCGGCGTGGGGCCGGGCGTCGCGGCCCTCGCACCCCTGCCCTTTGCTCCGCCGCCCCGCCCGGCGCGAGGGGCTCCACCCGAAGCCACCGTCGCGATACCGCCCGAGAGCCTACCGGCCCGGACGGAAACTGGGGCGATCGGGGCGGATGGCGCACCGGCAGCGGCGGCGGCGCCCGCCGAGGTCCCGGCCGCGGTGGCGCCACTGCCCTTCGCACCGCCCGCGCGCCCGCCCTCGGCAGCAGCCGCAGCCGCCGAGACTGCCGCACCCGGGGCAACCGCGCCGGTGGCGGCGGTCGAAACCGCCACGGCGCGCCTTGGCTTTGCGCCGCCGGAGCGCCCGGCAGGGCTGAAAGCCCCCGAGCGGCCTGTCGTCGCCGTGCTGCCCGTCGCGCCCCCCCCGCAGCGTCCGGCAGGGCTCAAGGCGCCCGAGCGCAGCGTCGATCCCGGTGCGCCGGCGGTTGTCTCGGATGCGCCTGCGGTGCGGACGCCCTCCGGGACCGAGAAGGTCGTCGCGAACGAGGCGACTGTTCGTGGGCTCGACATGGGGCGGCTCAACCTGATCGGGGTCGTGGGCACCCAGCGCAACCGCACTGCGCTGATCCGCGAAGTCGACGGGCGGATCCGGAGGGTCAAGGTAGGCGACCGGCTCGACGGCGGCAAGGTGGCCGCCATCGGCACGGACGAGTTGCGCTATGTCCGCGACGGGCAGAACATCACGCTGCGCATGCCCCGGAACTAGGCCTCAGCCTTCGCGGGGCTGGCCGCGCATCGGGCTTTCCTTGAGGAGCCCCCCCACCCCCATCGCGGCGATGTCCTCGGGCGTGGGCGTGCGCCCGCAGGCGATGCGTTCGAGCACCCAATCCGCGCCGTTGAGCGCGGGCGAGCGCGCGCAGCCCGGCAGGCCGATGACGGGCCTGCCCCCGAGGCTGCCGTGGAACAGAAGGTTCCCCGGATCGACCGGGATGCCGAAGCGCGCGACCGCTCCGCCCGCCCGGCGCACCGCCTCGGGGGCGACATCGCCCATGTCCGAGGTCGCCGATCCGGTCAGGATCAGCACGATGTCGCCCGCGACCTGCCCGAGCGCCTCGGCCAGCGCGCCGACCTCATGGGCGACCTCGCGCGTCTCGGCGAGCCCGAGGCCGAGGCCCCGCAGCCGCCCGGCGGTCGAGCGGCGCCCCTTGGCCGCGAGGCTTTCGGCCTGGCCGGGCACGAAGGTCATGACAAGCGCCGCGTCGCGGTGGACGACGGGATGGACGCGCACCGCGCCACGCCCCGCCGCCTCGGCCTGCGCGAGCGCCGCCTCGGGCACCGCATAGGTGATGATCTTGGCCGTGCCCACCAGCGCGCCGGGCCAGACGCGCGCCAGCGCCGGCAGGGTGGCGAGCGTGAGCGCGGGATCGATCCGGTTCAGCGCCAGCACCCGCCCGGCATCGATCCCGAGGATGCCGAAGCGCGTCGCGCGCAGGTTCACCCGCCCGTTGACCGGGGGGGTCAGTTCCAGCCCCGCCGCCGCCGGATCGGGCACGAGGGCCTGCGCGAGGCGCACGGCCGCCGCATCCTCGGCGATGTCGCCCGGATCGAGTGCCGCGACCGTCACCTCGGCCACGCCCGCCTGCGCCAGCGCCGCGATGTCGGGGGGGGCAAGGACATGGCCCTTGCGCAGGGCGCCCGCGGGCGTGTCGTGCGAATGGGCGAGGATCGCGCCCGCGGCCTGCGCCAGCGGCAGGGGGCCGAACCTCATGCGCCGCGCCTCAGCACCCGGGTGATCTCGGCCATGATCGAGATCGCGATCTCGGGCGGCGTGCGCGCGCCGATGTCGAGGCCAACGGGCGCATGCAGCCGCGCGATGGCCTCGGGCGCAAAGCCCGCCGCGACCAGCCGCTCCACCCGCCGGGCATGGGTGCGGGTCGAGCCGAGGCAGCCGATGTAGAACGCCCCGGACCCGAGTGCCGCGCGCAGCGCCGGATCATCGAGCTTGGGGTCATGCGTCAGCGTCACGAGGGCCGCGCGCGGATCGAGGCCCGCCTTCATCACCCCCTCGTCGGGCCAGTCGTCGAGGATCGTCTCGCCCGGAAAGCGCGCCTCGGACCCGAAGGCCCCGCGCGGGTCGATCAGCGTGCAGTCATACCCCGCCGCGCGCGCCATCATGAGGAGCGGCTGCGCGATATGCACCGCCCCCACGACCACGAGGCGCAGCGGCGGGTTGTGGATCGCGACGAACTCATCGCCCTCGACGCCCGAGCGGTCGGCGCGAAAGCGCGCCGCGATCGCGCCCTCGGCCGGGGCGGGCACCAGACGGCGCGACCAGTCGGCAAGGTTCACGACCTCGGCCACCGCCCGGCGCGCGGCGCGCGCGGCGACCAGCTCGGCCAGCATCGCCTCGGGCATCTGCCCGCCCACGGGTTCGACCAGCACGCGGATGCGCCCGCCGCAGGCGAGCCCCACGGCAAAGGCATTTTCGTCCGAGACGCCGAAATCCAGAAGGCGCGGCTTGCCGTCGCCGAGCGCCTCCATCGCCTCGGTGACGACCGCCCCCTCGACGCAGCCGCCCGAGACCGAGCCCGCCATCGTCCCGTCGCCCGCGATGGCAAGCTGGCTGCCCGCCTGACGCGGCGCCGAGCCCCAGGTCTCGACCACGGTCGCGATGGCGGCGCCCCGCCCGGTGTGGTGCCAGCCGAGCGCGGTCTCGGGGATGCGGTCATGCGCGGATGCGTCCATGGTCTTCCTCCAGTCGACCCCTTGGATGCTATCGCCCGCACCGAGGGTTGTGAAGCAGTCGCGCTGGCGCAAAGACCCCAGCGGTCTAACCCTGAAATGCCTAATTCGTAGGCATGTCGCCGACATATTATGCACAGACTTCGGACAGCTGAGCCCGGAAGCACGTCGCGCGGCTTCGTGCATTGCACTCTGCCGCGATG